>Ga0136636_10000910_pt1 | contig 16473 bp, 14 predicted proteins | sample AntDrymUQ8522106_2_FD_104653 | JGI IMG/M metagenome (GOLD analysis project Ga0136636, IMG submission 104653) | Polar desert sand microbial communities from Dry Valleys, Antarctica - metaG UQ852 (21.06) | ecosystem: Environmental > Terrestrial > Soil > Desert | place: Antarctica: Dry Valley... | reverse complement strand
TCAGGGCCGAGCTGGCGCCCGAACGCATGCTGCTCATCCTGGGCACCTCGCGTGACAAAGACGTCGCCGCGATCGCGGCGGCGCTCGTGCCCGAGGCCGCCGCCGTGATCCTCACCCGCTCGCGCCACCACCGCGCCATGGACATCGACCGCATCGTGGCCGAGGTCGGCCTGCACCTGCGCGGCCCCCTCGTGATCACCGCCGACGTAGGCGCCGCCCTGGCCGCCGCGCGCGAGCTGGCCAGCCCCGCCGACCTGATCTGCATCACTGGCTCGCTCTTCGTGGCCGCCGAGGCCCGCGAGGCCCTCGGGCTCGCCGTGCCAGATTAGGCCGCAGGATGAGTGCATCGCTTTTTAGAAGCGATCTCCCCTCTCCCCTTGAGGGAGAGGGGCCGGGGGTGAGGGCCGTCCCGTGGTATAATCATACAAACGTGCTATTTCAGGAGCGTGTGTGAAGGCATGGATGCCGGTGCTGCTCGGGGTGCTGCTCGGCGCCGCGCTGATTGTGATCTCGGTGCGCGAGCGGGCTGCGCACTTCGCCCCAGCCAGCGCAGTCGGCGCGCCCGGCGGTCTCGGCGGCTACGCGCCGCCCTCCAGCACCCGCGATCCGCTAGCGCCGCCGCTCTCGCAGCCCGCCCCGCTCCTGCCAACCGCACCGCCTGCGCTGCCCCAGGGCTTTACCCAGGCGCCCCCCGGCCAGCGCCCCTACATCCCGATCCTGATGTACCACTACGTGCGCTACGTCGATCCCGGCGCCGACCCGCTCGGCTTCAATCTCTCCGTCACGCCGGAGCAGTTGGGCGCACAGCTAGCCTGGCTGCGGGCCGCTGGCTACGAGGCGGTGCGCATGGATGCCGCCGCCGCCTGCGTGCGCGGCGAGGGGCCATGCCCGGCCCGCGCCGTGGCCCTCACCTTCGACGATGGCTACATGGACGCCTACACCGCCGCCCTGCCGCTGCTCCAGCAGTATGGCTACAGCGCCACCTTCTACATCGTGAGCGGCTTTGTGGGCCAGCCCGGCTACATGGGCTGGCCCGAGATCCGCGCCCTGCGCGACCTCGGCATGGAGATCGGCGCCCACACCGTAACCCACCCCGACCTCACCAGCCTCGGCCTCGACGACATGCGCGCCCAGGTGGGCCAGTCGGGCGCAACCATCGCCGCCGAGCTTGGCGCCCCCGTGCTGAGCTTCTGCTACCCCGGCGGCCGCTTCAACGACACGGTTGCCGCCGTGGCCCGCGAGGCCGGCTTCACCTCCGCCACCACCACGCTCCCCGACGGCCCGCAAGCCGACCCGTTCGCCCTGCCGCGCCTGCGCATGTCCGGCGACCTCACCCAGGAGGGCTTTCAGTGGATGGTGATGGCCTACCTGCCGTAATCTCCCGGATGGCCTGCGCTGTAGAGCTACGTCATAGTCGGCCGGCGGGCGCGTGAACGCGCGCCGTGGTGGCGCGGTGCGCCGGACGCCCGCCTGCGCGGGCGGGTCTGGACGCGTCGGCGCAGGCCGACGCGCGGCCGCAGGCCCGGCCGCTGCGGTTTGAACCGCCGGGTGCTGGCAACCGCGCCGACCATGACGCAGCCCTGCTGCGCAGCACCGCGAATTGACCGCCGCCCACGGCCCGCATACAATGGGTGCGGCCAACGAGCCGCGACGAGAGGAGCGAGCCGTGAACATCCGTGATGCGATCATCGCCGTGGTGGCGGCGCGTAACCTGAGCCAGGCCGAGGCGGCCTCCGTGATGGAGACGATCATGAGCGGCGAGGCCACCCCCGCCCAGATCGGCGCCTTCCTCACGGCGCTCCACCTCAAGGGCGAGACCGACGCCGAGATCGCTGGTATGGCCGAGGTGATGCGCCAGAAGGCCACCCCTGTCTACGTAGATGGCCCCGTCGCCGATACCTGTGGCACCGGCGGCGATGGCTCCCACACCTTCAACATCAGCACGGCGGCCGCCTTTGTGGCGGCGGGCGCGGGCCTCGCCGTAGCCAAGCACGGCAATCGGGCCATGTCGAGCGTCTGCGGCAGCGCCGATGTGCTGGAGGGCCTGGGCGTGAAGATCGATCTGGACGCCGGCGGCGTGGCGCGCTGCCTGCGCGAGGCCGGGATCGGCTTTATGTTTGCCCCCAATTTTCACCCGGCCATGCGCTTCGCCGGGCCGGTGCGCCGCGAGATCGGCATCCGCACCGCATTCAACATCCTCGGCCCGCTCACCAACCCCGCCCGCGCCCGCCACCAGGTGCTTGGCGTGGCCTCGCCTGCCCTCGCCGAGAAGCTCGCCCGCGCCCTCAGCCGCCTGGATACCACGCACGCCCTGGTGGTCCACGGCCACGGTGGCGTCGACGAGCTCAGCCTGAGCGGCCCCAGCCTGGTCTACGATGTGCGCGGCGGCCAGGAGCCAAGCCTGCGCAGCCTCGACCCTGCCGCGCTGGGCCTGGCCCGCGCCGAGCCTGCGGCCCTCCAGGGCGGCGATGTGGCGACCAACGCGGCCATCGTGCGCGGCGTGCTCAGCGGCGACGACAGCGGCCCCCGCCGCGACGTGGTGCTGCTCAACGCCGCCGCCGCCCTCGTGGCGGGTGACATAGCCCCCGACTTTGTGGTCGGCCTCGCCCTTGCCCGCGCCAGCATCGCCGAGGGCCACGCGCTGCGCCGCCTCGAACAGCTGGTGGCCGTCTCGAATGCAGCGTAGCAAGGGTACAGGGTACAGGGTACAGGGCACAGGGCCGCCGCCTAGCGCAGCATCCGAGTAATTCTGATGGAGCGTAAGGGCGCCCCTTGTGGGCGCCTAGCTCATACGAATCACGCAAACATGCTCGATCGGAGTACGAGTGCAGTGCATTCGACTGCGCTCAATCTGCAATCTACAACCCTGTTTTAAAGTATGACAGCCACGGCCCCGCGCCCCACCGCCTCCGAGGACGAGATCCGCCTGGAGCGGCTGCGTCAGCGTCGGCGCCGCTACCCGCTCTGGCGCCTGCTGCGGGCCAATGTTCGCGACATCTTCCTGCTCGCCCGCCAGGCCTGGCTCTCGCTGTTCCTGCTGGCCCTGCTCCTGCTCGGCAGCGCCGCCTACCTTCAGTGGCGCTACTTCCCCGGCGACTTCGCCCAGGCGCTCTACGCTATCACACTGTTGTTCGTGTTCGAGAGCGTGGTGCCCTTCCCGGACGACTGGCTCGGCCGCCTGATCTTCTTCGCCGTGCCGCTGCTCGGCCTCTTCTTCCTGCTCCAAAGCGTGGTTGACTTTGCGCGCCTTGTGTTCGACAAGGCCGCCCGCCGCGAGGGCTGGCAGATCTCGCTGGCGAGCACCTTCAACGACCATGTGGTGGTCTGCGGGGTGGGCCGCGTAGGCTACCGCGTGCTGCTCCAGCTGCTCGACGCGGGCCACGAGGTGGTGGCGGTGGATAGCGACGCCGCAAGCGAGTTCGCCGCCACAGTGGCGCGGCTCAAAGTGCCGCTCATTGTGGGCGACGCCCGCGACCCCGACGTGCTGCGCGCAGCCGGCGTGGCGCGCGCGCGCGGCCTGATCGCCGCCATCAACGACGACCTGAAGAATATCGAGATCGCCCTCACGGCCCGCCGTCGCCACCCAGAGCTGCCCACCGTGATGCGCATCTTCAACCGCGAGCTGGATGTGAATCTGGAGCGGCGCTTCGGGCGCAACAGCGCCTTCAGCTCCTCGGCCCTGGCCGCGCCAACCTTCGCCGCCGCCGCCGTCAGCCGCGAGATCGTCCATGTGCTCAGCCTGCCCGAGGGGCTGCTCGGCCTCTCCGAGCTGACGATCGCGGGCGAGAGCACGGCCTCTGGCTTCGCCCGTGCCCTGGAAGAGCGCCACCGCGTGCGCGTGATCCGCCACCGCGACATGGCCGGCCGCGAGCGGCGGCGCGGCTTTATGTCGAAGCTAGAGACGGGCGATCTGGCGCTGCTGCTCGGCACGCTGGCGTCTCTGGAGCAGGTGCGGGTGGAGAACATGGCCGGCAGCAAGCTGCGCTTCCTGGAGCCCAGCCTCCCCCAGCGGCCCACTGCGCGCCTCAACACCGTGATCGTCTGCGGGCTCGGCAAGGTGGGCAGCGCCGTGATCCGCCTGCTGATGCAGATCGAGCCGTGCCCCGAGCTGGTGGTGATCTGCACGCCCGCCACGCCCGAGGAGGCCACCGCGCCCCTGGAGGAGCGGGGCGTTCGGGTGCTGCGCGGCGATGCCCGCGAGCCGAAGACCTTAGAGCAGGCCGGGCTAGCGCGGGCCTACGCGGTGGCCGCTGTTTTTGGCGACGACCTCACCAACTTGCAGATCGGCCTGGCCGCGCGCGAGCTGCGCCCCGATGTGCATCTGGTGCTGCGCGTGTTCAGCGATGTGCTGGCGGAGCGCCTGGGCGCCCTGTTCGGCATCAACACGGCCTACAGCACCTCGGCCCTGGCCGCGCCAACCTTGGCCGCCGCCGCCGTGCTGCGCGAGGTAGAGCACGCCTTCGATGTGGGCGAGCGCCTGTTTGCCATCGAGACCCTCACCGTGGCCGCTGGCGATGTGCTGGCGGGCCGCACCATGGCCGAGCTGCGCGAGGCGACTGATACGCTTGTCGTGGTGCTGCGGCGCGGCGCGCGGCGGGAGCTGCTGCCCGCCCACGATGCCCGCCTGGAGCCCGGCGACGAGCTGGTGCTGCTTGGCGATCTTCCAGCCCTGGCCCGCCTGCGGGCCGAGAAACAGAAATGAGGTCCTATGTCCGACCCAACCATTCTCGACCAGATTCTTGCCCACAAAGCGGAGGAGGTGGCCCGCCAGAAGACCAAGGTGCCGCTGCGCGAGCTGGAGGTGCGCGCCGCCCGCGCGCCGGCGGCCCGCGATTTTGCTGCGGCCCTGCGCCGGGCGCCTGCCACGGCCCTGATCGCTGAGGTGAAGAAGGCCTCGCCAAGCCGGGGCGTGCTGCTCGACTCCTTCGACCATCTGGCATTGGCGCGCACCTACACCGATGCGGGCGCCGCCGCGATCTCTGTGCTCACCGACACGCGCTTCTTCCAGGGCAGCCTGAAATACCTGGAGGCGATCCGCCAGCTGCCAGGCGTGCCGCCCCTGCTGCGCAAGGACTTCATCATCGAGGGGTATCAGATCGTCGAGGCCAGGGCCTACGGCGCCGACGCCGTGCTGCTGATCGTGGGCGCCATCGACGACGATGAGCAGCTTGAGGATCTGCTGCTGCTGGCCCAGCACATTGGCATGGAGGCGCTTGTAGAAGTCCACAGCGAGCACGAGCTGGCGCGGGCCCTGGCCGTGGGGGCGGTGCTGGTAGGCGTGAACAACCGCGACCTGCACAGCTTCAGCACGAGCCTGGAGACCACCGAGCGCCTGGCGCGGCTGCTGCCGAAGGGGCGCGGACGACCCCTGCTGGTGAGCGAGAGCGGGATCTTCACGCCCGAGCATGTGGCGCGGGTGCGCAGCTACGGCGCCGACGCGGTGCTGGTGGGCGAGGCTCTGGTTACGGCCCCCGACATCGGGGCGCTGGCGCGCGCACTGGCCACAAGTTAGCTTCCGGGAAGTCACCCTTCCCGGAAGCTAACTCCGATGCAACCCATGACACACCGGGGGCGTCGAAGCCAGGAAGTGTTTTGTCGTCGAGTGGAGTACTACAATGGTTTGCGCGCAATGTGGGGCGGTGAGCGACGAGGGGCAGCGCTTCTGTTACAACTGTGGGGCGAGGCTTGATCTGCAACCCGTGAGCGCGCCGGTTGCCGTCGCCGCGCCGCAACCGCAGACGCTGCCGCCGCCGCCCGCCCAGATTCAGCCACTGAGCTACCAGCAGCCGATGACGACTAGCACCTACCCGCAGGCCGTGCCAAACAGCACCCTGGCGATTGTCAGCCTGGTGTCGGGCATTATCGCCTGGGTGCTCATCCCAATTCTCGCGGCGATCGTGGCCGTAATCAGTGGGCACATGGCCCGCAACGAGATCCGGCGCTCCGGCGGCAGCCTCGCGGGGCAAGGCCTGGCAATGATCGGCATGATTCTTGGCTACGTGCAGCTGGCACTTGTCGCCCTGGGCGGGTGTGCCGCGCTGCTCTTCTTCGTGATCGCTGTAGCCGCGTAGCCGGGTTCACGGCAAAAGCAAAGCGGGCAGAGTGCTGAGCAACTCGTTAGCTGCTCGCGCTCTGCCCGCTGTTAGTGTGATGCGCATCCGCTCCTAGCGCGGCGCGGCGAAGACCTGCGTCCAGTAGTGGTAGTAAGGCGCTCCTACGCCGGCCAGGGCGGTGTCGTTGGCCTGGTAGATATAGCCGATACCGGTGTGAACGAAGGCGCAGTTCAGGATGTTCTCGCGGTGGCCCGCGCTACTCATCCAACCCTCTACCACCGCCTCGGGCGTGCTCTGGCCTGCGGCGATATTCTCCCCCACACGCGTCCAATCGTACCCGGCGGCGCTGGCGCGCTGGGCCACCGAGCTGCCGCTGCTCCCGATATGGGCGAAGTAGTTGCTGGTCGCCATATCTTTGCTGTGGCCCTGGGCCGCTGTAACCAGCTGCGGGTTCAGGCTCACAGGGCCACAGCCCACACGCGCCCGCTCAGTGTTGATCAGGGCAAGCACGCTGCCAGCCATAAGCTGCTCCTCGGCAGTCTGCCCGCCAGGGGTGCCGACGATAAGGGGCAGGTAGACCGTGGTAAGTGCAGCGGGCGTAGCAGGCTGGGCGCTCGCATTGGCCGCGAGCAATGCCAGGGCGATGCAGCAGGCCAGGGTGAGGAGGAAGGTGGGTGTGGTGCGCATTGATCTATAGGGGGGTAAGCGGATAAGCTATGCCCCGGCAGAATAGCACCGCCGTCGGCGCTCAACTATGGGCCTATGGTCCTAACACGCTGCGCCTGAAGAACTGGGTTGCAGAGGCAAAAAAAGGGGCGGGGCGCCTGCGCCGCGCCCTCCGCCCCTTCCTGTGTTATGTGCGGCGGCGCCTACTCAGGGATGATCAGGCCATAGTTGCCGTCGCGACGGCGGTAGAGCACACTGGTGCGCTGGCTCTCGGCGTCCTGAAAGACGAAAAAGCTGTGGCCGAGCAGCTCCATCTGCTCGATCGCGTCGTCCACGGCGATCGGGCGCAGGCTAAACTGCTTGGTGCGAATGACGATCCGCTCTGGTGCGGCCAGCGCCTCGCCCGCAGGCGCAGCGCTAGCGGCGAGCTCGGCCTCCACTGGGGCCAGGTACTCGGGCTTGCGACCACGGCTTTTGCGCCAGTACTTCTCCTTATAGCGCTTGATCTGGCGCTCTAACATCTCTTCCACTTCGTCCACCGCCATAAGGATGTCGGGGGCCTGCTCCTCGGCGCGCAGGCGGACGCCGTGCTGGCCTACGAGCGTCACCTGGATGCGGTGAACCTCGCCGGCGGTGCGCTGCTGCTCGGTATGCAGCTCCACCGTGGCGCTGGTGATGCCCTCCATATAGCGCTCGAGCTTGCGCAGCTTTGCCTCGATGTAGTCGCGCTGGGGCTCGGTGACTCTCCCGCTGCGGCTCTTGATAGTCAGCTCCATAGTGGGTCCTCCGTCCGTGTGGCGGGGGCGCTGCGTGCGCCCGCGACGACCGACAAAACACGAGAGCCCTCAGGCGCAAAGGCGCTGAGGGCTCTAGGGATGATTTAGTTGTGCGCAAGCTGAAGTGCTGCCGCGATCTCTACCCATCGCTGATCACTTCCCATCGCATTGGCGCACATCTGCGTGCGGCCAGTGCTTGCATCGTTCTTACCACGAATTGTACTACGTGCAGCAGCGCCGCGCAAGGGTAAACCGAGGAGGCGCCTATAACAAAGCGAGCCGGGCCAACGTGTGGTCCAGCTCGCTCGTGTAAAGGCGGCCTACAGCGACAATGCTCTTCCGGCGCGCGGCAGGGGGTCGGCTAGAATGCTTGCTTGGATGGCCCGCGCGCCGGCCCCCGACGCGATCATTGCCACTGTAGACCCTCCCCCCTTCACGCAGAACGATACGTTACTACGATGAATAGCGCCTGAAAATTCACGCCCAGGAAATGAGCGAAGTTTCAGCTTGCGAGTGCTGGCAGCGGCGCAAGGGCGGCGTACAGGCTGCGAGCGCGGCTGTAGGCAGCGTCCCAGGTGAGCTCGCGCAGCACCTTCGCCCGGCCTGCGGCGCCGAGCCGCCTGGCCAGCGCTGGATCGTCAAGCAGCCGCCTGAGCGCCCCCGCCAGAGCCGCCACGTCGCCGAAGGGCACGAGCAGGCCGTCCACGCCGTCCGCGATCACGGCGGGCACGCCGCCAGCCTGCGCACCTATAACCGGCGTACCGTAGCACCATGCCTCCAGGTAGGCGATGCCGAAGCTGTCGGTGCGCGAGGGCTGCGCGTAGATGCTCGCGGCGGCCAGCGCGTCACGCCGCACCGCGTCGCTCACGTGGCCAAGCACGCGAGTATGGGCCCGCTCGCCCGTAGGAAGCTGGGCGTAGTGGGCCTCGAAGTGGCCCAGCAGCGGCCCACACTGCACCCACGTTACGTCAAGCCCCTGCGCCCAGAGCCGACGCAGGGCCTCCAGCACATGCACGCTGCCCTTGTCGTAGGCGGCGGCGCCAAGGCTGAGCACGATCGGCCCGCTGATGGCGTGGACAGCCCGAAAGCGCGCGGCATCGCCCCCGGCCACCTCCGCCAGGTCGACGCCCGCGCCCACCACGGCCACGCGCTCCGCCGGTACGCCGCGCGCTGTCAGGAAATCGCGCTCCAGCGTGGTCATCGTGGCGACGCCGGCCGCCTCGCGTAGCAGGGCGATCTGGTGGGGCATGCTGTAGTACTGCACAATCTGGCGGCTGCCTGGCTCGCCCAGATGCACGAAGGGCGTGCAGAGATGTGGAATGCCACGCGCCTGCGCCCAGCGCGCCACAGGCAGAATGGCGAAATCAAGCGTGATATTGGTGGTATGCACCAGAGCCACGTCGGCCAGCTCGGGCGAAGTGGCGAGGTAGCGCTCCAGCTCTGGCAGGCGCGGCGTGAGCGTGGCCATGCGGCGCAGCAGCGGCACGCTAGCCGACCCCAGGCGGCCAAGCTCCACCATCAGGCGGCGGATCACGGGGTACACAATGGGCGGGCCAGGCGCGCGGCGCACGGGGAAGCGCAGCACGCGCACGCCACCGTGCTCCGACTCACGCTCAAGCACGCGCCGCTTGTTGCCGTCCCAGAAATACTCCAGGTCCAGCGCGTCGGTGGAGAGCACGGTCACACGGTGGCCCTCACGCACAAGGCGCTCGCCGATCTCGCTGAAGTAGCGCGAGGCGCCGCTGGCCCGATTGTAAAGCTGGTTGATGTGGAGGAAGTGCATCGAGAGTGCAAAATGCAAAATGCAAAATGCAAAATGGCGAGGAGCCCTTTGCATGCAGCGCTTTGCACTATCCCAATTGCTCCGCCAATGCCTTGGGAGTCTCGACGGGCAGCTTGCACACGAAGCCCTCGCAGACGTAGGCAGTGGCGATACCAGCTACGGCCTCGCGGCCCTGGAGCAGCGGGGTGAGCGCGGCGGCCTCGTCGTCGCCGGGGGCGAGGCGGGCTAGCACGAGGTGCGGGCGGTAGGCGCCAAGCGCCACCTCCAGCAGCGCCCGCGTGTCGGCGGCGAGCGGGTCGCCCACCAGCGCCAGTTCTTTGATCGAGGTGATGGCGAGGTCGGCGGCGCAGAGCATGCGCCCGAAGCCGGCGGGGAAGCGCGCCAGCAGCGTGGACTGGCTGGACAGCACGGCCTCGGCCCGCGCGCGGTACAGCTCGTTGCCGGTGAGGGCGGCGAGGCGCAGCAGAGCCTCGGCGGCCACCGAGTGGCCCGATGGCGTGGCGTTGTCGCCAATGTCGCGCGGGCGCATCACCAGGGCTACCTGGTCGTGGGCGGTGTCGTAGAAGCCGGCTGTCGCCTCGTCCCAGAACAGGCTCAGCATGGCATCGGCGAGGGCCACACTCTCACGCAGCCATTCCGAGTCGCCATCCGCGGCGTGAAGCGCAATCAGGCCATCCACGAGCAGGGCGTAGTCCTCCAGAAAGCCGAGTGGGCCGTCGCGCCCATCCTTCCAGGAGCGCAGCAGGCGCCCGTCGGGGCGGCGCAGATAGGTGAGCAGGAAGCGCGCGCAGCCCTGAGCGGCCGCGAGCCAGGGTTGTGCGCCGTTTGGGCCGGCGGCCACAGCGAGCGCACGCAGCGCCATCGCGTTCCACGCGGTGATGATTTTCTCATCGCGGAACGGCCAGGGGCGCTGCGAGCGTGCGGCGTAGAGCCGCTCGCGCCCACGTGCCGCCACCTGCTCGAAGCGCGCCGCGCTCACGCCAGTTACGCGGGCGAGCTCGGCGATCTCACGGGGCAGGTTGAGAATACTACGGCCAAATGCTATATTGCCGGATGAACGCGGCTCTTTTTGCTGTTTCGATCCGCTGGTTGGATACTGAAACTCGAAGTTGCCTTGGCGGCTCACATCATAGAGCTGAGCGAAGAGGGCCGCGTCCTCGCCCAGATGCTCGCGCAGCTCGTCGGGGGTCCAGACATAGAAGGCGCCCTCCTCGGCGTGAGGGGCGCCAGGGTAAGGCAGGCTGTCGGCGTCCTGGCTGCTGTAGAAGCCGCCCTCGGGGTGGCGCAGCTCGCGCAGCAGGTAGGCCAGCGTCTCCTCGGCGATCAGGTGGTAGGCGGGGTTGCCGGTAAGCTGGTGCGCCTCCAGGTAGAGCCGGGCGAGCAGCGCGTTGTCGTAGAGCATCTTCTCGAAGTGCGGCACGAGCCAGCGCTCGTCCACGCTGTAGCGGTGAAAACCGCCGCCCAGCTGGTCGTAGATGCCGCCACGCGCCATCTTGCGCAGGGTGAGCTCCAGCATCGGCAGTGCGCGCACGTCGCCGCGCAGGTGGGCGCGCAGCAGAAACTCCAGGCTCATGGGCTGGGGGAACTTGGGGGCGCCGCCGAAACCGCCCTCGCGGGCGTCGAACTGGCGGGCCAGCGTCTCGGCAGCGTCGGCGAGCAGCTGCGGCGTGGGCAGCGTCGGCGCACCCTCGGCCCCAGTGGATGCGAGGCTGCCGATATGCGCAACCAGCTCGCGGCCGGTGGCGGCCAGCTCGTCGGGGCGGGCCTTGTAGGCCTCGGCGACCGAACGCAGCACCTGCTTCCAGCTTGGCATGCCGTAGCGCGCGGCCTTCTCATCCGGCGGAAAGTAGGTGCCGCCGTAGAAAGGCGTGCCGTCGGGCAGGCAGAAGACATTCAGCGGCCAGCCGCCCTGGCCGGTGATCGCCTGGACTGCCGCCATGTAGACCGTGTCGATATCCGGGCGCTCCTCGCGGTCTACCTTGATATTGACGAAGAGCTCGTTCTGAAGCGCGGCGGTGGCCTCGTCGTCAAAGCTCTCCGCAGCTTGTACGTGACACCAATGGCACGCAGCATAGCCAATACTGATCAGAATTGGCTTATTTTCTTGCTGTGCTTTTTGAAGCACCGCCTCGCCCCAGGGAAACCACTCAACGGGATTGTGCGCGTGGGCCGTGAGATAGGGGCTGGCCTCATTGACGAGGTGGTTGGTGTATTTGGGATTCCCGTGCTCGTCACGATGCTTCGTATCCATAACAAAACTCCTGCTCGTGGCGATGCCTCGGCAGGAGCATTCTAGCACGCTCTGTCGGCGTGCTCAGCGAGCGAGCCCTAATCGCCTGCGAGCGGCCAGTGGACCCAGGCGAGGAAGCGCTCGTCGTGAATAGCAGCGCCAAAGTGGCCCTCGGCGAGACCCTGATCCACGCCGCCAAGGCCGTAGGCGTTGCAGATGAAATCGGCGCAGATGCGCAGGCCCAGCCCGGAGCCGCCTGTGGTGTAGCCGCCGAAGAACAGCGCGCCAGGCCCATTTGGGAAGCGATTCGCCAGGCGGTGCTGTTGCGCAGGGGTAACGCTGTTAGCGACGATCAGGCGGAGCTGGTGCGGGGCATCGGCGGGGATAGGAAGAATGATGAGCTCGACGCGACCGTCGCTGGTGTGGTTGGTAGCGTTGTTGATCAGGTTGTAGAGCACGCGGTCGAGGGCGGAGAACTCCAGGCAGCGCTCGGCGATTGCGCCGCTGTAGCGGCAGTCTACCTCAATCGTCACGCCCTGATCGCCGAGGCGATAGTGCGAGCGCTCCCATTTTTCGACGATCAGCTCGACGGCGTGGAGGCGCTGCTGCGCATCGGCGGCAGTGGCGGTGGGGTCGATCGCGGGCAGGGCGTTGCGCATCATCTTCAGCTGGTCGCGGGCCAGGAAGAACATGCGGTGCAGCTCGTCGGCGCCAACCAGCCCGAGCTTGACAAGTTGCAGATTGATAGAGAGAGCCTGGAAGGCGCCGCCCTTGAGGTCGTGGACAATCTGGCCAATGCGTGCCGAGTGCTCCTGCGCGGGGATGTCGGCGCCGAGTACACGCACGCGGCCCAGGAGATCCTGCCAACGCTCATCGTAGAGCCGCCGCAGCTCTGCCACAATCTCGGGCTGCGGAGCCTGCTCATGCTCGCGGAGCAGCGTGAAGGTACTTGTGAGGACGGCGTACATCTCGGAGAGCAGCGCATGATCAGCCTGGGGAAAGGCGTCAAGGTCAGCGCTCATGTCGCCGCCGTCGTAGCGCAGGCTGCGGTACGAGGGGATGTTACTGGGTGCGAGGGCAAAGAGTACTTTGTCGTCGGCGCGTCCGAGGGTATTCGTCATATCAGGTCCTGCCGGTGAATAAAAAGGCTATCGCCATGAGTATAAACGGCGCCTTTACACTTTCCGAGTCAGGAAGATGGAGCCATGGCATGGCTCTGGCGCAGCTCGTAGCCACAAACGATCAGCTCCTCCACATCGCCGCGCTTCTTGCCATCGCAGTTGATCTTACGGCTGGCGAGCACGGTGTCGCGGGTGGGGGCGTGGGCGTAGAGCGCGGAGACAAGCGGGCTCTGCGAGTTGGAGAGCATCACGGCGCAGCCGCGCTCGGCGAGCGTGAAAAAGAGTTCGGCGAGGCGGCGCTGCTCCACCTCGGTGAAGCCCTGGTGGGTGTAGTGCGTAAACGAGGCGGTGGCGCTCACGGGCACGTAAGGCGGATCGAAGTAGACCATGTCGCCGGGCTCGGCGCGCTCCAGCACATTGCCGAAATCGCCGACGTGAAACTCAACGTGCTGCAGGGCGCGGCTCACCGCGCGGATATTCTCCGGGTCGACGATCAGGGGGTTTTTGTAGTAGCCAAAGGGGGCGTTGAAGAAGCCCTTGTTGTTGAGGCGGAAGAGGCCGTTGTAGCAGGTGCGATTGAGGAAGATCATGCGAGCGGCGCGCTCGAGCTTAGAGCGGGCGGCGAAGTCGGGCTGGCGATCCCAGGCCCGGATCTCGTAGAAAAAAGCTTTGTCGCTAAAGTGCGGCCTGAGCTCGGTGAGATACGCGATCAGATCGTCGGCCTGGTCGCGCGCCACCTCGTAGCAGGAGACCAGCTCGGGGTTAAAATCGCTGAGCACGGCGCCACCGCCGAGGCGACCGCTGCTCCAGAGGTGGAAGAAGAGCGCGCCACCGCCAACGAATGGCTCGTGGTAGCGCTTAAAGCGCGCAGGGAGGCGGCGGGTCAGCGCGGGCAGCAGCTGGCCCTTGCCGCCGGCCCACTTCAGGAGGGGACGAGCAGGCACCGAGTACTCCGGGTACAGAGTGGACGGCGTGCCGCCCGACGTAAATGCTGAAGTGCGATTATAGCACACTACCCAGGGCCCGGAAGGTCGCTGAGAATGCTGCCTGCAACATCAAGGGCGGCGCGTGGGCGGCCCATCAGGCGAGCCTGGCGGCACATCATCTCTAGGCGCTCGGGCTGGCTGAGCAAGTAGAGCGCGGCGGCGGGCACCGTCTCCGGCATACGCAGCTGCAGACCCGCGCCGGCCCCGACCACCACATCGGCGTTCCACTCCTCCTGGCCCGCAACAGGGTCGATGATGACCATGGGCGTGCCGCGCGCCAGCACCTCGCTGACTGTGAGGCCGCCCGCCTTCGAGATCACCAGATCGCTTGCGGCCACCAGATCATCGGCATGATCGACCATGCCGTAGAGGCGCAGGCGCATATTTGGGCCGTCGGAGAGATCAGAGAGCGCATTCTCTAGCTTTTCATTGCGACCTGCCACTACCACCAGCATGCCTTCGGTGCGGCTCTCCAGGATCTGGCCGACGATCAGCCGCACGCGCTCCACCTCGATCCCGCCACCGAAGAGCGTAATCACGCAGCGGTCTCTGGGGAGATCGTAACGCTCGCGCAGCGCCATCGGCTCCTTCGGATCGTTGATCTCCAAACTCACGGGGATACCAGTCACCTCGATCAACTCGGGCGGCACGCCGCGGATCAGCAGCTGGCGCCGGGTAAAATCGCTGGGCACGAAGTAGCGATCCACGCCAGGCACCAGCCACGAGCTATGGGCCATATAGTCGGTCACAACAACATACAGCGGCTGAGGGAGGTTGCCCTGCTGCTTGTTGTGGGCCAGAATATGGCCGGGCACAGGGTGGACGGAGACAACCGCATCGGGGCGCAGATCTTTCACCACCTGCTCGAAGTGGCTGAGGAAGGGCCGCTCAAGCATGGTAAGCAGCCGATTGCCGCTGAAGGCCTCCTCGACATCGGCGGCGTCGGTCTGCGCGTAGAGCAGCTTATAGAGACTCTGGGCGCGCTCGGTGGTTTGCTTAAAATACTGATTCAGAGCGGCACGCAGCATCGGGTTGGCGTAGTCGAGCACATCGAGCACTACTGCGTCGCGCCCCTGACGCTCGAACGCTGCCGCAAGCGCATTGGCGGCGCTCAGGTGGCCGGTGCCAAGCGAAGCGTGGACGATCAGGATGCCGGGCATAGACGCTCCTCACATGTGACAGCGGAAGGCGCGGGCCGTGGCCAACGCCGCAGCACAGGAGGCAAGAAGCGTGCCAGGGCGCCCGCAAGGGGCGTACCAGGGGGCACCCACAAGGGGCGCCCACAAGGGGCGCCCACAAGGGGCGCCCCGACGTGGGCTACACCTTGAGGCGGGCGGAGTACTCCTTTTTGAACTTAGCGACCTTGGGCGCCACCACGAACTGGCAGTAGGGCTGGCCGCCGTTGCGGGTGAAGTACTCCTGATGGTAGTCCTCGGCGGGGTAGAAGTGTGCGGCGGCCGTCACCTCGGTGACAATTGGGCGGGCGAAGGCGTGGGCGGCGTTCAGCTCGACGATCAGGGCAACAGCGGTGCGCTGCTGCTCCTCGGAGTGGTAGAAGATCGCGGAGCGATACTGCGGGCCAACATCGTTGCCCTGACGGTTCAGCGTGGTCGGGTCGTGCGCGCTGAAGAAGACCTCCAGCAGCTCACGGTAGCTGAGCTTCAAAGGGTCGAAGCGCAGCTGGATCACCTCGGCGTGGCCAGTGTTGCCATCGCAGATCTGGCGGTAGGTGGGGTTAGCAAGGTGGCCACCGGTGTAGCCCGAGACAACATCACTCACGCCTTCGAGCTGATCGAACACAGCCTCGACGCACCAGAAACAGCCGCCGCCGAGGGTGGCGAGCTCGCCTGTAGGGCTAGTCATTAAAAACCTCCTGATCGGGCGCGGAAAACAGGGCGCCGCTTTGAGTCTACCGCATGTCGTGGCTGGGGGCAACGTGCCGGGCAGGTTGTCCGCAGATTACGCAGATTGCGCAGATTTCCGGCCTCAACGCGGTGCTGGGCGCACACGCACGACGGCATTCGAGTATTCTATGGCGGTGGGTTCTTCGGCAACTAAGGGATGGCGTAATGCAGACAGCTACCAGCAACAACGAGCTTACGCAGCGCCTGGGGCGGCGCCTGGGGCTGGAGCCGTACTACACGCTGAGCGCGAGCGACGGGGCGCAGCTGCGCCTGGACTCGCGCCCGGAGGCCAATCGGGGGCCAGGGCGCACCATCCTAGCGGGGGGCGCGCTCCTGCTGCTGCTGGCGGCATTAGTGGCCCTCAGCGGGCTGTACGCGGCGGCGATGGGGATTGGTTTTACGGCGGGGGCACTAGGCGCCGTGATTGGCGGGCTGCTCGGCGCGCTTGGCTACCAGCGCATCCTGGGCGGCTACGCGGTGCTTACCACGCACAACAGCATTGTGGCCGACGCCGGCGAGGCCGCGCTGAGCTTCACCCAGGGCAACAGGCTGGCCCCTGAGCGCACGCAGCGGCTGCCCTTCACGCAGATCACGGTGCTGCGCCTGCGGCGGCGACCGCTGGTGGTTGGCGCGCTTTTCCGGCGCGTGCGGCCGATCGTGGCCCTGGAGCTGCTCACCCGCGACAACAGCGTCTGGGTCGTCGACAGCGCCGAGGACGCGGAGCAGCTGCGGGCAGCGGCGGAGGGGCTGAGCGAGCTGCTGGGGATGGAGCTGACGAAGTGACAAGGAGACAGGGTGACAGGGTGACAGGGTGACAGGGTGACAGGAGACAGGGAGAATCGCTCGCTACGCTCGCTGGGGAGACAGGGAGACAAGGAGCGCCTGACGGCATGGAGGGGCTGTCTCCTTGTCTCCTTGTCTCCTTGTCTCCTTGTCTCCTTGTCTCCTTGTCTC
>Ga0136636_10000908_pt1 | contig 16485 bp, 15 predicted proteins | sample AntDrymUQ8522106_2_FD_104653 | JGI IMG/M metagenome (GOLD analysis project Ga0136636, IMG submission 104653) | Polar desert sand microbial communities from Dry Valleys, Antarctica - metaG UQ852 (21.06) | ecosystem: Environmental > Terrestrial > Soil > Desert | place: Antarctica: Dry Valley... | reverse complement strand
GTTTGTAGCCATTAAAGTGTCGAAAGTAACTGAAGTACTACGGTTGGTGGCGAACGAAAAGATAAAAAATATGAAGGTGAGGATTGAATTGGCCGAGTAGCGTATACTCGCAAATCCAATAGTGCTGTTGATCAATATATAAATAAAACTATTAACTACATAAATCAATATCATGAAAATTAAATTTATTGGTGCTGCCCGCGAAGTAACCGGCAGCAAGCATCTTATTACAACAAACGAAGGTAAACGTATTTTACTCGATTGTGGTATGTTTCAAGGTAAAGGTTTGGAGACGGATGGATTGAACCGCAATTTGGGGTTTGATCCTGCAACCATCGATTATCTTATTCTTTCGCATGCACATATTGATCATTCGGGACTCATCCCTTACTTGTACAAAGGTGGTTTCCGTGGTTCTATAATTAGTACCAATGCTACCCGCGACTTATGCTCTATCATGTTAACCGATAGTGCGCACATTCAGGAAGTGGACGTGCAGCATTTCAACGAGCGACGTGTGAAGCAAGGTCTACCAACTGTTGAACCACTTTATAGCCAGGTTGATGCAGAAGCAAGTCTGAAACTATTTATTGCATTGGCCTTTGACCGCCGGTTTTATATCAATGAACTGATAAATGTAAAATTCACGAACACAGGACATATGTTAGGTGGTGCAGTTGTGAATCTCGAATTACTGGAAAATGGTCAGAAAGTACATTTGGCTTATACCGGTGACATTGGTCGCCAGCATAACCGTATTCTTCATCCACCAACCGCTTTCCCGCAATGCGATTACCTGATCACAGAATCTACCTACGGTAACCGTTTGCACCCTGCCGACAAAGAGATAGAAGATGATTTGTTACAAATTGTGGTGGATACTTGTGTGAAAAACAATGGTAAATTGATTATTCCTTCGTTTGCCATTGGGCGTACGCAAGAAATAGTGTATGTGCTCAATGATTTGTTTAATAAAGGGAAATTGCCAAAAATAGATGTGTTTGTCGACAGTCCGCTGTCGGTGAATGCTACTGATATTTTTAGAATGCATACCGATGGCATGAACGACGAGGTGAAAGTAATGCTAAAGTACGATTCAGATCCTTTTGGGTTCAACTCCTTGCATTATATCAAAAAACTGGAAGAGTCAAAAGCGCTGAACAGTTATGACAAACCTTGTATCATTATATCTTCGTCGGGAATGATGGAAGCCGGGCGAGTAAAACACCATGTAGCCAATAATATTTCTAACATTCATAACACCATCTTGATTGTGGGTTATTGTGCTCCATCAACCTTAGGAGCTCGCATTCAGGAACCGGGCTTACGCGAAATTTCTATTTTTGGAAATATTCACCCAATAAAAGCTCGAATTGCTAAAATCGAAGCTTTTTCTGGTCATGGCGATTACAACGAGATGAAAGCCTTTTTAAGTTGTCAGGATAACAAGCAAATAAAAAAGACATTTTTGGTGCACGGTGAGTACGCTACTCAACTTTTCTATAAAAATGAACTAGAGCTGGCTGGATTCAGCAATATCGAAATACCAGAATCGGGAGAAGAGTTTGAATTGTAAAAATAAATATACGATTATCCGATACTTTAGTCATCAAAACGTGAACCACAATATGTTCAGAAAGGAGACAAAAATCGAAAGGTTTTTGTCTCTTTTCGTAAGCTAATCATCAATGTCAAATTTTTGATATAGCTTATTTCCTATTCAAGCCTTATTGATTCTTTTTGTGCTGTTCTATTTCTGAGTTTACAAAGGCAACTATCTTACGATATTTATTATTCATGGGAATCAGGGGTTGGAAACTAGTCGTAGGACATTCACGTTTTTCTCTGTTCTTAGGGTATCTGTTGTCTATTGATAGGTATGCACTACGGGCAATGACCAAATTATTAGCTAAATATTATTGTCAATTCCTGATTCGCATAGATACTGTACACTGCTTACTGATAACTTTTTTTAAGCTACTCGGTAACAGCAGTCACTTTATATCCCTTACCCTGAAGCAGTTTTAATAATCCGTTTGCGCCGCCAAAGTGTAATGCACCAACTGCTACAAAACATGAAGAATCCTTAAACAATGGAGGCAGTTTTGTGAGCCAGTCTGTATTCCTGTTATCAACCAGTTTTGCATATTCTTCAAGCGTCATGTCCGATTTTTTATTTTTGCCCTTCGCTAATTGCACTAATTCATCTATTTTTCCGGCTTTATAGAGTTTGTTCATGTTTACTATTTCAACCAATGCACTGTCTTTTTGTTTTATGGTCTCAACCAGTACTTCTGCCTGTCGTTGTAAACTCGCATTGCCAAATAAAATAGTAATTTGTTGTTCTACAGTTTCGAGGCCTATTACTTTCTTGCCCTGTTCGGCAGCTACAAGTTGAAAATAGGAGTCAATTTGTACATCTTCAGTAAACCCAGTTAGTTTCTTGTAAATTTCTATCTCGTACAAAGTATTTATGAGTGTCGGATTCATGATACTAAGCTCCTTTAATCCAATTTTCAAGCTAGATTTAAGTTCTTTATCTACCAATTCATATTCATTCTCCGATAGTAAATCCCTCATTTTAATATGGTCAGGCATCATTGCTGCTCGTTGAATCTTAGCAGTTGCATCTACATTGCTGGTAATCATTTCACCCACTACCATGTTCGAGGCGTTAAACGCCCTGTATAAGCCAGGAACACTGTCCAGAAATTGTATCGGAATTAGATGATGTGTACCAAACAAATAGGAGGGATGTTTGAGCCCGTTTCCACTCACTTTCCATAGTAGCTGCGCCTGAGAAACCGAAAAGCTTAAAATCAGGCAAACGAATAGCATATTTTTTTTCATAATTTTTTTTTACCCGACAAAGATAGCTAAAATCATTCCTTGAGCTAAATCATGGCTTTGATTAAAGTACATTTTATGAATTACAAAGCTAGATTTATTAAATATCCCGAAATTAATCCTCAAAAATGTATTATTGTTAATCCTATAATTATTATCTTTGCATAGTTTCTATCTATAAAACAGTTATCATGACATTACAACAACTCGAATACGTATTAGCTTTAGAAAAAACACGTCATTTTGTACGAGCGGCCGAACTTTGTGGTGTAACGCAACCAACGCTCAGTGCCATGATTCAGAAACTGGAAGACGAGTTGGATTGTAAGATTTTCGATCGCTCACGTCAACCGATAGAACCGACTGAAATTGGCGAAAAAATTATTCGTCAGGCGCAAGTAATAATTTATCAAGCCAATCAGTTGAAAGAAAGTATTCAAAATGAAAAAGATACGCTTACAGGGACTTTGAATCTAGCCATTATACCAACCATTGCGCCTTATTTATTACCACAGTTCATTGCCACATTTAAAAAAGCGTATCCACATATTTTATTGAAAGTGAGCGAGATGCATACAAGTACGATTATCGAAAAATTGCGGATTGCCGAAATTGATATGGCCATTCTCTCTACGCCACTCGAGGACTCAAAAATACTTGAAGTTCCACTTTACTACGAAAAATTTACAGCGTATATTTCACCCAACGAGCCGATTTATGAACGTACTGAACTTTCGGCCAGTGATATGCCTTTGGATCAACTTTGGGTGTTGGAAGAAGGGCATTGCTTGCGCAATCAGGTGTTTAATTTTTGTAACGAAAAGCCACAGCATAACCATACTTACGAGGCAGGAAGCATTGACACACTGGTAAAAATTGTTGACATAAACGGTGGCTACACCGTTATTCCTGAGCTTCATATAGAATTGCTTACAGAAAAACAAAAACTAAATCTTCGGGAGATTGTAAAACCCGAAGCAACGCGTGAAATTTCAGTCGTTATCCGTCATGATTTTGTTCGTGAAGGAATGTTGAATGCGGTGGCAGAATGTGTCAAGCAAATCATACCTACACACATGCTCGATTCACGTTTGAAAAAGTTTGCCATTAGGCTATAATTGAGTTTGTACCACATAAAAAAAGAAAAGCGTTTGCTTTCCTTTTTTTATGTAAATACATTTATAAATAATGTTTTTTTGAAGGCGTTAACACAAACATAAACATACTCGTAACCCCTAACTCCTTCTTATTTTTTTATCACCTCAGTTATTGGATTGCCAATACAGCCACTTGGCATTTGTATATGTAGCAATGCAGCTAGTGTGGCCGAGATGTCAGTCATTGCAGTTGTTCGATTCGTAACTCCATGATCTATTTTCCAACCCATAAAAATAAGTGGAATATGTGCGTCATACGGATTCCATACGCTGTGCGTACAACCTTTGTTGCAGTAATGAGGTAGCCAACCGGGCAAAGTAGCTAACACTACGTTTCCGCTTCGTTGGTGGTTGTATCCGTTTATCATCATTTCTTTTAGGGGCGTAGGAATTGATGCTTCTGCAATTTTATCCTGATCTACCGCGTATTGTATGCCTTTTGATGTTTTCAAATAATCAATGGTAGATTCTTTTATTTTTCCAAAGTCTAAGTTCAAACTATCAATTTTAGTTCGGTTGAAAAATACCTGAAAGTTCTCAATTTCATAAGCCAGTTTGCTATAGCCGAATTGTTTTGTGAGTTTTTTGTCCAGATTAGCGTACAAATCGGCATCGAGTAATCCTGTAGGCATTTTGTTAGCTTGCATAAACCCTTCGGCATTGGCAGCACCATGATCGGCAGTTAGGAAAACCAGGTAATTGCCTTTACCGACCTTTTGATCGAGGTAAGAAAAGAAGTTCGACAAATCTTTATCTAATCGTAAGTAAATATCCTCCACTTCAATTGCATTTGGACCAACCAAATGACCTGAATAATCGGTGGAAGCACAATTTATCGTCAAAAAATCGCAGCTTTTTTCCTGTCCTAATTTATAACCCTCCGCAGCTGCTTGAGCAAACTGAAGCGTTAGTGTATTGCCAAAGGGCATTTGACGCAATGACCCATGATCTAGTGCGTATGCTTTTTTTGTATCGTAAGGAAATACCGGTTGAGTTGCACCTTTCAATGTGCCTTCCCAAGGCACATTATCCGCAGTGCTTTCGGTATATTGCTCAATTGGCAATAAGGTGTTCCAACCATTTGCAATGAGTTTGTCAACAGGTTTCGAATCGTTGAAATCAGTTACCCATTGCGGTAAAAGCGACATGTAATAGGAGCTGCTTATAAATTTACCCGAAGTATCATCTATCCAAAATGCGGCAGTAGGATTATGTCCGGCTGGCAGAATCGCCGCTCTGTCTTTGAGCGATATGCCAACCACTTTCGACTGAAAATTTGTGGCCAATCGAAGTTCATCGGTAATAGTTGTAGTCAATAACTTGCGCGGCGACATTTTACCGGCATCACCTTTATTACCAATCGTTTGCACGGTAGAATCGTCAGTGCAATATACCGATTTGCCGTTTTTATCTGTCCAATTATTACCGGCTATGCCATGAATTGAAGGAACCGAGCCCGTGAAAATGCCAGTGTGACCTATGGCTGTAACTGTTGGAATATAATTAATCATTGTATTTTCGCACGAAAAACCTTCTTTAAGCAATCGTTTAAAACCACCGTTTTCGTATTTATTGTAGTAACGATACAGGTAGTCCCAACGCATTTGGTCAACAACAATACCTATTACCAGTTTTGGTCGTTCTAAATGTGTATTGGGTAGGTTCTTTTTTTGAGCAAATAATGTGGTGGCGATAACAAGACTGAGTAGGAGTATTCCAAATCGATTTTTCGTTTGAATCATATAAAAGAAATTTAATTTGTTTGAAATGAACGATTAGCAAAATAATAGAATCACTTTCCAAACAAAATTATCACTGATGAAGTTTAGGAGTTTTTAAAATGGAATTAATTTTTAAAACGTTGAATAAGATTATAGGCTTTAATAATTCCTAGCTCACCAGCTTTACTTAAATCAGTCAGACCTTTATTGTCCTCCCCAATAAATAAATAGATGAGTCCACGATTAAAATAAGCCTCTGCAAACTCTTTATCAACTTCTATTGACTTAGTGTATAATGCTATGGCCGCTTTGAAATCTTTATTGGCAATCAAGATATTAGCTTTGTTGAAGTAGGTAAACGAAAAATCTGGCGTTAGTTCAGCTGCTTTATCCAGATCTTGCATAATCATTGTTAAATCGATGTTGTAGTTACTATTTTCAATTACCGGCAGATTATTCTTGTACAATCCCGGTTCTTCATCAATTATCTTTTTACGTTCATTTTTTTTTGCATCCAATAATCTGTATCTAACATTAGCTCGTGTAAAATAGGCCATCATAAAGTCTGGTCGGATTTCTATGGCCTTGTCTAAATCGTCGATGGCACCAATGAAATCTTGCACAGAAGCAAATTGCAAAGCTCTTGAAAAAAGCACATCTGCAGTAGGCGTTATTTTCGAAATTGAATCAGTAGTTTTTTTTATCGCATTGAAATATACCCCAAGCAAATCGGAGGTGAGCGGTATTTCTCTGTTCGAAATTCTTAATGATGATGGGTAATTCTCTTTATTATACTTCTCAATCAAAGGATGGAAGAGGTTTGTTCTGCGAATTTTATCAATAAGTGTAATATGGCTTATCACAAAGTTGCCTTCAGTGGTCACATCGGCATATTTGTTTTGTACATTTCCCCAAAGCGCATTTCCATATTGCGATTTTGGTTCATTGTCAGCTACATTTTGCCCTTTGTTTTGATTGAACAGACTTCGTTTATTTCCCCCCGATCCTACTTTTTGTTTTTCGGTAGCTATTTTATTCTCGGCAAGAAGTATTTCTTTTGCTTTTCGTTTGTAATAATCTTTGTTGGCTTCAATATTTTGAACCATTTGTCTGTATCTGAAGGCATTTTTGACATTTCCAAGTTTGTCTTCACATTCCGCAATACCTTGGTATGCAGGAATATAAAAGGGGTATATATTAATAATTATTTTGTAATCGGCAATGGCATTTTTATATTTTCCTGTGGTATATTCCAGTATTGCTTTTTTTAATCTGGCTTCTTTGTTGGTCGAATCCATATCTAATACTTTCGTAAAATCTGCCAAAGCATTATTACTATCTCCTAGAAATCCACGTAAAAAGCCTCTATTATAATACCCCAGACTTTCAGTACTATCTATTTTAATGGCATTGTCATAATCGCTTAATGCTTGTTTATAGTTCTTTTTCTCGTTATTTAATATTCCTCTGTTTATATAATCGCCCGAAAATGTAGAATTACGTTTTATAGCTTCATTGTAATCTTTCAGTGCACCGTCTTTATCTTTCTGTTGCATTTTAAGCAATGCACGGGCACTCCAACCCAAACTGCTTTTTTTGTCAGATTCAATAAATTTATTGAACGCTTTTTCGGCTCCAAGGGTGTCTTTCAGTTCTAAATTGTACCTCCCTTTTTCATAGAGCAGACCGTATGATTTTGGGTTAATATGTAAGAGTAGATTTACTTCATTTAATGCGGCACTATAGTTTCCGTCTCTTTCGTAGGCTTCAGCTCTACCTCTTATAAAAGTGGTATCGTTGGGGCTAAATTCTAATGCTTTAGAAAAATCAGCGGCAGCTTCTTTGTGAAACTTTAATTGATTTCTCAAATAACCTCGAATATAAAACGCTCTGGGAACAAAAGGATTACGGTTTATGGCTTCGGTGCAATCTTGTTCGGCACCTTCAAAGTCACCAAGAAAAGACTTCGCTTGAGCACGCAATAGATAAGGCTCTGCTAAGTAGGGTTTTATGGCAATAATTTGGTTGAAATATTGTATCGATATGACATAATCGCTAAAATACATGGCATTTTGCCCCATATCCATTATGCGGTCGGTGTTCCATTGAGCTATGGCTGTAAGCTGACTCAACAGATAAAAGGCTATGAGGAAAAATCTTTTCAAGTGCTTAAAATTTTGATGGAATTTAAAACTTCACAACAAATATAGTTAACTTTTTAATACTCAATATTCTATTTAATTATATTTACAGCCTTTATAGGTTTTTTTGTTTTTTTAGAAATAAGTTGAGGTCAAAATTATTATTCTTCAACAACTACATCACAACCTTCGTTGGCATTAAATGAACTCGGAATATCGAATTGTTCGCTCGATGAGTATCCTAAGTCCGAATCAGCAAGCACTTTTTTCATATACAATGCCCAAATTGGTAAAGCCATGCTGGCACCTTGTCCTTCTCCAATATTATCGAAGTGAATAGAGCGATCTTCGCCACCTACCCATACACCCGAAACAAGTGAAGGCGTATAACCCATAAACCAACCATCCGAATTATTCTGAGTTGTTCCAGTTTTACCACCCATTGGCATATTTAAACCAAATCTGTTACGAATTCTGCTTCCGGTTCCTCCATCCACTACAGCACGCATCATATAAATCATTTTGTAGGCTGTCAATTCGCTGAAAATTTCATGCATTTGAGGGGCAAATGTACCAATCACATTTCCATTTTCATCTTCAATGCGTGTTACATAAACTGGTTCTACACGAATACCTTTGTTGGCAAACGCTGTGTATGCATCAACCATTTCGGCTACAGATATTTCACATGGTCCTAAACACAATGAAACTACATTGGGCAAATACCCTTTAATTCCAAACGAGCGCATGAGTTTTATTAAAGCGTCAGGTGTAAATAAGCTCATCAAATATCCCGATATCCAGTTGTCGGAATTAGCCAACCCCCATCGTAATGGAACAATATCACCGATGTTTTTTCCTTTGGTAGTTGTTTTTGGAGACCACATTCTTCCATTGCCATCTGGTAGTGATATCGGCTGCCAAGCTGTTTTATCGCATGGCCACATTCCTTCTTCCATTGCCAAAGTGTACAAATATGGTTTTACTGTAGAACCAACCTGACGTTTACCTACATTTACCATATCGTATTGAAACTGGCTAAAATCAGGTCCACCAACGTATGCTTTTACATTCCCATTGTGCGGGTCCATCGACATAAATCCACAGCGTAAGAAGTGCTTGTGATAACGAATAGAATCCATTGGCGTCATTAATGTATCAATATCGCCATTGTAGGAGAAAACCTGCATTTCTAATTTAGTTTTAAATGCTCTTTCAATATCCGATTCGCTATCGCCGGCAGCTTTCATTTTCAGGTAACGTTCCGATTGCTTCATCGAAGTTCTCATGCTGCTCTGTATCTGATCCGGTGTCATTTTGCGGGAGAATGGAGCATAACTACGATTCTTCTTTTCTTTGAAGAATGTCTTTTGCAAGGAATGAATATGCTCACTTACAGCAGCTTCGGCATAGGTTTGCATGCGTGAGTCAATGGTTGTGTAGATTTTTAGACCATCGCTGTAAATATTGTAGGGCGAACCATCGGCTTTTTTAGTTTTATTGCAAAATCCATAAAGCGGATTGTTATCCCACGACCACCGGTCTTCTTCATATTTTTCGTCTTGCCAACTTGCGTAATCACTTCTGCTAGGTTCTTTTGCTGTAAGTACCATTCGCAGATACTCTCTGAAATAGGCTGCCAACCCAAGCTTATGATCAACTTTATTGTATTTAAGCGTTAATGGAATCGCTTTCAGTGAATCGTATTGTTCGTCTGTTATAAAATCAGCTTTACGCATCTGATTCATTACCACATTTCTACGTTCACGGGTACGTTCATTGAATCGTACCGGGTTAAAGTAAGACGGATTTTTACACATTCCAATTAGTGTAGCAGCTTCTTCTATTTTTAATTTAGCAGGGCTGGTACTGAAATAGATATGTGCTGCAGATTTAATACCTACAGCATTATTCAAAAACCCAAACTGATTGAGATACATGGTAAGAATTTCTTCTTTGGTATACAATTTTTCGAGTTTTATAGAAATAACCCACTCAATAGGTTTTTGCAATGCACGTTCGCTAAAATTTTCGGCTTGAGGAGAATAGAGCTGTTTTGCCAACTGTTGCGTGATGGTACTACCTCCACCCGAGCTTTTTACCTGAAAAATTCCCCTTTTAATGGCAGATCTAGCCAAGGCCCAACCATCAATACCCGAATGTTCATAAAATCGAACATCCTCAGTGGCAATGAGTGCATTTACTACGTTTTCGGATATCTCGTTATATTGAACACCTACGCGATTTTCTTTACGAAAATAACTTCCAATTGGTTGTAAATCTGATGAATATATCTCTGTTGCGTACTTGCTTTTAGGGTTTTGCAACTCATCAATAGGAGGCAGGTAACCAATCCAACCTATATTTATAAAAACGAATATTAAAACGATACAAAGAATTCCGAATGCAAATAATTGCCAAAATATGCGTAAAAATTTAGAGCGAGTGCCTCTTTTTTGAGTTGTTTTTTCCATAAGTTGTTTTGCGTAATATGACCACAAAAGTACTACTTTTTTTGATAACTATACCCTCATTAAATCCATAATAATAAGGTTAGAAATCTGTATTCCTTGTAAGTTCAAATACAATCTGCCGTTTGAATAATTTACTTTGTTGGTTTCAATAAATTTTTGAGCATTTTGGAGGCAATAGTCCTTAAATTCAATGTCGAATTCTTTTTCGAGCAATGCCGTATCTATTCCCTCTGAAGTACGTAACGAGACCATTACATAATCATTGTATCTGTCATTAACGCTTAAGGTTTCGCTATCTAAAAATGGCGCATTTTCAGCAATAGCTTTTGTATAAGTGGTGATTGATGATACATTCCACTGACGGGAAGTTAAGTTGTAAGAATGAGCCGAAGGGCCCACACCAATGTACGGTTGCTGCTTCCAATACGATGTGTTATGTTGAGACCGGTAATTAGGGCGTGCAAAATTTGAGATTTCATAAGCTTCAAATCCATTCGACTCTATTTTTTCTATTAGAAGTAAATACATTTCATTCATAATATCATCATCAACAGTTCTTACTTTCCCTTGTTCACGCTGTTTCCACAATGCAGTTCCTTCCTCGTAAGTTAATCCATAAGCCGAAATGTGTTGAACATTCAGCGTCAAAGCTGTGTCGATTTGTTTTTCCCAGGCTGCCAGTGTTTGATTGGGTAGGCCGTAAATCAAATCAATACTGATATTATTGAATCCCGCCTTTTGAGCATTTTTGACTGCAGCAATGGCCTCTTTTCCAGAGTGTCTGCGGTTTATTCGTTTTAGATCTGTATCGTCGAAAGATTGGATACCAATGCTAATTCGGTTAAAGGGTAAGAGGCAAACCGACTCAAGAAAATCTGTTGTCAGATCATCCGGATTAGCTTCGAATGTAATTTCGGCGTTGTCTGCTACGGTGTAAATCGCATCAATTGCATCAAAAATTAATTGGAACTGATCTTTATTTAGAATACTTGGTGTTCCACCACCAAAATAAATGGTGCTAATTGTTTTATTTTGTAGAAAATTTTTGCGAATATGTAGCTCTTTAACGATGGATTCAATCAAATTTGGTATTAATTGAGGGGCAACTTCAGTGTAAAAGTCGCAATAAGTACATCTTTTTTTACAAAAAGGAATATGAATGTAAATACCAGCCATTTTTTAAGTTTTTATGTTTCAGTTGCTTGCCTAATAAGTCAAAAAAAAGTGCTTATTTTTTCTACAAATTTACTACAAATAGTTTGTATAATCGGAAAAAGCGCGTATCTTTGCACTCGCAATTGAGAAACAACAACACAATTAAAGTTGACCAATTGAAGTAAAGAATTCGGGGTGTAGCGCAGTCCGGTTAGCGCACCTGCTTTGGGAGCAGGGGGTCGTGGGTTCGAATCCCGCTACCCCGACAAATGAAAATCAAGCACTTACAAGTCATTTTGTAGGTGCTTATTTTTTTTATGTTTACACAAGTGCATACACAACTCTCTCTCAACTCTACTTTTCCACACAAAAAGGGCAATTTTGAATCACTTCAAAACCGCCCTATCTTCATCTTGCTTTTTTAACTATTTATGGCATTTCACCAAAGGTTGCAGCCCTATGTTTTTGTTAATTTATCTGTCAGTCAGTGCCTTTATAAATTCCAGTGATTGAAAAGGGTTTAATCTCATGCGTGCTGATGTATCCCGCCAGTGCTTTCTCCAATTCAAATTTAAAATCATCCCCTGTAACCATAACTCTTTTATTGTCGTATCCAAAATAAAGATTTTCCGCATTGTCTGAAATGCTTTTTAATTCTCCTACATATTGAATGTTAACACTTCCATCCTCTTCTAATAAAAAAGACACAAATAAGGGTTGTTTTTTTTGCTTGCTTCCAAAAGCGAAGTTTAAAATCTCATTAATTGTTTTCATTATTGTTCTGATTTTTAATTGATAATATTTTTAGTGAAATTTGATTTACAGCCTCATCAGGTGCTGATTGAAGTAATGCTTCAAGTTGCTTATATTCAAGCTATAACTGACTTTCTACTGATATGCTACTCAAAGTTGGTACGGCATATTTGAGTAAAGTAGTGAGAATCTGCAACCGCTTTTCAGGGTCTAATTTTTGCAAATCATCTTCGAACTGACTTTGATTTTTTTCTAATAGATTTTTTACCCACTGCTTCAAATCTGCATTTATTCTATTCGGCACGCCTTTAGTACGTCCGTTCGGATTGTTTAACGTTCCTTTTGTTGGGATATTATTAAATGTTATTTGTTTGATAAATAATTTCTATACTTTTCAGGGAGTACCATTTGAACACGTTCTAATCCTTTTTCTGTTATTCCATTGGTTGTACATGGTTTGAATATCCTAAAAAACTCATGCTTCATACAGTCTACTGTTCGTTGTGTTGGTTTTAGATCGTCCAACCACAAAGCCATAATACTATCCCCGGTACAAATAACTACTATTCCAGTGCCGGGACACTTTGAAGTGCATAATAAATTCTGATAAGGTCGAAGTTCATAAACTCCATGTTTGATAATTTGTTCTGTTTTCATTTCGTGTTGATTTTAAATTTTATAAAATGTTTGTTTAATATGTTTGTCATTATTTCTGTTGCTTGTTGCAAGTGTTGTTCCTGTACAATTATTTCGTCATGGACTGTTAAGAATGGAATCGCTTTTTCTGCCAGCTCTCGCCAAATTTTACTCATTATTTGCACCTCATACGTTTGGAGTAGCCAAGCAAGATTAGAGTATTGCTTTTCTCTGCCGTTGGGGTTTCGGGGTTCATCCGCACTCTTGTACTGATTAATCCAGTCCAACCAATTTGCACCCTTGAGCATTTTTGTTAGTTGGTCATTAGGTTTCCCAAATAGTATCTCAAAAAATCGTTTCTTACCTTCTTTACGGCCGTCTAACTGTGCGGTGGATTGAAGCATAGAGTAAATGTCCAAACCTTCATCAATCGCTTGAGAAAAGCTATTAGTACCTACTGAGTTTTTAAGTATAGCACCCAATAAAGTCGGTTGCATTTGCGAAACATCAAGCGAAACGGTTTTTTCATTTCTCAAAATCAAATTTGGTCGAATCAGGTGACTCATTCCTGTGATTGGTGTGTGTACTCGACCACTAAAAGTATCAACCTTAAAAAAAAATTCAGGAAATCGCTCACGGTGGTTAAAAAATGTATTCCAGTACGGCGATACTTCCATTTCGTTTGGTAATTCCGTTTCCTGCAACCTATCCAACATCCACCGATGTAAATCTGTTAATGGTCTGCCAGTTGGTTTTAGCAGGGAAGTGTTAATTTCATTCACGCCCACAATGTTATATTTATTCATTCCTACCGTTTTGACTTGTGGCAAGGCTTCCAATTGCAGCCGTGTAATGCTCCATCTTTTTAATTCGGCATCCGACAAATAGAAGGCATTACTAAATACATCGCATTTCCAATGATTGGTGAAGTACTGCTTCGTATTCAAGTATGTTAATAGTTTGTTCATATCGTTGTTTTTATAGCTAACTATCTGATTATCATTAGTGAAATTGTTAATAATTATAATCTATGTTTTTTAATGAAGTTGTTAATAATTAACCTTTTCATTAATCTCTGTAACTTGTTTATTTATAGAATTATAGCAAACATGAAACGTTTCATGTAACAATTTCATTACTTCATGAAACAATGAAATACGCTTATGTATAGAAGCGTATTTTCATGCACGCTTTCATATCTACTATTTTTCATTACCTAAAACAGCATCTCAATCGGTATACATCGCTAATCTGTACAGCTTCGTTTGTTTGTCTTTTACTATGAAGTTAATCTTCACTAACTTTGAAATATGGTTTTTGGCTGTTCTGCTTGTTTTACCAATTAGTTCGGCATATTCATCGGCTAAAGCTTCATATTCAATATTCTTGTTAGGGGCAAGTAAACGAGTGAAAGATGCTTTCATTAGGTCTAAATCCTTTTCGGTTTTTGGAACACTCTCAACTGGCCCGTTATAAATTGGTAAACCTGTTTCATCGATTGTAAAACTGAAATCATCAAAGGCGATGTGTCGGGTTGCATAAGCTTTGACTATTGATGTACCCTTATCATCTTTAACAACTTCAAAAATCGTCTCGCTTTTGTTCAGGACTTCAGCTCCGTAGTGTCCTCTTAATTCTCCGTTGGTCTTTCCTTCGTGCAAAACATTAAGAATACTACAATCATACTTTGAACTTAATGCCATCAATTGCCCTATGCTCTCCTTTGCTTCATTGGGGTCATTGAAGTTGTGAATTATATCAACGCCACCGTCAAGTACAACCAAATCAAAACTACCTTCCTCAATTGCTTGAATCACCATCGATTTACGAACATCCACTTCATAGAATTCTCTCAATGTAAGCACTTTTAAACGACTATTAATATGAACCCAACACATTAGCCTATAAATGCGATTAAGTACCTTAGACACGCTTGAGCGGTGTTGTTCGGTATCAATTAGCAATACCTTGGAATCAGAATTTTGTTTTAATACCATTGAAACAAGCATTGTTACAAAGAAGCTTTTTTTTGCCTTCGCTTTTCCTTTCACTGTGGAAATGTTCCCACGGCTCAAAACCAAATAACCATCGATTTTTAAAATTGGATCGGGTTCAGGTGCTTCAATCCCAAAAACCACTTCACAACTCTCTAAGTCATATCTAATCGGCTCAAGAGAGAGGGCTGTCATATCTGTATATTGTCCCATGATTAAAATAGATTAAGTTGGTTGTTAGTAACTTTTGGAAATAAAGAAGGGTTGCAAGTGATGAAATCCACTTTAAATCCAGTTACTGAACATTTACGATGGTCGACTACATAGAGCAATCCCATTTTCTCCAAATCCCTTTTGTGGCGACAAATATTTTTCTGTACTATTCCAGTTGCAGCGGTAGCCATTGTAGCGGAGCAAACATTGTTCTGCGAAAAATCAAACAGAATCTGAATTTCGTTTTCGTATGTAGCTTTCATAAGGCATTTGCAATTAACACAGTGAATAAAAACACGGTCATAAACAACCACACCCCAAAAAATACATTTGACAAATTGGTGATAATTTAATTTAGTTGATTTTTCATGTTAATATCTCCCCAACTTTAAGTTAGCACTGCGGGCAACTACGCCAGTCAAATCAACCGTTTTAGTTTTTTGTTGTTCTACCCATTTAGTTAAATCATCTGCATTGAAAGAAACCCGCCTTCCAAATTTCGAAACAGGAATTTCATTTGCCATTGTCTTTTTGTAAATTAAGGAAAGACTACATTTGTAACCAATAGAAGTTAAAAACTCAATCGCTTCACTAATATCTAAATTCTTTTTTCTATTTACTGCCTTGGTAGGTTGAAAGCCTATTAAAGCTTTTTGAACTGCATTATTAATTTGTTCTTGCAATTCATTTTCTGTTAACATTGTGACTACTGCCATTTGATTAAATTGTTTGTACTGTTTTAAAAATTTAGCACTCATTCGCTACCCAACGAATAATAAGGATATTTGGGCTAATTCCTTTTGCTAAACCTTTCGATACAAAAGTAATTCATAATCAATTTATATCATTGTCTATCAGTTATTTAAACCGACTTTATAGGTCGGAAAATACAGTTTTTGGGGTCGGAAAGGTCGGAAAGTATAAGGGTATTAAACGCAAAAAGCCCACTAACTTTGGATTAGTGGGCAATGCTTCGAGGGGTCGGGTTTTTATTGCAAAAAAGACTTTATTTTTTTAATCTTTGCGGTGTTGGTCGTGGGGTCATTGTTGCTGTCGATAATTGAGTTATCGGAAAGAATAACAATAGCATTCAATTCCTTAATCTTTCGGGTGGTACTTTTGAAATTAGAACAATATAATTCTACAAAATATAAAAACTCAGGTTTCCGTTTAACATCTACAATAATTCTTTTTCTATCGGAACAATCACTACCAACAAAAAAAGACTTCCACGATTTTACATCTCCTTTGATAATAATTTTATCATTGATTAATTGTCAAGTTTCACAAGGTTGTTGATGTAAGTTGATTGTATTTTGGTTCAAATTTAATATTTTATTTTTAAATTCTGTTGGTGTTATTGTAAAAATTTCAGGACTCAACTCATACCATTT
>Ga0136636_10000907_pt1 | contig 16489 bp, 11 predicted proteins | sample AntDrymUQ8522106_2_FD_104653 | JGI IMG/M metagenome (GOLD analysis project Ga0136636, IMG submission 104653) | Polar desert sand microbial communities from Dry Valleys, Antarctica - metaG UQ852 (21.06) | ecosystem: Environmental > Terrestrial > Soil > Desert | place: Antarctica: Dry Valley... | reverse complement strand
TGTTGCTGGGTTGCGCGTCCGCCAAGACCAACGGCTCCAACGTGGCCAAGTTCTGCTACCAGCCGTTTGAGGACTTGATCCAAAAAGCCAAGGTGACCTCCAACCAAGCCGAACGCACCAAGCTCTATGAACAGGCCCAGGTGGTGTTCAAGCAGCAGGCACCATGGTTCACCATTGCGCACTCGGTGGCTTTGAAGCCGGTGCGCAAGGAAGTGGTTGACTTCAAGATCAGCCCGTTTGGCACCCACGTGTTCTACGGTGTGGACATGGCCAAGTAAACTGACCTGTTAAACAGCGTCTCCCGCGCATAAAGGGCCAGCGATCTGCTGGCCCTTTTTTATTAGATAAATTGGCTTATAGCCCTTTTATCATATGCACATGCAGCTATCAAATTAATATTTTTTTAGAGACCGGCACGCCGATATTTTTGGTCAAGCTGCTGACCAAGCGCCAGTTTTTAAACCCAACCTGGGTCGCTTGCATGCATCGGAGTCGCTGCTGTGGCAAACCGGTGCGCGCACCATCTACGCCCTGTCCTACCCGGACCTTGAAGTGCGCAGTTGCTTGAACGATGCGGTGCACAAGGGTCTGGTGGGCGATGCGTCGCTGGCCAACCTGTGCAAACCCGTTTGTTTGATGCGCTGAGTGCGTTTGATTTTGGAACGCTCAAGGCGCATTTTCAAAGTTTGTTCGTCAGCATCACGCACCAGTTTTTTGTTCGCGCTCAAAGTGGTGGCGTCCAACCCCGCTGGCACGGCCTTGCAGCAGCTCAAAGACGTGGCGTATGCCGACAAGTACCGCAGCTTAAAGCAGCCGATCAGCCAGGCCGCTTCTAAAATGCGCCGATGACCACCATCGCCTCCAACCCCACCGAGCTGCCGCGCAAAAAACTTCCTATTGGCATCCAGAGCTTTGCCAAGCTGCGCGAGGAGGACTGTTACTACGTGGACAAGACCGGCTTGGCGCTGCGGCTGATTGACGAGGGGTCGTACTACTTTTTAAGCCGCCCCCGGCGCTTTGGCAAAAGCCTGTTTCTCGATACTTTGAAAGAGTTGTTTAAGGGCAACCAAGCGCTGTTTACCGGGCTGGCGGCTGAATCGACGTGGGACTGGAACAAGAAGTTTCCGGTGATTCGCATCAGCTTTTCTGACGGCGTGCTGCAAAGCCGGGCAGAGCTGGATCAGCGCATTCAAGGCATCTTGCGGGTCAACCGCGAACTGCTGGGGGTGCCTCGCGCGCCCGACCTGCCGGAGTCGGACATTGCGGGCAATTTCTCCGACCTGATCCGTCAAGCCCACCAAGCCACCGGCCAGCGCGCCGTGGTGCTGGTTGACGAATACGACAAACCGATTTTGGACAACATTGACAACAGTGCCGTGGCCTTGGACATGCGCGAGGGGCTTAAAAATATTTATTCGGTCCTCAAAGGCTCGGACGAGCATTTGAAGTTTGTTTTTCTGACCGGCGTGAGCAAATTCAGCAAGGTGAGCCTGTTCTCGGGCCTGAACAACCTAACCGACATCACACTGGATGCACGTTATAGCGCGCTGTGTGGCTACACCGATGCCGATGTCGACACGGTCTTTGCCCCCGAGCTGCCAGGGCTGGATCGCCAGCTCATTCGCGATTGGTACAACGGCTACAACTGGCTGGGTGAGCCGGTGTACAACCCGTTTGGCTTGTTGCTGTTGTTTCGCACCCGCCAGTTCAAGGCGCACTGGTTCGAGACCGCCACGCCCACTTTTTTGATCAAGCTGTTAAAGCAACGCCAGGTGTTCACGCCGGACTTGAGTCGCATCGTGGCCTCCGAGTCGCTTCTATCCACCTTTGAGGTGGACAGCATTCCGGTGGAGGCGCTGATGTTTCAGGCCGGGTACCTGACCATTGCCGACAGTTGGAGCATGCCCGGGCGGGTCGAATTCACCCTCAAATACCCCAACCTGGAAGTTCAGTCGGCGCTCAACGACAGCCTGCTGCAAAGCCTGACGAACATCGACAGGCCGCAGGTGGGCAAGCTGTACCGGTTGCTGCAAGCGCAAGACTTTGCCGGTATCCAAACTTTGCTGCACGCTTTTTACGCCAGCATTGCCAACGACTGGTACCGCAAGAACGAGCTGACCGGCTACGAGGGCTACTACGCCAGCGTGTTTTATTGCTACCTGGCCGCGCTGGGCATGGAGATTCGCCTGGAAGACCCGACCAACTTTGGCCGCATCGACATGACGCTGCTGTTCAACGGCCAGGTGTATTTGTTCGAGTTCAAAGTGGTGGAGATGAACCCGGCTGGCACGGCCTTGCAGCAGCTCAAAGACATGGCCTACGCCGACAAGTACCGAGCCCTGGGTCAGCCGATTCACCTGATCGGCGTCGAGTTCAGCAAATCCAGCCGCAACATCGTTGGGTTTGAGGTTGAGACGCTATCAATTAAGTAGCTGCTTGCGCAAGCAGAACGAGGTCTAGAGGCTGTTTTTATCAAAATTTTGACCGTCCCAGCCAGTGGTTTCTAAAATGCCCTGATGACCTCCATCGCCTCCAACCCCACCGAGCTGCCGCGCAAAAAACTTCCTATTGGCATCCAGAGCTTTGCCAAGCTGCGCGAGGAGGACTGTTATTACGTGGACAAGACCGGCTTGGCGCTGCGGCTGATTGACGAGGGGTCGTACTACTTTTTGAGCCGCCCCCGGCGCTTTGGTAAAAGTTTGTTTGGATACTTTGAAAGAATTGTTTGAGGGCAACCAAGCGCTGTTTACCGGGCTGGTGGCTGAATCGACGTGGGACTGGAACAAGAAGTTTCCGGTGATTCGCAACAGCTTTTCTGACGGCGTGCTGCAAAGCCGGGCGGAGCTGGATCAGCGCATTCAAGGCATCTTGCGGGTCAACCGCAAGCTCTTGGGTTTGCCTCTGCCAGTGAACCAGCCAGAAAGCGACCTCCGTGAAGCTGTCAACCCGTTGCAGGGCGACAGGCACCAGATCCAGCACGCCTGAATTGACTTCGTAGGCAGCCCGAGCCTGTGCCGGTGTCAAGGCATGAAGAGGCACCTGCCCTGCGCGCGCCATTCTCTCCAGCACACCATGCATGGCGGGGGTGAGTAAGGCGCGCGGGTTACGGTGCGGCATAGAGGCGACAATGTGCGGGTAAAGTAGAAAACAGTGTCTGATACTAACCAAACTGCACCGTCTTACTCGAACAACGACCTCAACATGAGGCGGCAGGCCCTTTCGCAAGAGTATGGACACGCTGGCTCGGCTGGCACCAACATTGCTAGTTGATGTCTGTACGTCAGGCTCACTTATTTAACACCTAGAGACACATCACATGTCCATTCATGCTGCACTCAACCACGTCACCCACTACAGCTACGATCGCCTGGTTAATCTGGGGCCACAGGTCGTTCGCCTGCGTCCCGCCCCACATGGCCGCAGCAAGATCATTTCTTATTCGCTGAAGGTTGAGCCCGATGGCCATTTCATCAATTGGCAACAGGACCCATTTTCAAATTACCAGGCGCGCCTGGTGTTCCCGGACAAAACCAAAGAGTTCAAGGTCACAGTTGATCTGGTAGTCGACATGTCGGTCTACAACCCGTTTGATTTTTTCCTGGAGCCAGATGCGGAGGAATTCCCCTTCACCTACGAGGCCAACCTCAAGCAGGAGCTTGCGCCCTACCTGACACCAGAACCCGTCACCCCGCTGGTGCAGGCGTGCCTGGACAAGATCGACCGCACCAAGCGGCGCAGTGTGTTGTTTCTGGTAGACCTGAATCAATTGGTGCACCACGCAGTGAAATACACCATCCGCATGGAGCCAGGCGTGCAAACGCCGGAAGAAACGCTCACCTTAGGCTCAGGCTCATGCCGTGATTCGGCCTGGCTGATGGTCAATTTGTTGCGGCACAGCGGGCTGGCGGCACGTTTTGTGTCTGGCTACCTGATTCAGTTGAAGCCTGACGTCAAGGCACTGGACGGCCCAAGTGGCACAGAAGTTGACTTCACTGACCTGCACGCCTGGTGCGAGGTTTATTTGCCTGGTGCTGGCTGGGTCGGGCTAGATGCCACCTCTGGTTTGCTGGCGGGTGAAGGCCACATTCCGGTGGCCTGCACACCTCACCCGTCCGGTGCAGCACCGATTGAGGGCCGCTCTGATAAATGCGAGGTGGAATTTGCGCACCACATGGCAGTGACCCGTATTTATGAGTCGCCCCGTGTCACTAAACCATACACCGAAGACCAGTGGAACGCCATCATGGCGCTCGGTAACGCAGTTGATCAAGAACTTTTAGACAATGACGTGCGCCTCACCATGGGTGGCGAGCCCACTTTTGTCGCCGTCTCCGACCGCGATGCACCAGAATGGAACACAGATGCACTCGGCCCCACCAAACGCGGTTTTGCCACCGAATTGGTGCATAAATTGCGTCATGAATATGGTCAGGGTGGTTTCTTGCACTTTGGTCAAGGCAAGTGGTACCCCGGCGAGCAATTGCCGCGCTGGGCACTCAACATCTATTGGCGCGCGGACCATGAGCCGATTTGGGCGAACCCGGCATTGTTCACCGATGAACGCGCCCCCACACACTACACCCCGGAAGACGCCAAGCGCTTCACTTCGCTGCTGGCCAGCAAATTGGGGGTCACCGGCAAGTTCATTCAGACTGCCTATGAGGACACCTGGTACTACCTGTGGCGTGAACGTCGTTTGCCAGTCAATGTGGACCCGTTCAATTCCAAACTGGATGACGAGATGGAGCGCGCCCGTCTGCGCCGGGTGTTTGAGCAAAAGCTTGACACCCCAGTAGGCTACGTGTTGCCGATCAAGGTGGCGGGTTATGACGATACCTATGGCGCGGCTTGGACCACGGGCTCCTGGTTTTTGCGTGATGAACGGATGTACCTGATGCCGGGTGATTCGCCCATGGGCTTGCGCCTGCCGCTTGACTCCTTGCCATGGGTGAGCGAAGCAGACTTTCCCTACCTGATCGAACAAGATCCCTCCATATTGGTAGATGCCTTGCCTGCCCACGCTATCGTGGCCGCCAAATACGCGCCGGGTACCGCCGGCTTGGCACTGGGAGCGGCAGCACGCGCAGCTGCGGCAGCTCTCGCTGAAAAAGCAGGTGCGAACAGGTTTGCATCCACCAGCTACCTGGCTGGTACCGGCCCACAGCCTGAAGCTGCGCGCAAGATGCAACCCGTGACCGGGCCTGCATCCGAGTCGGCATCATCAACCCACGCGCAAAGCATCAGCCAGTCCGAGCCAAGCAATTATGCGCGGGCGCCGCAGGCGCAAGAGTCTGCCCATTGGGTCACACGCACCGCGTTGTGCGTGGAAGTGCGCGACCCACGCCGAGCGAGCGGACCCAAGGCTGAGTCGGTGGGTCAGAGCTCAGGCGTGCTTTATGTGTTCATGCCGCCGCTTGAAAAGCTGGAACATTACCTGGATCTGCTCGCTGCCATCGAAGCAACTGCGGAAGAACTGGGCCTGCAGTTGGTGATCGAGGGTTACCCACCGCCGCGTGACCCCCGCATGAAACTGCTGAGCGTGACGCCTGACCCCGGCGTGATCGAGGTCAACGTGCACCCGGTCACCAACTGGAAAGAGTTGGTGACCAACACCGAGTTTCTGTACAACGCTGCCTTCGAGTCGCGCCTGAGCGCCGAGAAGTTCATGACCGACGGCCGCCACACCGGCACCGGTGGCGGCAACCACTTTGTCATGGGTGGCGCCACACCGGCCGACAGTCCGTTTTTGCGCAAACCGGAATTGCTGGCAAGCTTGTTGTTGTACTGGCACAACCACCCGTCACTGAGTTATCTGTTCAGCGGCATGTTCGTTGGCCCCACCAGCCAGGCGCCACGCGTGGATGAGGCCCGCAACGATCAGCTGTACGAACTTGAAATTGCCATCGAGCAAATCTACAAAAATCGCGAGTTGTACGGCCAGAGCATGCCGCCCTGGCTGATTGACCGCACGCTGCGCAACATCTTGATCGACGCCACTGGGAACACGCATCGCAGCGAGATCTCGATTGACAAGATGTACTCGCCCGACTCTGCCACCGGCCGCCTGGGCCTGCTGGAACTGCGCGCGTTTGAAATGCCACCCCACCCGCACATGAGCAGCGCGCAGCAGTTGCTGTTGCGCGCCTTGATTGCGCGCTTCTGGAAGACGCCTTACCGGGCCCCCGCCACCCGCTGGGGCACCGAGTTGCATGATCGCTTCATGCTGCCGGCCTTCATTGACCTGGATTTCAAGGACGTGTTGGCAGAAATGCGCAAGGCCGGGTACGCTTTTGACGACAGCTGGTTTGCGCCACATGTGGAGTTCCGCTTTCCGCTGATCGGCACGATCTGCTCGGCTGGCATCGAGTTGACGCTGCGCAATGCATTGGAGCCTTGGCATGTGATGGGTGAAGAAGGGGCGCCCGGCGGCACCGCTCGTTATGTCGATTCATCATTAGAGCGCATCGAAGTTCGCGTCAGAGGCCTCAATGAAAGCCGCTATGTGGTCACTTGCAATTGTCACGCCCTGTCTTTGCAGCCCACCGGCGTGGTGGGAGAGTACGTGGCGGGTGTGCGCTACAAGGCCTGGAATCCACCCAGCAGCCTGCACCCCAGCATTGGTGTGCACGCACCACTCACCTTTGACATTGTGGACACCTGGATGAAACGCTCTCTGGGCGGCTGCCAGTACCACGTGTCACACCCAGGTGGCTTGAGCTATGAATCGCTGCCGGTCAATGCCAATGAGGCAGAGAGCCGGCGCATGTCGCGCTTTGTTGCAATGGGCCATACGCCCGGGAAAATGACCGTGCCACCAGCCACCATCAATGTGCCGGGCAGTCGTGAATTCCCCTTCACACTCGACTTGCGGCGGGTGTAAAAATTCTCGCAAGCGTCAGGGTCTCAATCATCGGTTGACGGGCGATGGATGGGGCTGGGTCATTCAGGAATTCAGCAAAATTTAGGTCGCAAGACCTAATATTTGCTGCGCCGCAACAAATAGTTTCCTACGACCGAAAAATTTCTCTACAATCAGGCTCATGCTGCACCGCAACATATACGATCCGCCGGGTCTGTGTTGGCAGCAAGTATTTTTAAACCTGGGAAAATGAAATGAACAACACCACTGAAAAACTCGTCGCCACATCCAAAGCCACTCTGGAAGCCGCTCAAGCGCTGGCCACCAAGGCGCAAGCAGATGTCGAAAAGCTTGTCGACCTGAACATGACCACCACCAAGACCGCTCTGGGCGAGTCTTTTGCTCACGCCAAGGCAGTCTTGGGTGCCAAGGACGTGCAAGAAGTTGCCGCCCTGCAAGCTGGTCTTGCCAAACCCATGGCTGAAAAAACTGCTGCATACGCTCAGGATTTCCAGAAAATCGTGGCAGGTGCGAGTGAAGAATTCGCCAAGGCAGCTCAAGCCAACATGGCAGATGTGCAAAAAGGCTTTGCAGCTCTGATGGAAAGCGCCACCAAAAGCGCACCAGCCGGCACTGAGTCCGCTGTTGCCTTTTTTAACAACGCCATGGCCGCTGGTCAAAACGCCTTTGTATCGGCTCAAAACTCGGCCAAACAAGCTGTTGAAGCGGCTCAAGCCAACTTCACATCTGTGACTGCCCAAGCGACTGACGCTGTCAAGAAGGCTACCAAGTCCGTCTAATCATCCGTTGATTTGGTGAACCAGACAAAAGCGGCACTTTCAGATGCCGCTTTTTTTTGTTGCCAAGTCAATGGTTGGTTGCCGCCAGCACTTCTTTGCCTTTCACCCAAGTTGATCATGCGAACGCCGACTGAATCCCGACTGCAGGTGAAACCGTACGTCGACGTTAGTGACGAACGCAGTCAGATGCTCGAAGAGGTGAACTTCAAGTGGCTGATGGCAGGCATGGGTTGGTGGGTGGACATGTCTCGTTTTCGCAGCGACCCGGTCTATGCAAGCCACTATTTGAACCTGGCCAGGGCATCCGAATCCATGGAATTGAGAAAGTGTGCTGCCCAGTTGCAGCATCAAATGGGTATTGACTGGCAATAAGTCTTTGCTGCGCACATGACGAACGCTTGCTGAGTGCCGCCAGTGCTAGCCTAACGACGTTCTTTAAGGGCGGCCTCGATGTCACCCACGCGCATGCCTAAAGAGTCGGCAAATTCCTCCACGTTTTTGCCACTGGCTAAAAAAGCCTTTTTCAGCGCCGCCTGACGGGCTCGCTGCATCTCAACTTCCGCCAGTACCTCATCCAATACCGCTTGAACAGTCTCGGATGGCGTGCCAATGCAAGCCAAGTAATCTTGCCGGGATAGTCCAGACTTCTCGAATGCGGCGAGCAGATGTGCCCGCAACTTTGGACGCAGGTCTTCGGTGCTGCGCGCCTGGCGGCGCTGAAACAACTCAACGATTGACAGAAACGCATGCTCTGGCGCCACGTCTTCAACGGCCGCGCCGGTCAGGTCATGGCGTTTTTGACCCGCTGCCACGCTTTGCAAATAACGGGTGGAGCGGGTGTGAACCCCCAAAGCAACTTTCAGCGCGTCACGTTTGAAAACGTCCGGATGGGCGGCCAGAAGTTCCTGAAAAATGCCCAGTTTGAGTGGCAGGAAACGCTCGCCGAAGAGATGCGGATAAAGCTCGAACAATTTTTCGAGCACGGGCTGCGCTGACGCAAACTTGTTTTTCGACTTGGCCGGGTTGGTCTGCTTGTCTTGTTCCTGTTTGGTTTCCGTTGCCGCCGCCTGAGGGGCGTCCAAAGGCGTGGAAGGGACTGGCGTGGCAAATTCTTGGATGGTATCGGTCATGGCTTGAATCAAATTGAACAACCCGTGATTGTCAACCAAAGCGACGCTTCGCTGGCATACTCAGGTAAATGAACGAAGCGATACCAGTGCTGCCCAACAACACCCGCCCACAGTTGCCCGGTGTGGCTGCGCTGGCGCAAGTGTCACACGCAAAGGCAGGGCATTTTGACGAGATGCGTGGCGCGGTGATCCGCGACCTGGCGCCTTCAGCCACAACTGCCCCGGAATCGGTGCCCGCCAACGAAAAAATGGCAGATGTCTGGCGTGAGTTTTTCACGACCCTGCAGAGCGACACGGCCATCGACATGGACCAGCGCGACGCCAACCTGACGCGCCAGGTGCGCGACAACGGCATCACCTACAACGTCTATGCGGATGAAAACGGGCCCCAGCGCCCGTGGTCACTTGATCTGTTTCCCTTGATTGTTGACGCGCAAAGCTGGCAACGTATTGAAGTCGGCGTGTTGCAACGCATGCGTTTGCTTGAGCGTGTGATGGCCGATGTGTACGGACCCCAAACCTTGCTGCATGATGGTTTTTTGCCGCCTGCCCTGGTTCATGCACACCCCGGCTACCTGCGTGCGATGCATGGCGTGGAGCCTGTTGGTGGACGTTATCTGCACATTGCTGCGTTTGATTTGGCCCGTGGGCCGGATGGCAACTGGTGGGTCGAAGCGCAGCGCAGTCAAGCCCCTTCCGGATTAGGGTACTTGCTGGAAAACCGGCTGGCTATTTCTGCCCAGTTTCCTCAAGCCTTTCAATCTTTGCGCGTGCAACGTCTGGCCGGCACCTACCGCGCCTTGATGGACAGCATGAAGGCCATGAGCCCTGCAGGACCCGACGCGCACCTGGCACTGCTGACCCCCGGCCCCTACAACGAAACCTATTTTGAACACGCTTTTTTGGCGCGTTACCTTGGGTTGACGCTGGTTGAAGGCAATGACTTGCTGGTGCGGGACGAGTGTCTGTTCCTCAAAACCCTCAAGGGCCTGGTCCCCGTGCACGGTCTGCTCAAACGAGTGGATGACCAGTACCTCGACCCGCTGGAATTGCGTGCCGATTCCACCCTCGGGGTGCCAGGCCTGTTGCAGGCCATCCGTGCCGGCAACGTTTTGGTGGCCAATGCGCCCGGTTCGGCTTTTTTGGAGTCGCCTGCCTTGCTCGGATTTTTGCCCGCACTTTCGCGCCACCTGCTGGGTGAACAATTGAGCCTGCCTGCCCTGCCCACCTGGTGGTGCGGCGAGCGCAGTGCCATGCAAGAGGCGTTGCCACGCCTGGCTGAATGCGCCATCAAGTCAACGTATCCTGGCTCAGCCGCGCACGGCAGCTTCGAGTCGGTATTGGGTGGCAAGCTCGGTGCGCTCGCGCTCGACGAGTGGTCGGGGCGCATCGTTCGCCACGCGGAAGAACACACGGTGCAAGCCTATACCCCGCTGTCGCAAATGCCGACCTGGCAAACCTCGGGCAAAGTGGAGGCAGGAGGCGGTGGCCGCCTGTTGGCGCGTTCGGTGATGCTGCGTGTGTTCGTGGTGTCAGATGGCGCAAAAAGTTGGCGTGTGCTGCCCGGCGGTTTGGCCCGTGTGGCCAGCGCCGGTCAGGAGATCACCTCGATGCAGCGCGGTGGCAGCAGCGCAGACGTGTGGGCGCTGACCCGGGGCGAAGTGGACCACAGCACGTTGTTGGCTCCCCACATGACACCAGAGTCACTGATGCAACGTAAGCGGCTCATTACCAGCCGAGCTGCAGAGAACCTGTTCTGGCTGGGGCGCTACACCGAACGGGCCGAAAACGCCATCCGGTTGGCGCGCCTGACGCTTGAGTGTTTGCACGGTGAAGAGCAATCGTCCGCACCGCTCTTGACCTGGCTCAGCCAGATGGCAGTGGCCAACACCCTGGTGTTGCCCGGTGTGCCCAGCGCACTGCAAGCCCCACATGTGTTTGAGCGCAGCTTGATTGACAGTCTGGGCAACAGCGGGGGTGCCACCAGTGTGGGGTATTACCTGCGCGCCCTCAAAATGGTCGGCTCCAGTGTGCGCGAACGGCTTTCCCTGGAACATTGGCGCATCATCAATCGCTGCGAAGAAGAACTTTTTGAGCGCTGTGCGGCTCAGCGCCAGCGCGCTGATTTTTCTGCGCTGCAGGCCTTGCAAATACTCAAGGACACCAGTGACCACATGGCGGCCGTCACCGGGGCGCAAACCGACCGCATGACACGCGATGACGGCTGGCGGTTGCTGAGCATTGGACGCCACATTGAACGGCTCGGGTTTTTATCATCTGCCCTGCTGCGCGGCATTGACACCGGCAGCCTGCACACGGCAGGCGGTTTCGATGCCATGGTGGAGTTGTTTGACAGCGCCATCACCTTTCACGCGCAATTTCAGCAAAGCCGCGACATGCCTGCGCTGGTGGACCTGTTGGTGATTGACCGCGACAACCCTCGTTCGGTCTCGTGGATTGCCCACACCTTGCGCGGGCGCTTGGCCAAACTGGCTGGCAGCGACCCCAATCGGCTTTGTCCGCTGTCGCTCAAGGTGCCCAACCCCGGTTCCTGGGGCTTGGCACAGTTGTGTGACAGCGCGCCCGACCTGGTGACATCGGCACGAGAACCTGCCAGCGCCAGGGTGACAGACCCACCCGCCCCGCGTTTTGAACTGCTCAAGGACGTATTGCAACAGTGTGTGCAGGCCAGTTTTGTGGTGTCGGATGACATCAGCACAACCTATTTCACGCACAGTGGCATGCCCAATCAAAGTGTGGGGGCGGCATGAGGCTGCGCGTCACCCACGAAACCGTTTACAACTATGTGCCGGCAGTGGAAACGGCCCAACACATGGCTTACCTGAAGCCGATTGACATGGCCACGCAGCAGCTGCTCAGCCACCGTCTGGAGGTGGAACCCACACCTGCCCAGATCAACACGACGCGCGATGTCTTTGGCAACACGCGCAGCTTTTTCTCACTTCAGGTGCCCCACACCCGACTGCGGGTAGTTGCTGAAAGTGAGGTGATCACGCAAGCAGCTCATTTGCCCGACAGCAGCATCGGCTGGGAACAGGTGCGAGAGCGCTTTCGTTACCAGGCGCTTGCGGACTTTGACGCGGCTAACGAGTTTGTGTTTGCCTCACCCATGGTGCCGCGCCATGGCGAGTTTGCGGCTTATGCCCGACCCAGTTTTGTTCCTGGCGCGGAACTGCTGGCGGCTTCCACTGACCTGATGCATCGAATCTACCGCGACTTCACCTACGAAAGTGAAAGCACCCAGGTCAACACCCCAGCTCTTGAAGCCTTGGCGCAACGCAAGGGGGTGTGCCAGGACTTTGCCCACATCTTGATTGCCTGCCTGCGCAGCGTGGGCTTGCCAGCTCGTTACGTCAGTGGTTACCTGCTCACTGAGCCGGCACCAGGTACCGTCAAGCTCAAAGGCAGCGACGCTTCGCATGCCTGGGCTTCAGTCTATCTGCCGGATTTGCCCCTGGGCGCACGTTGGGTTGACCTGGACCCGACCAACGACCGTGCCGGCTGGCCCGCACCCGGCGAAGATTATGTGACGCTGGCCACCGGACGGGATTTTTCGGATGTCTCGCCAATGCGCGGTGTCATTCATGGGGGTGCCCGTCACACCCTGCGGGTGGGTGTCACGGTGGAGCCGGTGACCGAAGCCAGCCCTGGGATGCCCAGCCAGACCCAATCGCAAGGCCAGGGGCTACAGCAGAATCAAAGGCAAAATCAAGGGCAGTCGCAAAGTCAGACCTGAATGCAGTGGTTGCAGTAGAGAGGTGCTTATCAAAAAGCAAAAAATCTGCATTAATAATCAAGAAATTAATAGCAACAAGCCCATATAGTTAAAGGGGTTGAAGCTATTTTATATAAATTTTTCAAAAGGAAAAACACCATGAGCATCTACGCAAAACTCACCCAACTGGGAATCACCCTGCCCCCTGTGGCAACACCAGCGGCTGCCTATGTGCCCTTTGTTCAGACCGGCAATCTGGTGTTTTTGAGTGGCCACATTGCCAAGAAAGACGGCAAGGCGTGGGTTGGCCAATTTGGCAAGAACTTCACGACCGAAGAAGGCAAAGCCGCCGCCAGGGCTGTGGCCATTGATCTGCTGGGCACCTTGCACGCCGCCGTGGGCGACCTGAACCGCGTCAAACGCATCGTCAAACTGATGTCACTGGTGAATTCCACCAGTGACTTTACAGAACAGCACCTGGTGACCAACGGTGCCAGCGAATTGATCGGTGAGGTGTTTGGTGACAAAGGCGCCCATGCCCGCAGTGCCTTTGGTGTGGCGCAAATTCCGCTGGGCGCGTGTGTCGAGATTGAACTGATTGCTGAATTGGCTTGACGCCACTGGACCTGGGTTAAAAAGTTTCCCAACCTGAATCAGATGCGGGTGCAGGTCGTGGCGCCTTGACGGGAGCCGACTTCACCGGTACTGGTTTTGCCAGTGCAAGCCTGTCGGGTGCCACTTTAGAGGCAGCTACTTTTTGGCTTGTGCCCAGCCGCTTGGCGGCGGGACGGGCGGCAAGTGCAGGCCTGGCTCGGGTTGTTGGCAATTGGGTTGGACGTTTGTAGGCCAGTTGCTGTGGCCGGGGTGTGATGTCGCGTGAAGGGCGCTGCGCGACGGCAATGGCCGAGCCATTTGTGATGAACACCGCCACCGCACGTGCCAATTGATCGGCCTGGTCACGCAGGCTTTGAGCTGCTGCCGCACTTTGCTCCACCAGCGCAGAGTTTTGTTGCGCCATCTGGTCCAGGTTGCCGATCGCGCTGTTGATCGCCGAAATGCCGGCACTTTGCTCGCCCGATGCGGCGGTGATTTCACCAATTACATCCACCACCTTGCGCACGGATTGAACGATGTCATTCATGGTGACACCGGCGTCTGACACCAGTTGCGTTCCTGAGGCGACCTTGTCAACCGAGGTGTTGATCAGCATCTTGATTTCCTTGGCCGCTTCCGCACTGCGCTGCGCCAAGCTGCGCACTTCGCTGGCCACCACCGCAAAGCCCCTGCCCTGCTCACCAGCGCGTGCGGCTTCTACAGCCGCGTTGAGCGCCAGAATGTTGGTTTGGAACGCTATGCCGTCAATCACGCCAATGATGTCGGCAATTTTTCGGCTGCTGACGTTGATGTCTTCCATGGTGCTCACCACTTGGCGCACCACGGCACCACCGCGTTCAGCCACCGACGACGCCGTGGCCGCCAGTGTGCTGGCTTGGCGCGCGTTGTCAGCACTGGCCTGCACGGTTTGTGTCAAGTGGTCCATGCTGGAGGCCGTGGACTGAAGGTTGCTGGAGGTCTGCTCGGTGCGTTGTGCCAAATCGTTGTTACCAGATGCAATTTCCGAGCTGGCAGTGGCAATGCCCACCGTGGTCTGGCGCACCTGGTTGACCATTTGCGCCAACGCGGCGGTCATGCTGGCCAGCGATTTCATCAGATCACCAAATTCATCACTGCGGCGGGTGTCAATTTGCATGCTGAGGTCACCTTTGGCAATGCGCGCAGCCAGTTCATTGGCCTGGGTTAGAGGCTGGCGAATCGAGCGCAACAGCCAGGCGGCTCCCAGCGCAATGCCAAGCACCAACAGCAGCATCAGCCCGCTGGCCAGCAGCACCAGCGAGCGGGCACGGTCAGCGTAGTTGGCTCGGGTGGTTTCATACGCCTTTTCCTGCAGCGTCACAAAATCCTGAAGGGATTTTTGGTAAATATCAAACGCTGGCATGACCTTGCTGGTGAATTCCTGACGAACCTTCACCATCGGGTCTGGCGGCGCAAGCTCTGCGGCAGCTTCAATCGTCGCCGGGTCTTTTGCTGTTGCCACTTTTTTTGCGGCTGCATCAGGTGCCGACGGGGCAGTTGCCGGTGCTTCGGCTGCGGGCACGGCAGTCAACTGTTTTATTACCTGGTCACGCACCTGCCTGACGTTTTGCAGATTCTGGGCAATCACTTCCAACTGCTGGCGCTCTGCGGTAGAGAGGTCTGCGGATTCAATGCTTTGCTGCACACGGTTAACTTCAGCACGTGTGGCAGCAATGGCCTTTTCAAGCTCCTGGCGCATGTCAGGGTCGGTGACCATCAACTCAGCCTGGGAGCGTGCCACATTGGCCTGAACCAGACCGCTCCACTGAAGCGACTGTTTCACGCGTTGGTTCATTTTGTCCAGCACCACAGTGCTTTCTGCGCGATCACTGGCAGACCGCAGGGCAGTTAAACCCACGACCAGCGCAATGCCCAACACGATGAGCAAGGTAAACAGCCACAATTTCGAGGCCAGGCGAAGGTTTTGCAGGTTCATTGACGGGTCCATTCCAACAAATAATAGGGGACGATCTTAGCGTTGAATACCACCCGAAAAACATTCGCCAGTGTGGTCTGCATCACTCAGACGCGAGGCGCTGGATGCTTTGCCCCTGCACACCTTCCAACTGTGTGGCAGTCACCAGCTCGGGCGCAATCTCAGCCAGCGGCAGCAGCACAAAGGCACGCTCACACATGCGTGGGTGCGGCACGACCAAATGCGGGCTTTGAATGCGGGCGCTGCCATACAGCAGCAAGTCCAGGTCAAGCGTGCGCGGGGCGTTCTGGTAAGGCCTTTGACGTCCGGCCTGGGTTTCGATGTGCTGCAACCGTGCAAGCAGTTCGGGCGCACTCAGCCGCGTGTCCACTGCCAGCACGGCGTTGACAAAGTCTGGACCCGTGGCGTCCATCGGTGCACTCAGGTACAGGCTGGAGCGGGCCAGTTGTCGGGTCTGTGGCAAAGCCGCAATCTGCGCCATGGCCCAGCGCACAGAGGCCTGTGCGTCGCCCAGATTGCCACCCAATGCGATGTAGGCCAACACCTGCGGCTGCACACTGAGCCCCGGCATGCGTGCAGGGAGGTCCAGGGTTGAATTGTTGTCCACCTACTGGCTAGGGCGTCTCACCCTTGCGGGTCTTGCAACGGCGCTTCGCCCGCACTGCGGCCAGACGGACGACGGCGACGGCGGCGCTTTTTCGGCGCCGAGTCATCACCTTGCGCCGCGTTCAGGGGCTCGGACAAGTTGCTTGCCACATCATTTCGCGCGACAGTCGCCTGTTCTTGTGTTGCCGCGTCCACCGTCCCGCTTGGCACCGTATGGACACGTGGGGTTCGTGCCGGGCGGGCTGTTTTGCTGCGCTGCTGTTGCTCCAGTTTGACCTCGTCAACCATGTCGTTGCGCAGGTTGTCATCGGCCATGCTGAATTCTTCCCACCAGTCTGACAGCACAATGTCCAGCTCACCGTTTTCCGCACGCAAACGCATGAAATCAAACGCCGCCCGAAAACGCGGCTGCTCGGCCAGGCCAAAAGGTGCGCTGCCCACACGCTTCTCAAAACGCGGCTGCATCAGCCAGATCTCGCGCATGTCACCAGCCAGTTTGCCCCGGCCTGACACGTCACCAATGCGGGCGTTGAACACATCTTCAATGGCATCCTGCAGCGCCGCATGCGAATGTTGTTGTGCCTTGATGCGCGCGGCCCAGCCGTCACGCACATCTTCCCAGAGCACACAGGCCAGCAGAAAACTGGGCGCCACCGGTTTGCCTTCGGCCACCCGGCGGTCGGTGTCTTGCAGTGCCGAGTTGACAAATGGCGAAGCCACGCGCTCTACCACCACGTCGAGCAGCGGGTAAATGCCACTGGCCAGACCCAGCACCTTGAGTTGTTCGAT
>Ga0136636_10000906_pt1 | contig 16492 bp, 15 predicted proteins | sample AntDrymUQ8522106_2_FD_104653 | JGI IMG/M metagenome (GOLD analysis project Ga0136636, IMG submission 104653) | Polar desert sand microbial communities from Dry Valleys, Antarctica - metaG UQ852 (21.06) | ecosystem: Environmental > Terrestrial > Soil > Desert | place: Antarctica: Dry Valley... | reverse complement strand
TGCTTTGGCCGGTTATACTCTGCAATAGCATAATTTGTGCACTCAGTTTATTACTCATCTTTTTTAAACTGACTTTTAAAAAGCAGCCCGTAAGCAACTGATTACTTCACTTTTCAAATAAAAATAGAGCAGCACTTTCCCACTGCGAGTGTTGCTCTACTTTTGTTTTGATAACCCTGTTGAAAACTCTTCTAAAACTCATTTTTGCCAATCTTGACAATTGGCTGAAACAGGAGTTCCTTTATTGTATATGATTATGGCATTGGGATAACGAACACATCAGATATTTTATAAAGGCTCTTACAAAGGCTGCATCACAAGGGCATCTATCATAGCCTGATTTATCTCCCCGTTCATATTTTCATTCCAGTTTTCAAAAACCAGGGCTACCCGATGTTTGCCTGGCAAAAAACGCATAGTCCAATAGTTGGAATACCCCCAATCGCTCCATTCATTGGTGCCTCTTTGGGGAAACACTACCCCACCCCTCAACCGGTCATCAATGTACAAACTACGGAGCGCACATTTATTTTCCGTATTAATGGGACCATTTCCATTGGCATACCGAAAGCCAAGAACATAGTTTCCCTCTTTTTCAATTTCAATCTCAAAGGCAAGTTTTCTGTTTTGACGCTGGTTTATTTCGACAAAACCTTTGCCACTAAACCCTTTAAAACCCTTTGATGATCTTGGTGCAAAGTCTTCCGCCTCCCACATCATCATTTTTTGTTGAAAAAACGGCAAAGGCTCACTGGCAAAAGATGATAAACTCCTGTTTTTTGTTGCTATTACTTGATAAAATCCCGGATTTGCGACATTTAGATTCCATAAACTATCTTTCGTTTCTCCAACCTTCGTGCTGTTTAAAAAAATCTGGTAAGAAACATCACTGCCAACAAAATCCCAATTCAATTGGGAACCTTTTACACTATCGCTGTACATACGAACCATGGGAGTTGAAAGGCTAAAGGTATTGGGAACTTTATTGATGGTTCCTAATGTACCAATCTTGTTATTCATTACCATCTTTATGGAATGCAGTCCGCTGAGGTTTGCAGGAATCGTGAAAGCTTCTTGTGGTTGCCCGTCGAGGGTAAAACTGCTTACAGAATCTCCGAAACCAGTCATTTCAATATCTAACACGGCATTGCGGTAGCGAAAGTTTTTTAAGTATCTTTTCCCCTGCAATGGAGCCGGTACAAAGGGGTCAAATGCAAGTCCTTGCTCGCTGAAACGTATTCCAAAAAGTACTTTATGTACCAAACTTATATTACCACTGAGGCTCCAAAGCATATTACTGCTATTGATAACGGTTCCCGAAAAATCGCCTGAAGCGGCAACAAAATTTTCCTTATTGGTTAAAAACAAAGCAGATGGCCGGTATATGGCAGCAATACTTTCCATAACCGATTGTTCATTTTTTGCTTTAGCACCGGCCCACAACCAAAAGGTTTGTACAAATGGCCAGATTCCATTGTTGTGGTAAGGAGGAATGGAAGGGATTTGAGGATAAATGCAGGGAATTCCAAAATCAACAAGGGGTGTGGAAGCCACTATTTTCTTTTGCCTGTCGGGATCAGCAATATTAAATACCACCGATAATGCTTCCCCTAATGCTTCTGAACGGGGAGATAGCATTTTTGAGACCCGTCCATATCGGTATTGGCCGTAATACGAATATTCCTCGCTCCACAGATATTTATTGATGCCATTTTTTATGGCTACAGCCTTTTCAAGAAAAAGCGGGCCGGTAGTATCGTTCAGAATACGAGCCATGTGCGCCGCTACCGTATTGGCCTGAAAATGGGCAGCGTTGGTACCGAGGCATTCGCTTTCGAAAATATCGGCAGGCTGCATCCATTTGGGATAGGTTTGTTCGCGCCAATCGAGGAAGGAAGACTCCCCTTTTACAAGCCCCGTTGTTTCGTCATAGGCAACCTTATAATCATCAAAAAGCGAATTTTTAATTACTTCGTAAGCTTCTTTCAACCATGCCTCATTGCCGGTTACCAGGTAAATTTCCCAGGCTGCGGCGGCCCAGATCATGCGGTCGGTACTCACCGGCCAGGCACCGCCTGTACCGGTATCCTGTATAATTCGTTTACGGGCGTTCACTTTTCTACGCAGGCTGTTCATAGCTACTTGTGGTTGCATATAAGCCATACTGAGTATGATGCTGTAACTAACATCGCGGGTCCACACACCGGCCCATTCTTTGCCCGTACGGAGGGTACTATCTTTTTCTACAGCATTTTCCATTTCCTCGAGTGCCATATTGTAAATAGCATCTGCCAGCACATGGGGCGACTGATATTGCGGAAAGGCACTGATATCTTTGGAAAGTTGCCATACGGTATCAATTTGCCTTTGATCTGATGGTGCATTCAACAAGAGAGTGGTTTCATAAATCCCATCTCCGTCCGCATCCTTCAACTCCAGCTCCGGACGATTTTTCAAGTTGTCAAAATCCCAGGTCATAGGCAGGATATTACCCGCCACATAAACAGCTTTAAAATCTTCTTTGTAAATACGTTCGGCTTTTGCATTGGTAAAAAATCCCTTTGTTTCAAAAGATTGCAATACAGGTCGCATGTCGAGCCTTATGGTAAAGCCGGTTTCCGATTTTAGAAAAGCGTCCTTTGTTGAAGGCTCATCGTACTGTTCTCCAAATACTATTAAGGGGGTTTCAAATTTCCCTTTTTCCGATTTAATAGTAACATGGTGATTTGTTTCAGAAAGCATTTCATTGTCTTTGCCATTGATGGAAAATTTAAAAACAATGTTTGCATCCTGTAAGGCATTGGCCGGGCTCTTATAATTGCTGATAATATGCTGCGGGCTTAAGGCTTTGGCTTGAAACGAATCTTGCAATACCCGATCGGAATAAATGGAGTATGCGGTTGATTTGTATAAAATATCCGGGGTGTTTCTACAAGCGGCAAATAAAAGGATCAGCCCGGTAACGGAGAGGTATTTTGGCATGATGCAAAACGTTTTCTGTAAATGATAGTTGTAAACAAATTTAACTACAAAAAACCGGTCAGGATTATATTTTCCTGACCGGTTTTTTTAAACTAAAGGTTTTATTTACCAGAAATAAGCATAGAGTGCAGTAATAATCAATACAATGCCCATGGCGCCTACCATAAATCCCGTATCGGTTTTAAACAGAGCAGGATCTACATCGTAAGCCTTTGGATCCTTTGTTTTACTGGTAGCATTGGTATAAAAAATAATGGCTAAAAAGGCAAAAAGGAACATGGTAAAAAAGATAGAATCAAATCCCAGATCGGTTTGCCCCATGCCAAAAAGATTGGTACCCCAAACCAAGCCTGCCAATAAGGTAGCAACCGTCACTCCTATAAATATTTGGGCAATTTTCATCATACGGTTTCGTTTTTTTGCAGACAATTCCGCAACGGGAACCTGATGACTATCAGTAAGGGTAAGCACCACGGCAATGGTAATGAGAATCATACATACATATCCCATCCGTATAATAAATGGCAATTCGGGCAGCAATATTTTCATAAGGATACCTGCAGGCAGGGTGGCAATGGTTGTCCACAAACCCGCCCGGTTGGTGGCGCGTTTCCACAAGATACCCATACCAAAAACCACTACAACACCGGGATAAATAAACCCGGTATATTCCTGTATGTATTGGAAAGCCTGATCGAGACCACCCAGTAAAGGCTTGGCTGCAAACATAGCAATTACCAATGCAACACCTGCAGCCAATCTTCCTACAAAAACCAACTTTTTATCGTTGGCATCTTTATTGATGTGAGCCTTATAAATATCGAGGGTAAAAATGGTGGAAGTGGAGTTGAGCATAGAGGCCAGCGAGGAAACCACTGCTGCTACCAATGCAGCAAAAGCAAGTCCACGGATTCCTTCGGGGGCAAAATTACGCAGGAGCCAGGGGTATGCCTGATCCGCCTTGGAAATGGCACCAAATTTTTCAATATTAGCAGGATCTTTGGTAAGATAAAAGGCTGTAATGCCTGGAATGATTACAATAAGCGGAATAAGTATTTTTAAATAAGCAGCAAATAGCAATCCTTTTTTTGCTTCATGCAGATTTTTAGCCGCCAATCCTTTTTGAATAATATATTGATTAAAACCCCAGTAGCCAATATTAATAAGCCACATAGCGCCAAATATTACCGCAAGACCCGGCAGATCGAGAAAGGGATCTTTGGTACCACCGTTTCCATCCGGTATGGCTGCAACCCCTTCTTTTATAATCATATTAAAATGCAGATCAGCAGCATCGGCCCTGATGCTTTTGAGTACAGTAATAAAACCATTGATGGCATTTCCAGATTCATCTACCGCGGCAAGGGCAAACCAGGCTGTAATAAGTCCGCCACCAATTAAAAATACTACTTGCACTACATCGGTCCAGGCCACGGCTTTTAGTCCTCCATAAATAGAATACAGGCCTGCAAATAACAACAGACCCGGTACGCCATATTGCATAGGCACCCCTAATATTTCGTACATAGCCAGTGCACCCAACCAGGCAACGGAGGTCAGATTGACGAAAACATAAACCAGTAACCAAAAGAAAGAAAAGAAAAAGCTTACCCCATCACCATAGCGTTCCTTGGCCAGTTGGGGCATGGTAAAAATCTTTTTCTCAATCATTTGTGGCAACAAAAATTTAGCCACCAAAATAAGGGTGATGGCTGCGAGCCACTCGTAGGCAGCAATGCCTAATCCAATGGCAAAACCAGAACCGGACATACCAATAAAATGTTCAGCAGAAATATTGGCAGCAATCAGCGAAGCACCAACCGCCCACCAGCTTAATGTTCCACCTGCCAGAAAGTAGTCTTTTGCGTTTTGCTCCTCTCCTTTCTTACCCCGGGAAAGCCACAATCCCAAACCAACAATCAGAATGGCATAAAATATAAAAATAGAATAATCTATAGCAGTAAATCCGGCATTCATTTGGCTGTTTTGTTTTTAAAGGAAATTTTAAAAATGGAAATATAGGAAATCGGTCAGTAATCTTATCAAAATCCTTTTTGCAGGCTAAAATACGCTTCACTCCATTGCAGTTCTTTTTTAAAGGAATACATTTTTGTATCGCTGTCAATCTTTACATATTCTATATTGGCGATATTCGCAAAATCCTCTATATGTTCCGCGGAAAGATTTTGGCTAAAGCAGGTATGATGGGCACCGCCTGCAAGTATCCATGCAGAACAGGCATCTTTCATGTTGGGTAACGGTTTCCACAATACTCTTGCCACTGGCAGTTCGGGAAGTTCGTGTATAGGTGCTATAGCTTCCACATTATTTACCAGTAAGCGAAACCGGTTACCCATATCAATAAGCGAAGCATTTAGCGCTTCTCCTGCTCCTACTTCAAATACCAGCCTTACGGGATCGGCTTTGCCACCAATAGACAGCGGGTGTACTTCGCAACGAGGTTTTGCAAAAGCTATGCTTTCGCAGATTTCCAACATGTGTGCACCCAAAACCATTTCATTACCAGGTTCAAAATGATAGGTGTAATCCTCCATAAAACTATTCCCTCCGGGCAAACCCAGCCCCATTACTTTCATAGCACGAACAAGGGCAGCGGTTTTCCAATCGCCTTCCCCTGCAAAACCATACCCTTTGGCCATAAGCCGCTGCACCGCAATTCCTGGCAATTGTTTCATTCCATGAAGGTCTTCGAAAGTATCGCTGAAGCCTTTGTAATTTCCTTGCTTCAGAAAATGGGTGAGACCTGATTCAATTTTGGCCGCATCTAACAGAGCCTCGTATTGATTACCGGATTCTTGCAGGGAGGGCATCAATTCATACTCTTCTGCATATACTTTTGCCAGTGCAATTGCTTCTGCATCGCTTACCTCATTTATTACTTTTACAAGATCTCCAATGCCATGTGTATTTACGGAGAAACCAAATTTCATCTCTGCTTCTACTTTGTCTCCATCCGTCACGGCTACATAGCGCATATTATCGCCAAACCGAACAAACTTCGCCCCTTGCCAATCTGCCCATGCAGCCGATGCACGCATCCACTTTGAAACAGAACCCAATAATTCAGGATCCCGCCAGTATCCCGTCACTACTTTTCTATTAATACGCATCCTGCTCACCATAAAACCAAACTCCCGGTCACCGTGTGCACTTTGATTCAGATTCATAAAATCCATATCTATAGAGGACCAGGGAATATCGCGGTTATACTGCGTGTGTAAATGCAAAAGAGGTTTGTTTAATATACGCAACCCTCCTATCCACATTTTTGCCGGAGAAAAAGTATGCATCCAGGCAATGATTCCAATACATTGGGTGCTCGTATTTGCCTCGGCTATTACCTCATATATTTCTTCCGGCGTTTTTACTACAGGTTTATATACTACAGACACGGGCAAGTGCTCAGAATGATTAAAAAAAAGACTGATTTCTTCGGCATGCTCTGCAACTTTTTGTAGCGTTTCCGGACCATAAAGATGTTGACTACCGGTTAAAAACCAAACTTCGAGAGACTTTAAGTTTTCCATTCCTGTTATATTAAAAATTAATTTATATAGTTAGATTTTGCTTTAAAGTGTCCGGTACTATTGACCGTAATAGGAGGAGGCTCCATGCTTACGCCTGTAGTGTTTGTCCATCAGAGCTTTTTTTATAGGGGAAGCATTTGGATTGATTTGTAACGTGAGCCATGCCATTTGAGCAATTTGCTCCAAAACCGCGCTATTGTAAACTGCTTTATCCGCCGTTTTACCCCAGGAAAAGGGTGCATGATTGCCTACCAGTATCATTTCTACTTCCTGATAGTTTAAATGCCTCTGTTCGAAACAATTTAATATCTGGAATCCTGTTTCATATTCATAATTACCTGCAATAAGATGATCTTCCATAGGGGCTGCACAGGGAATGGATACGGTATTATGGTCAGCATGTGTTGTACCAAAAACGGGAATATCCTGTAATGCCTGAGCCCATGCTGTAGAGTAAGTAGCATGCGTATGGCTGATACCTCCAATATGAGGCCAATGTTTGTATAAAACCGCGTGGGTTAGCGTATCGCTTGATGGTCGCAAAATACCCTCCACCGTTTTGCCTTCGAAATCAACAACAACCATTTTGTCAGGCGTTAATTGATTATAGGGTACACCGCTCGGCTTAATGGCAAAAACGCCTTCTGCCTGATTAGCCGCACTTACATTTCCAAATGTAGAAAATACCAACCCATATACCGGCAGTTGCGCATTTGCTTTATAAGCTTCCTGTTTAATATCCTCGTATTTGCTCATACTATTTCCTCCCCTGATGCAGTTGCTTTCTTCAAAAAATTTTGATCCTTGCTGGATTTCGTAAATATTTTGTCACTCAAATTTCCCAATTCCAGATACTTTTCATAACGTGAATTATAAATGGATTCCCTGCTCCTATCAGGCAGATATTCCTGATCAAAACCTGGTCCCATGGCGGCCATCGCCTCTTGTACCCGAGGATAAATACCGGCTACTGTTGCAGCAAACATGGCTGCCCCAAGGGCACAGGTTTGTTCACTTTTATGAATACGGATAGGCATATTCAACACATCGGCCATCATTTGCATAATAAAAGGAGATTTACGGGCTACTCCGCCTAAACCAATCAATCCTTTAATGGGCAGTCCTTGTTGTTTAAAACGCATTACAATTGCTTTGGCGCCAAAACAGGTGGCTTCAACAATTGACCGAAAAAAATGCACCGCATCGGTACCAAGATCAACCCCGGTTATGGTTGCTTTTAAAAGTTGATTGGCATCGGGTGTTCTGCGACCATTGAACCAATCTGTAGCAAGCTCTGCCTGAAGGGTTACAGGTAATGCAGCCGCCCGATCACTTAACCAGGATATAAGTGAATTATTTAGTTCCTCTTTTAATAAGGATATCTGAGAAGGGCTAAGCAGGTTTGATTTTTCCAAAAGTGCTTCCACCGGTTCCATAAGCAGCATTCTGAACCATGCATAAGCATCACCAAAAGCGGACTGTCCTGCTTCCAGCCCAACCATACGTGGCAAAACACTACCAGTAACCTGTCCACAAATACCCTTTACCAGAATATCTCCCATTTCCTCTTGAGGTATTACCAGAATATCGCAGGTAGAGGTTCCCATTACCTTGCTGAGGTAGTAGGGCTCAATTTGTCCACCCACGGCACCCATGTGCGCATCAAAAGCTCCTACCCCAATGAGGGTATCTTCTGATAAGCCCAATTTTTTGGCCCATTCTTTACTGATAGTACCTGCAGATTCAGCAGCAGTTTGGGTTTCCCTAAACATGGCAGAAGCGATATTCTTCAGTAGTGGATCAAGCGTTTCAAAAAAGGATGCAGGTGGCAATCCACCCCATTCTTCGGACCACAAGGCTTTATGCCCTGCAGCACAAATGCTTCGCTTCATATCGGCAACATCCTTGCCACCGGTAAGCAAAAATGGAATCCAGTCACAATGTTCAACAAAAGAACTGATTTTGTTAGCTACCTCGCTGTCTTTGCGCAACAGGTGCAATAGTTTCGCCCAAAACCATTCTGATGAGTAAATTCCCCCAACATATTGCAGGTAATTGATGTCAAATGTTTTTGCATGTTCATTTATTTCGGCCGTTTCAACAACCGCCGTATGGTCTTTCCACAATACAAACATGGCATTGGGATTAGTGGCAAATTCGGACAAAAGCGATAAGGGTGTTCCTGATTGGTCAACCGCAATAGGGGTAGAACCTGTCGTATCAACGGATAAGGCACACACATTGGCTGCTATTTCAGGACCAGCCAATTTTACACAGGTTTTTACAACATACTCCAACCCTTCTGTATAATCCAACGGATGCTGTCGAAACTGATGGGCTCTTTGGCTGCAATAAAGTTTTTGTTTCCATCTTGGGTATTGAAAAACGGCCGAACTGTACTCTGTGCCATCTGCCGCATTTACCAAAATAGCTCTTACAGAGTCTGTTCCAAAATCAACTCCTATTACGCAATCGTTTTCTTTATTCATTTTCATGGCTTGCACTTTTTTAAGAATAGCTAAGTCTCGCTTTTGCAAATAATGGTTCACAAAACCTTCGGCTGTATTTCTTTTGTTTTTCCATTCAACTACGGCTACTCATTTGCAATCAAAACAAGTTAAAGCCTAAGTTAATGATATGAAAAACGTGGGCAAAATTAATTTCTCCATTAATTTTGGTGAAATTAGTAGAAAAAACATTTTAATTGTAATATTTACATTTAAAATTTACTATTTGCCGGGTTTTTTGTAGATTTAAAAGAAATATATATAGAAAATGGGGAAATATATCAATCAAACCCGCTTTTTGATTGCCGTGGATTGTATTGTATTTGGTTTTGATGGAAGCCATCTGAAAATACTCCTTATAAAACGGGGATTAGAGCCGGAAATAGGAAAATGGAGCCTTATGGGAGGGTTTGTGCAAAAAGAGGAGAGTGCGGATGAAGCCGCCAACCGGATTTTGAAAGTACTGACCGGGTTGAACGGGGTTTATCTGGAACAACTGCACAGCTTTTCCCAACCCGACAGAGACCCGATTGAGCGTACTATTTCAGTGGCCTATTTTGCTTTAATAGATATTCTGCAATATGAGAAACAAATTACTGAACAATATCATGCAGAATGGTTTCTTTTATCCGAAATGCCGACTTTGATTTTTGACCACAACCAAATGGTGCAAATGGCTAAGGAAAAATTGAGGTATAAAGCCACCATTCATCCTATATTATTTGAATTGCTACCAGACCGGTTTACCCTTCCGCTGATTCAAAGTCTTTTTGAAAATGTGTTTGAAACTCGTTTTGATAAAGGCAATTTTTCAAGAAAACTTGTATCTACCGGCATGCTGATTCGCCAACCCGAAAAAAATATGGAAGGGTCGAAAAAGGGAGCTCACTATTACACACTTGATTTAAAATCTTATAAAAAGAACTTTCATGAAGTGCAGCGATTTGTACCCAATCAAAACTCGCTTACCTAAAAAAACTGTTTAAATAAACTTCATAAAATGCTTATTTTGGAAAAACAAAAACAGGTTGAAAGCTAAAAGCCTCAACCTGTTAATAAATTATATTAAATACTAATATTCGTCTTCGTTAAAGAAAAAGTCATCCTGACTTGGATAGTCGGGCCAAATATCTTCAAGGCTTTCATATATTTCTCCATCATCTTCCAATTCTTGTAAATTCTCTACTACTTCAATAGGTGCGCCGGACCGAATGGAGAAATCAATCAGTTCATCTTTGGTGGCGGGCCAGGGTGCATCTTCAAGGTGTGATGCCAGTTCAAGTGTCCAAAACATAAATACGACCTCCTCTTAATTTTCCGCAAATGTAACAGTCTGAACGAAATAACCAAATTGAATTACAAAAATGGTAAGTAAAGCCTTGATTTTAAAAGCCTGTTTATAGATGAAATACTTCTTAAAGAAATGTTTTTGAAATTCCTCATATAGATGAAAGTCAGCTACAACAGGCTTTTAATAAATCTGTATAATATTAAACAGGCTGTTTAGTACATAATAATTACATTGCCTCAGATTTGAAAATATTGGTTTAAAATGATGTTAAAAGCAAGAGGTATCTATAAAAAATACGGACATGTGGAAGTATTGCGGGGCGTGGATCTTGAAATTGAACGGGCTACTATGGTCAGCATCATAGGTGCGTCGGGTGCCGGCAAGAGTACTTTATTGCATATACTTGGCACTCTTGACCCTGCCGACCGGGGTAGCATTGAAATAAATGAAAAAAGGGTTGATAGCTTACATGGAAAATCTTTAGCAGATTTCAGAAACCGCGAAATTGGTTTTATTTTTCAGTTTCATCATTTATTACCTGAATTTACGGTTTTAGAAAATATTTGTATTCCCGCATGGATAGCTGGCAAAAAAAACAGCAAAACAGAGACAGAAGCGCTGGAACTGCTACAAATACTTGGTATTAAAAAACTGGCTCAAAATAAACCTGCGCAACTTTCGGGAGGTGAACAACAAAGGGCGGCAATTGCAAGAGCTTTAATTAACAGACCCTCCATAGTATTTGCAGATGAACCCACGGGCAACCTCGACAGCCACAATGCGCAGGAGATGCACAGCCTTTTTCTTGATTTAAGGCAACGTTTTGGACAAACTTTTTTAATAGTTACCCACAACGAGGAACTTGCTGACCTTTGCGATCGCAAACTTGTAATGAAAGATGGGAAAATGATGGGATCTCAAATCTGATTCCGGGCATCAGGTGTTGGTATTGATACGGGCACGCCAGGGAATTTCTTCCACTTTTAATAGCATGGCTGCATAGCGCGACAATACAAAAAGATAATCGCTCAACCGGTTAATATATTTAATTACCAGCGCATCTACAAATTCGCCTGTTTCGTGCAATTCTACACAGGATCTTTCTGCTCTGCGGCAAACACATCGGGCAACATGGCCTTGGGATACAGCCACATGCCCTCCCGGTAAAACAAAAGAGGTCATTGGAGGTAATAATTCGTTCATCCGATCAATTTCTTTTTCCAGAAAAATGATATCAGACTCATGCAGATCGGGCAATTTTAGTTTAGGCTCTCGCTCCGGATCACAAGCAAGGGACGAACCAATGGTAAATAACCGGTCTTGCACTTCGCGTAAAATCTCCGTAATCCCAGGGTGTTGAAGTGTATCACTCAATAAACCAATATGTGAGTTGAGCTCATCTACATTACCATAACTCGAAATCCTCAGATGGCTTTTCAGCACCTTGGTGCCACCAATTAAAGATGTACTACCCTTATCCCCTGTTTTTGTATATATCTTAAAAGCCATTATTAGTCAGTAAAACATTAATAGTTAAAGGTTTAACAAAGGTTACTGACAATGGTTCACACATCATATCGCCAGTTGTTTTGGTTGAATATCCTGCTTATAATCGCTTTCTACTTCACCATCGCGAAGCCTGATAACACGTTTGGCATAATTGGCAATATCTTCTTCGTGTGTTACCAACACTACGGTATTTCCCCCCTTATGAATTTCGCCAAAAAGCTGCATAATCTCGTACGAAGTTCTTGTATCAAGATTACCTGTAGGTTCATCAGCAAGAATGATGGAGGGGTTGTTCACCATGGCCCTTGCAATAGCTACTCTTTGAATTTGCCCTCCGCTCATTTCATTGGGTTTGTGGTGCGAACGGTCTCCCAATCCTACTTTTCGTAAAACTTCCAAGGCCATTTCCATACGTATTTTGAAGGATATTCCTGCATAAATAAGCGGCAAAGCCACGTTTTCGGCAGCACTTAATCTTGGAAGCAGATTAAATTGCTGGAAAACGAATCCTATTTCCTTGTTACGAATCTGAGCAAGGTCAGCATCTACCATTTTACTTACATCAAAACCATTGAGTACATAAGTACCCGCCGTTGGGGAATCGAGGCAGCCCAGAATGTTCATTAAGGTACTTTTGCCAGAACCAGAAGGCCCCATTAAAGCGACATACTCATTTTTATAAATATCGAGGTTGAGGCCTTTGAGTACTTCCAGCGATTGGGTACCCATAACATACTTTTTGCGGATATTTTCGAGATGAATGATACTATTTTCCATATTTAAAATTGGTTCACCCGATTACTTTCGGTACTTTAAAAAATTGCTCATCATGGTTTTGTGCAGGTCTTAATGCCTCAACAGCTACTCCGGCAGTAGCAGGTATATCTTGCCGATATACATTTTCTAAATCGCTCATGTGTCTCAATGGTTCAATACCGGTCGTGTCAAGGGCATTCAACCTTTCCACAAATCCAATCATAGCCTGCATATCGGCTTGCATGGCCACCATTTCCTCTTCAGAAAATTCGAGCCTTGATAAGTTGGCAAGGTGCTGAACAAGGGATAAATCTACCTGCATAATTATTTTTGAAGCCTCAAAGGTAACCAAAAGCCATAAGGCTGTAATGAGAAAAGGATGTACGGAGTAAAAACCGTAAAAACGGCGGAATTTGAGATAAAAAAAGATATTTTCGAAAACTATAGCTTTCTTATATTTTTAAAATACTTACGCCTGCATGCTAAACTGTCCTTTTTTTGAAGGTACTATTTCCTGATCCAAATGGCAGTGTATATCCACGATGTACTTGCAGGTACCTAAAAAGAAAGGCTTCCAACAAACAGCATTTATTTACATATTTACCTTTTCAAGCAAATGAATCAATTCCGTTTGCGTTGCCATGGTTTTATCCCTTGCATACCAGGTATGGAGTTCTTGCTCAAAATCTTCCCATGTTTTTCCTGCCGGATCCGTTTTCCAGGCGGTTAACAATTCTTGTGCCAGCATAGGTCTTGGGCCCCACATAAACAATTCATGCTGCAAGAGCGCATCAAAGGCAATCATTTTGGGGATAGCCTTTGCTCCGTTGGTAAGGAAATTATTCATGAGTAGAGGGTAATCGTCCCTCAATACAATTTTCAAAGCTAACATATCAGGGTTAACGGCGACGGCGGCGGCCAATAAAGGCAGGTTCTGCGCACTATCACCACACCATGGTTCGGTAATAACCAGCCATACCATTCGATCTTTAATAGCCTCAAGCCTTGACAACAGCGCCGTTTGCAATTGTAACGTTTTTGCAATTCGCTGCGATCTTGATTGATTTAAACGAATGTATCCCTGCATTTTGAGGTCGTACTTTGCTCCTTCTCCTGGTTCGCCCCATGCAAAAAACCTGGCCATATATTCTGTATAAGAAAATGTTTCGTACACACTCAAATCCACATTTGTCATAATTCGTATTTTATATTTTTCGAACTCAGGCGGTTAATTAGAAAAGTTTACTACAAAGTTACTTCTTGGGAAATTATACAATTATAACTTAACAGTGTTTTGCAAAAGCCTCTATCGGGAAAAGAGGTGCTTTTCTATAATATCTATTGAGTCTTATTTGCCTATAAAATGCGGGCATTTAATTTATGCTTAATCAAGCTCTACTTTTAAGGGTTTGTTGTAGGCGGTATCTACCCATTTCATCATCTCTTTTTGCGACATCCAATGTTGAAATATCCTGCTTCCTAAAATAGCATTTACCCCGGAAGAAAAGAACCATCCCGGAAAACGATTGGCAAAAGCATACATTTTTTCCTCCCGACGAAGCCGCTTATGTACCTCGCGGTCAAAGTTTGCAAACATGGTTTCACTGAAATCATTTTTCTCAACTGCTCTCTGTATAAATTTGGAGGCCGTAAATCCACTTAGCATTCCCGAACCAATTCCTTCGCCGGAAGATGGACAAACCAAAGAAGCCGCATCGCCAAGCAATAAGTACCCATCGCCATGGGCTTTCCTATTGAGCCCGCTCATGGGTACACCCCACCCCTTTACTGTTTCCATGGGTACTGCATCTTTAAACCGGGGCTTTAAATGGGGGTCATTCGCAATTAATTCCTCAAACTCCTTACGCACATTCACTTTTTTGCGCAAAATATACCTGCTTGCCATACCATAACCCACGTTGGCCTCGCCATTGGGTAAGGGGAATATCCAGAAATAAGAAAACGGTAGGTGCTTTGGAAAATACACCTCAATCAAGCCATCGCTATGGGTATTTTTAACCCCTTTCCAGTATTGCCTCACCGCTCCTGCATAATGATTGCGGTCAATTTTTCTTTCGCCAAGGTAGCGCAATACTACGGAGTGATCGCCATCTGCCCCCACTAAAAAGTCAGCATGTATTTCTACAGGTCCCGATTTTCCGGTTCCGTTCAGGATCCATTTACCCGATGGCCGGGAAATATTCTGAATGCGGGTGCCCAACAATAAGGTGGCTACCTTAATATTTATCTGCCTCACCAGCAAATTGTCAAAATGATCCCGCTTGCTTACATAAAAAAGAGGTCTTTTTTCAATATCTGATGCCAATTTGCCTGCATCGAGCGCTATGGGGACTTTTTTACCATCATGAAGAATAAATTGCAAACCCATGGAAGGTGTAAAAGCATCTTGATTGCCTAGCTCGTTCTTTATTATGTGGGGATCCATGTGATTCAATACCCGAATAACATTTAAATCAAGCCCATCGCCACAAACTTTATCCCGTGGAAATTCAGAAGCATCCACCACTACATGAGGAATACCCATTTTACCCAAAAATATGGAAGCCGTTGCTCCGGCTGGCCCGGCGCCTACTATACAAATTTGGGTTTGGATTATTTGTGGCTCCTTCATGGATTGTTACATTTGAAGCTGCTAAAATAAGGCAATCGGTGTGGAAAAGGAGCTTTTGTCTACTGGTAAAACTGCTGCCTGTTACCCTGCTGCCAACGTTAATACCCTTTTTGCCTGTTAAAAATGAAAATGGCAGTTGTAAGACCTCAAAATAGGAGTAACTTTAATTTTCAACTAATTATTTATTTTATGAGCATAGAACAAACAAAAAAAGATCAGGATCAAAATAAAGAAAAAACCGCTAAATACGGTGAATCTGAAAGACGTGAAGTTGAACTTGAAAAGCAGGATGCTGAAAAGAAAAAGCAGGATGCTGAGGATAAAAAACACATAACGGATCCTCAGGAAGATATGGAAGGGATTGTATCATCCGTAGTACAATTAGTAAAAGAAGGCGCAGAAAGCGACGAAACGAAAGAAGAAGCAGATAAAAAGAAAGAGGAACGTTTTTGATTGGTTGATTTACAGAAAAATACATCCCGGTTAACTATCGGGATATCCTGGTGATACCATTCAGAAAATAATAGCGTATAATTATAAAAAGTTCAATTTTATTGCCTTTTTATTTTCAGTAGCTTTCCTGTAGAAACAATCCTGATATAATTAAAAATTATTTTCCAGAATAATTCAGATTTTATGCTAAATCTGATTATGATAAGCTGTCAGTAGCGACGCATTAATTGAGTTCATCTCTAAAAAATCCTGATACAGCATTATAGAAATTTCATAACATCTTCATTTAAGATAGAGACGTAAGGCCATACGCCTCTATCTTAAATGTTATAAAATTGTAAGCCTTGTCCGAGCGGTTTTTAGAGGGACCCTTTAAAGAATGAGTATAAAACTTTCTTTTGGGGAAAAAGATAAAGCTATTTATGATTTTTTAAAAGCTGAAGATATTAAAAACGCCACCCTATATTAAAACTAGCTTCTTTATATGTATTGTTGAGGTGGCTGTCATATAAAAATGATCGGGAGGATTCCATGAGCCACTCCGCTGTAATATACCAATGATCGTTGTTGATTCCAGCCACGGTTTTTATCCGGTAACCAACATTCATATTTAATCCCCGAAGGTTTTCTGATTTATTTTTTAGTTTATGATAATCTGTTCCTATGCCTGCATAGACTGCGGGTGAAAAAAAATAACGTCCTTCTTGCCAGATGAAATTATAAATATAACCCGGTTTAACCTGCAAGCTTAGCAACTGTAAGGACTGTAACGGCATATTGGTTCCGGTAAAATGATATTGCAAAATTTCACCGG
>Ga0136636_10000904_pt1 | contig 16498 bp, 28 predicted proteins | sample AntDrymUQ8522106_2_FD_104653 | JGI IMG/M metagenome (GOLD analysis project Ga0136636, IMG submission 104653) | Polar desert sand microbial communities from Dry Valleys, Antarctica - metaG UQ852 (21.06) | ecosystem: Environmental > Terrestrial > Soil > Desert | place: Antarctica: Dry Valley... | reverse complement strand
CTCAACCTGGGCCAGCAGATCATCATCGCGCTCGGCGTCACGGCGATGATGTGGCGCGCCGCGGCCGGCGTCGTCGACGGCCGCATGACGATCGGCGACCTCGTCCTGGTCAACGCCTTCCTCATCCAGCTCTACATGCCGCTGAGCTTTCTCGGCGTGATTTACCGCGAGATCCGCCAGTCGCTGGCCGATATCGAACGCCTCTTCGACCTGCTCGCCGTCGACGGCGAGGTCGCCGACGCGCCGGGAGCGGCGACGCTCGCGCCAGGACCGCTCAGCGTGCGCTTTGCCGCGGTCGATTTTTCCTACGAGGCCAAGCGCCAGATCCTGTTCGACGTCGGCTTCGAGATCCCCTGTGGCCATACCGTCGCCGTCGTCGGCGAATCGGGGTCGGGAAAATCGACACTCGCCCGCCTGCTCTACCGCTTTTACGACGTCGACGCCGGCCGCATCGAGATCAACGGCCGCGATCTGCGCCAGTTGACGCAGACGAGTCTGCGCGCGGCGATCGCCATCGTGCCGCAGGATACGGTGCTGTTCAACGACAGCATCTACTACAACATCCAGTACGGACGGCCGCAGGCGGGCCGCGACGAGGTGCTCGCCGCGGCCCGCTCGGCCCAGCTCGCCGACTTTATCGAGCGCCTGCCGGACGGCTACGAGACCCGCGTCGGCGAACGTGGGCTCAAGCTCTCGGGCGGCGAGAAGCAACGCGTAGCGATCGCCCGCGCGCTGCTCAAGGATCCGCCGTTGCTCATTTTCGACGAGGCGACCTCGGCGCTCGACTCGAAAACCGAAAAGGCCATCCAGGCGAGCCTCGAAGACGCGGCGCGCGGACGGACGACGTTGATCATCGCGCACCGCCTGTCGACGATCATGAACGCCGATACGATTCTCGTCATGGACGGCGGACGCATCGTCGAACGCGGCGCGCATGGCGCGCTACTCGCGGCGAACGGCCGCTACGCGCAGATGTGGGCGCTGCAGCAGCAGGAAGAAGCCGCCGCCGAGGACGCGCTGGTCTAAGCCGTCCAGACCGATCACCGACACGGAGACTCTGACACTCGGAGACTCAGAGACTCAGAGAGGGGCGGGCTGTCTTTTGTGCCTCTGTGCCCTGCCTCTGTGCCTCTGTGGTTAAAAGCTGTGCAAAAAAAACCAGGCCCAAGCCTGGTTTTCTTGTGAAGCGGCGGGCTGCTTACGCGGCCTCGGCCTCGACGACCGGTGCTTCGGGCTGGTCGAGCAGTTCGACGAAAGCCATCGGCGCGTTGTCGCCATCGCGGAAACCGCATTTAAGGATGCGCAGATAGCCGCCGTTGCGAACGGCGTAGCGCGGTCCGATTTCGGCAAAGAGCTTGACCACCATCTCGCGATCGCGCAGGCGGTCAAACGCCAGACGACGGTTGGCGAGGCTCGGCTTCTTGCCGAGCGTGATGATCGGCTCGACGACGCGACGCAGTTCCTTGGCTTTCGGCAAGGTCGTCTTGATCGTCTCGTGACGAAGCAGCGAAACGGTCATGTTGCGCAGCATCGCAAGACGGTGCGAACTCGTGCGGTTGAGCTTACGGAGACCCAAACGGTGACGCATATCTATTCCTTCCTATTCTTGTCCGGGCGGCTTATTTGTCGAGCCCGGCCGGCGGCCAGTTCTCAAGCTTCATGCCCAAAGTGAGGCCGCGAGCGGCAAGCACTTCCTTGATTTCGTTGAGTGATTTGCGACCAAGATTGGGGGTCTTGAGCAACTCGTTTTCGGTACGCTGGATCAGATCGCCGATGTAGTAGATGTTCTCGGCTTTCAGGCAGTTCGCCGAACGCACCGTCAGTTCGAGATCATCGACCGGACGCAGCAGCAGCGGATCGACCTGCACCGCCTTCTGGTGTTCGATCGGCAGCGCCGTTCCTTCGAGGTCGGCAAATACCGAGAGCTGTTCCATCAGGATGCGCGCCGCCGTGCGGATCGCTTCCTCGGGCTCGATGACGCCGTTGGTCTCGATTTCCATGATCAGCTTGTCGAGGTCGGTACGCTGCTCGACGCGCGCGCTTTCAACGAAATAGCTGACGCGACGGACCGGCGAGAACGACGCGTCGAGCACCAGCTTGCCGATGCTCTTGTTGTCGTCGCCGAGTTGGCGCAGATTGCCCGGCATGTAGCCACGCGACTTCTCGACCTTGAGTTCCATGGCCAGCTTGCCGCCCGCCGAGAGATGGGCGATGACGTGATCCGGATTGATAATTTCGACGTCGTGCGAAACGACGATATCGCCGGCACGGACAACGCCTTCGCCTTCCTTGGAAAGTTGCAGAATCGCTTCTTCGCGGTTGTGCAGCTTGAAGACGACGCCCTTCAAGTTGAGCAGGATGTCAACGACGTCTTCCTGCACGCCGTCGATCGTCGAATACTCGTGCAACACGCCGTCGATGCTCACCTCGGTGGCGGCATAACCGGGCATTGACGAGAGAAGAATGCGACGCAAGGCGTTGCCCAGCGTGTGCCCGTAGCCACGCTCAAAGGGCTCCATCACCACCTTGGCGTGCACCGGCGACAAACTCTGCACATCGATGATGCGCGGTTTCAATAGTCCACTGCTTTGCATGTCTTGTCCTTTGCCTGATTGAGTCAAGCGGAGCCCCGATTACTTCGAATAAAGTTCGATCACAAGGCTTTCGTTGATCGTCGGCGGCAATTCGCTGCGTTCCGGACGAGCTCTGTAGGTACCCTTCGCTTCCTTGACATCGACGACCACCCATTCCGGGAAGCCACGCGATTCGGCGGCGGCGAGCGCTGCCTTGACGCGCAACTGGCCCTTGGCCTTTTCAGCGACTTCGACGACGTCGCCCGGTTTGACCTGGTAGGACGGGATATTCACGCGGCGGCCGTTGACCAGCACACCGTTATGCCGAACAACCTGACGCGATTCGGAACGCGACGCGGCAAAACCCATGCGGTAGGCAACGGTATCGAGACGCGACTCGAGCAACTGCAGGAGAACTTCACCGGTCACACCCTTGCGCCGGTCGGCTTCCTTGTACACCTTGCGGAACTGGCCTTCGAGAATGCCGTAGATGCGACGGATCTTCTGCTTTTCACGCAGGTGAACGCCATAGTCGGACAGGCGCTGACCGGACTTCTGGCCGTGCTGACCGGGCGCGTACGAGCGACGCTCGATGGCACACTTGTCGGTAAAGCACTTCTCACCTTTGAGGAACAGCTTTTCGCCTTCACGGCGGCACTGACGGCACTTCGGATCGAGATTACGAGCCACTTGTCTTTCTCCTTAAATCCGACGCTTTTTAGGCGGACGGCAGCCGTTGTGCGGAATCGGGGTCACGTCGGTAATCGCCGTGATCTTCATGCCGAGTGCATTCAATGCACGAACCGACGACTCGCGACCGGGGCCGGGGCCCTTGATGCGGACTTCGAGGTTCTTCACGCCACACTCGACAGCCGCCTTGCCGGCAGCTTCAGCAGCCACCTGAGCGGCAAACGGGGTGCTCTTGCGCGAGCCCTTGAAGCCGGCTCCACCCGAAGTTGCCCACGACAGGGCGTTGCCCTGGCGGTCGGTAATCGTAATGATGGTGTTATTGAAAGAAGCGTGAATGTGGGCAATGCCCTCGGCCACGTTCTTCTTTACTTTCTTGCGAACTTTCGTTGCAGTCTTGGCCATGGTTAGGTCCTCTTATTTCTTGCCGGCAATCGCTTTACGCGGGCCTTTGCGGGTCCGTGCATTGGTTCGCGTGCGCTGTCCGCGGCAAGGCAGACCCTTGCGATGGCGAAGACCACGATAGCAACCAAGGTCCATCAGACGCTTGATGCTCATCGTGACTTCACGACGTAGATCGCCCTCGACGGTGAACTTGCCGACCTGGTCGCGCAAACGATCCATTTCAGCTTCCGTAAGGTCTTTCATTTTCGTTGAACGTGTTACACCGACAGCGTCACAAATCTTTTGTGCGCGGCTGCGACCAATACCGTAAATCGCCGTAAGCGCGATTTCGGCATGCTGGTGATTGGGTATATTTACCCCTGCGATGCGGGCCATCGATTAACCCCAAGTATGCGAAACTAATGATTATATCTTCAACCGACTGACGACTCAATTGTCCGAGTCGCAGCGATCAACCTTGACGCTGCTTATGCCGCGGATCGGTACAGATCACACGCACAATGCCGTGGCGCCGAACGATCTTGCAGTTGCGGCAGATGCGCTTGACAGATGCCAGCACTTTCATGTTTAACTCCTAATTATCGGCGTCCGGCGCAGCCAGCCTTTCGCCTGATTACATCAACTGCGTAGAGAGATTTAAATCTTACTTGGCGCGGAAAACGATGCGCGCACGGCTCAGGTCGTAAGGCGTCAGCTGGACCGTCACCTTGTCGCCGGGCAGAATGCGGATGTAGTGCATACGCATTTTTCCGGAGATGAAACCAAGCACGATGTGACCGTTTTCGAGCTTCACCCTGAACGTCGCATTGGGAAGGTTCTCAATGACCTCGCCCTGCATTTCAATCAAGTCTTCCTTTGCCATCTATTTAGCCGTGAATCCGGCGCCCTTGAAGTTTGCTTTCTTCAAGAGACCTTCGTATTGATGCGACATGGCGTAAGCCTGAACCTGCGTCATGAAATCCATGGTCACGACGACGATGATCAGCAGCGAGGTTCCGCCAAAGTAAAACGGGACGTTCCACTTGAGAATCAGGAATTCCGGCAGCAGGCAGACGATGGTGATGTAGCCGGCGCCGATCAGCGTCAGGCGCATCAGGATCTTGTCGATATAACGCGCCGTCTGTTCGCCCGGACGGATGCCCGGGACGAAAGCGCCGCTCTTCTTGAGGTTGTCCGCGGTTTCCTTTGAATTGAAAACCAGCGCCGTGTAGAAGAAGCAGAAGAAAATGATCGCCGCGGCGTAGAACATCACGTAAATCGGCTGACCGGGCGATAGTGCGCCGGCGATATCCTTGAGCCAGCGCATCGAATCACCGGCGCTGAACCAGCCCGCGATCGTCGCCGGGAAGAGGATGATCGACGAGGCAAAGATCGGCGGGATGACGCCGGCCATATTGAGCTTCAATGGCAGGTGCGAACTTTGACCGCCGTAGATCTTGTTGCCGACCTGGCGTTTCGCGTAGTTCACCAGGATCTTGCGCTGGCCGCGTTCGACGAAGACGACAAAGGCGGTAACCAGGCCAACGAGGATGGTGATGAACAGCGCCGAAATTGGATGCATCGCACCAGTGCGAACGAGTTCAAGCAGACCGGCAATGGCCGTCGGCAGACCGGCGGCGATACCTGCGAAAATGATGATCGAGATGCCGTTGCCGAGACCGCGTTCGGTGATCTGCTCGCCAAGCCACATCAGGAACATCGTCCCGGTGAGCAAGGTGGTCACCGTCACGAAGCGGAACATCATGCCCGGATCGGGAACGAGGCCAGGCTGCGACTCGACGGCGATCGCAATGCCGATACCCTGGAACAGCGCCAGAGCCACCGTTCCATAACGCGTGTACTGCGTGATCTTGCGCCGTCCGGCTTCGCCTTCCTTCTTCAGCGCCTCGAGTTGCGGGCTGGCGTGCGTCATCAGTTGCATGATGATCGACGAAGAAATGTAGGGCATGATACCGAGCGCGAAAATCGTAAATCGCGAGAGCGCGCCACCGGAGAACATGTTGAACATGCCGAGGATGCCGCCTTGCTGCTTGCTGAACAAATCGCTGAGCACCTGCGGATCGATTCCCGGCACCGGGATGTGCGTCCCGATGCGGTAGACGATCAACGCGCCGACAAGGAACAGCAGCCGGCGCTTCAAGTCACCGTACTTGCCGCCTTTGCTGACCTGAGTTGGATTAGTTGCCAAGGAATGTCACCGTCCGCAAGCCGTTATTCTGCAACCGACCCGCCGGCCGCCTCAATGGCAGCACGAGCGCCCTTGGTCGCGCCGACGCCCTTGAGCGTCACCTTGCGCGTAATCTCGCCGGACAGAACGACTTTGGCCGACAAGGCGTGCTGCGAGACGAGGTTGGCCTGGATCAGCGTCAACAGATCGATTTCATCGATCGGCAGGTCGTTGATTTCCGAAAGGCGCACTTCGACGTTGCGGGCGTTGGTCAGCGAAACAAAACCACGCTTTGGCAAACGACGCTGCAGCGGCATCTGGCCGCCTTCGAAACCGACCTTGTGGAAACCGCCGGCACGCGACTTCTGACCCTTGTGCCCGCGACCGCAGGTCTTGCCGAGTCCTGAACCAATGCCACGGCCGACGCGGCGCTTGGCGTGCGTCGAACCTGCGGCGGGCTGTATCGTATTGAGTTTCATCTTAACCCTCACACTTCAGAAGGTAGGAAATCTTGTTGATCATGCCCCGAACGGCCGGCGTATCCTGCAGTTCGGAGCTGCTGTTCAGGCGGCGCAATCCGAGTCCGCGCGCCGTGGCGCGATGCGACTCCTTGGTGCCGATCAGGCTCTTGACGAGCGTGACTTTAACTTTCTTTTCAGCCATGGCTTACCCCAGGATCTCTTCGACCGACTTGCCGCGCTTGGCGGCGATATCCGACGGCGTGTTCATCGCCTGCAGCCCGTTGATCGTCGCCCGGACGATGTTGTACGGATTGTTCGAACCGTGCGATTTGCAGACAATATTGGTCACGCCCATGACGTCGAAGACGGCGCGCATCGCGCCGCCGGCGATGACACCGGTACCTTCAGGAGCCGGCTGCATCATGACCACCGAAGCGCCGTGGCGACCGAAGACCGTGTGATGCAAGCTGCCGTTCTTGAGCGGAACCTTGACCATCTTGCGCCGCGCTTCTTCCATGGCTTTTTGCACAGCCACCGGAACTTCGCGCGACTTGCCCTTGCCCATGCCGACGCGGCCATCACCGTCGCCGACGACCGTGAGTGCTGCAAAACCGAGGATACGACCACCCTTCACGACCTTCGTGACGCGGTTGATCGATATCATCTTCTCGCGCATGCCGTCGTCGGGCTTCTCGGCTTGCTGTGGTTTCCTGCCTTGCGGTTTAGCCATTACTTACTCCAATCCTTTTTCGCACCGGTCAGAACTTGAGGCCGGCTTCACGCGCGGCTTCAGCCAGCGCTTTGACGCGCCCGTGATACTGGAAGCCGCCGCGATCGAACGCGACCTGCTCAATGCCAGCCTTGATCGCACGCTCGGCGATCAGCTTGCCGATCACCGCAGCCGCGCCGGCATTTCCGCCGTTGGCCAAATCCTTGCGCACTTCCGGCTCGAGCGACGAAGCCGCCGCCAACACCTGGGAACCGCAGGACGAAAAGACCTGAGCGTAAATGTGGCCGTTAGTGCGATGCACCGACAAGCGCACTGACTTCAGTTCGGCAATCTTGGCCCGGGTTTTACGGGCTCTGCGCAACCGCGCCTGGTTCTTGTCAATCATTTGAGCACCCTTACTTCTTCTTCGTTTCCTTGAGGACAATCACTTCGTCGGAGTAACGCACGCCCTTGCCCTTATAGGGCTCCGGCTTGCGATAGGCGCGGATTTCAGCCGCCACCTGACCGACTTGCTGCTTGTCCACACCCTTGATCACGATCTCGGTCTGGGTCGGCGTCGCGCACGTGATCCCGGCCGGCATCTTGTGCGCAACCGGATGCGAAAAGCCGAGCGTCAGATTAAGCGTGTCGCCTGCAGCCGCGGCACGGTAGCCGACGCCGACGAGGTTGAGCTTGCGCTCAAAACCCTTGCTGACGCCAGTCACCATATTGGCGACGATCGCCCGCACGGTTCCCGACAACGCGTTGGCGTTGTCGGCGCCTTCGACGGCCTTGCACACCAGGTTGGCGCCGTCTTTTTCGACGCTCACTGCCGGATTAGCGACAAACGTGATCGCGCCCAACGGTCCCTTGACCGAGATTTTTTCTGCGCTCAGGTCCACTTCGACACCTTGCGGCAGAACAATTGGATTTTTAGCAACGCGGGACATCAGTCACCCCTTACGCGACAATGCACAGCACTTCGCCACCGGTGTTGCTGGCGCGGGCTTTGCGGTCGGTCATTACGCCCTTGGGGGTGGACACAATCGCCACGCCAAGGCCATTCATCACGCGCGGAATGTCGTCAGCGCCCTTGTAGATCCGCAGACCGGGCTTCGAGACGCGATCGATGCGCTCGATAACCGGACGGCCAGCGTAATACTTCAGTCCTATTTCGAGGGTCGGCTTGCCGTCGTTTTCACGAACCGCGAAGTCTTCAACATACCCCTCGTCCATCAGCACTTTGACAATGGCCACTTTGACTTTCGAAGACGGCATGGCGACGGACGCCTTGTTTGCCATCTGGGCATTGCGGATGCGGGTCAGCATGTCGCTGATCGGATCGCTCATACTCATATCGTTCTCTCCTGCCTTACCAGCTGGCCTTGGTCATACCGGGAACTTCGCCGCGCATCACGAAGTCGCGCAACTTGCTCCGGGCCAGACCGAATTTGCGATAAACGCCACGCGGACGACCGGTCAGCTTGCAACGGTTACGCAGACGTACCGGACTCGAATTGCGCGGCAGGGCCTGGAACTTCAGACGCGCTTCAAAGCGCTCTTCTTCGGTCCGCTTCGCATCGTTGACGACAGCCAGCAAATCAGCACGCTTGGCGGCGTACTTTTCGACCGTCTTGCGCCGCTTTTCATTGCGGTTAATCAGTGCAAGTTTCGCCATTATCGCCTCAATTCTTGAACGGGAATTTGAACGCGGCAAGCAAGGCACGCGCTTCGTCGTCGGTCTTGGCGGTGGTGGTCACGCTAATGTTCATGCCACGCAACGCATCGATTTTGTCGTACTCGATTTCCGGGAAGATGATCTGTTCCTTGACGCCCATGTTGTAGTTGCCACGGCCGTCGAAACCCTTGCCCGAAATGCCGCGGAAGTCGCGCACGCGGGGCAATGCCACGGTCACCAGACGATCGAGAAACTCGAACATGCGCGGACCGCGCAGCGTCACCATGCAACCGATCGGATAACCGTCACGGATCTTGAAGCCGGCGATCGATTTGCGCGACTTGGTGACGACCGGCTTTTGTCCGGCGATCTTGGTCATGTCGCCGACCGCGTGTTCGAGCACTTTCTTGTCGGCAACCGCTTCGCCCACACCCATGTTCAGAGTAATCTTGGTGATGCGCGGCACTTCCATATTCGACTTGTAGCCGAATTTCTGGGTCAGTTCCGACACCACAGTGTTTTTGTAAAAATCCAGCATACGCGCCATGATCGCTCCTTACGCCTTAACCACTTCGCCGCTCGACTTGAAGATACGCACCTTCGAGCCGTCTTCAAGCGTCTTGAAGCCGACGCGATCTGCCTTCTGGGTCGCCGGGTTGTAGAGCGAAACATTCGACACGTGGAGCGGCATGTCTTTATCGACAACGCCTCCGACCACGCCCTTGACCGGGTTTGGCTTGACGTGCTTCTTGGCGCGATTGACGCCTTCAACCACGACATGTTCGGCATCGACGCGAACGGAAATCATCCCGCGCTTGCCCTTGTCCTTACCGGCGATGACGACCACCTCGTCGCCCTTACGAATCTTATCCATGATCGCCCCTTACAGAACTTCAGGCGCCAGGGACACGATCTTCATGAACCGCTCGCCGCGCAATTCGCGCGTCACCGGCCCAAAGATACGCGTGCCAATTGGCTCCAACTTGTTGTTGAGGAGCACCGCCGCGTTGTTGTCGAAGCGAACCAGCGAGCCGTCCGAACGACGAACACCCTTGGCAGTGCGTACGACAACCGCACTGTAGACGTCGCCTTTCTTGACGCGAGCGCGGGGCGCAGCATCCTTGATACTCACTTTGATGATATCGCCAACGCTGGCATAGCGACGTTTTGAGCCGCCCAGCACCTTGATACACATCACTGAACGGGCGCCGGTATTGTCGGCGACGTCCAGAACCGTCTGCATCTGAATCATCTATCTCTCCAACTTGGCCCGCTGTTGCGGTCAGTCTTGGAACCCGTACGGGAGAAACGCCCGGCAAGAGGAAGTGCCGGGCGCGAAAAGAAAAAGATTATAGCTTCTTTTTCGGAAAAGGCAAGGCCTAAATGACCACTGCCTTCTCGATCAGCTTCGTCACGACCCACGCTTTGGTCTTCGACAGAGGCCGGCATTCCTGGATCTCGACGAGGTCGCCGGCTTTCGCCGCGTTGTCGTCGTTGTGCGCGTGATACTTGTTCGAACGCACGATGATCTTGTCGTACATCGGGTGCTTGACACGGCGTTCGATGAGGACGGTAACCGTCTTTTCCATCTTGTCGCTGACCACCCGGCCGATCAGCGTACGCTTGCTCGTCGTCTCGCTCATTGTTGTACCGCCTTTTCACGAAGAAGGGTGCGCACGCGCGCGATGTCGCGACGCACCTTGCCAATCTGGCTGTGATTGCTAAGTTGCTGCGTCGCAATCTGCATGCGCAGGCCGAACTGGGCCTTGAGCAGGCCCAGCAGTTCCTGGTTCAGATCGTCGGCGCTTTTTGCTCTGAGTTCACTGGCTTTCATGATCAACCTACCATTCGCGTAACGAATGCCGTCGCGATCGGGAGCTTGGCCGCAGCCAGAGCGAAGGCTTCACGCGCCAGCACTTCGTCTACACCGTCCATCTCGTACAGCACCTTGCCCGGCTGAATTTCAGCCACGTAGTATTCCGGATTACCCTTACCGTTACCCATGCGCACTTCGGCCGGCTTCTTGGAAATCGGCTTGTCCGGGAAGATGCGGATCCAGATGCGGCCGCCGCGCTTGATGTGACGGGTCATGGCACGACGCGCCGCTTCGATCTGACGCGCCGTCAGACGACCGCGACCGATTGCCTTGAGCCCGAATTCACCAAAGCTCACCTTGGCGCCGCGCGTTGCGAGGCCGGTATTCCGGCCTTTCTGCTCCTTGCGGTACTTTCTTCTAGCTGGTTGCAGCATCAGTCGTTCCTGCCTTTCTCACTCGTTTGGCCGGTGCCTTGACTTCAGGCGCGGGCGCTTCGCTCACCACGGCATCGGGCTGGTCACCGGCCTTGGCTTTCAGTGTGCGGCTTCTGGGCTTTTCAGCGCCATCAGCAGCGATTGGTTTGGCGACGCGGCGCGCTTTGCGCTGGTCGTCGGCGGGGCCCGCTTCCGGAGCGGCTGCCGGCTGTTCATTGCGATTCAAGATCTCGCCCTTGAACACCCAGACCTTGACGCCAATCAGGCCGTAAGTCGTCAGGGCTTCGGACGTCGCGTAATCGATGTCGGCGCGCAGCGTATGCAAGGGCACGCGACCTTCGCGATACCACTCGCGACGGGCAATTTCAGCACCGTTCAAGCGTCCAGAACTCATGATCTTGATACCCTGGGCGCCGAGGCGCATGGCGTTCTGCATGGCGCGCTTCATGGCGCGGCGGAACATGATGCGCTTTTCGAGCTGCTGGGTGATCGAGTCGGCAATCAACTGCGCGTCAAGTTCGGGTTTACGAATTTCTTCGATGCTGACATGGACCGGCACGCCCATGATCTTTTGCAAAGCAGCGCGCAAATGATCAATTTCTTCGCCCTTCTTTCCGATCACCACACCAGGGCGCGCCGAGAACACCGTGACGCGGGCGTTCTTGGCCGGACGCTCGATCAGAACGCGACCAACCGAAGCGTGTTTGAGCTTGGCCTTCAGGTATTCACGAACCTTGACGTCCTCGTTGAGCATGCCGGCGAAGTTCTTGCTGTTGGCGTACCAACGCGAAGACCAGTCACGGGTGACAGCCAGGCGAAAACCAGTCGGATGAATCTTCTGTCCCATTGTTCTTCCTCAGTTTCCGACGGTCAGGAAAATATGGCAGGTCGGCTTGACGATCCGATTGCCACGTCCCTTGGCCCGCGCGGTAAAGCGCTTGAGCACCATGCCTTTTTCGACGAGGATGGTTTTCACCTTCAGTTCGTCGATGTCGGCGCCATCGTTATGTTCGGCGTTGGCAATCGCCGACTCGAGCACCTTCTTGATGATGCCAGCGCCTTTTTTCGGGCTGAACGTCAGGATGCTGAGCGCCTTGTCTACCGGCAATCCGCGGATCTGGTCGGCCACCAATCGACCCTTTTGGTCCGACAGCCGAACGCCGCGCAAAATAGCACGAGTTTCCATATCCATTCCTTTACTTCTTCGCCTTCTTGCCGGCGGTGTGACCCTTGAAGGTGCGCGTCAGGGAAAACTCGCCGAGCTTGTGGCCGACCATGTTTTCGGTGACATACACCGGGATGTGCTGCTTGCCGTTATGCACGGCAATGGTCAGGCCGACAAAGTCCGGCAGAACCGTCGAACGACGCGACCAGGTCTTGATCGGACGCTTGTCGCTCGTCGCGCGCACGGCGCCGATTTTCTTGATCAGATGGGCATCGACAAACGGGCCCTTTTTTACGGAACGTCCCATAGTTCTCTATCCCTTAGCGTTTGTGACGGCGCTGCACGATCATCGAACTCGTGCGCTTGTTGGTACGGGTACGATAGCCCTTGGTCTTGGTGCCCCACGGGCTGACCGGATGCATACCCGCAGCCGTCTTGCCTTCGCCGCCACCGTGCGGGTGATCGACCGGGTTCATGACGACGCCGCGAACCGTCGGGCGAATACCACGCCAGCGATTGGCGCCGGCCTTGCCGATCGAACGTAGGCTGTGCTCTTCGTTGCCGACCTCACCGATCGTCGCGCGGCACTCGACGTGCACGCGGCGGATTTCGCCGGAACGCAAGCGAACCTGGGCATAAACCCCTTCGCGCGCCAGAAGCTGCGCCGAAGTGCCCGCCGAACGCGCCATCTGCGCACCCTTGCCCGGAATCATTTCGATGCAGTGGATCGTTGTACCGACCGGGATGTTGCGAATCGGCAGCGTGTTGCCCGACTTGATCGGCGCCTCCGACCCACTCATCACCTGCTGGCCGACGACCATGCCCTTGGGGGCGATGACGTAGCTGCGCTCGCCGTCGGCGTAGAGCAGCAAGGCGATGTTGGCGGTACGGTTCGGGTCGTATTCGAGACGCTCGACCTTGGCCGGAATGCCGTCCTTGATACGCTTGAAATCGACCATGCGGTAATGCTGCTTGTGACCGCCGCCCTGATGGCGCGTCGTGATGTGGCCGTTGTTGTTGCGACCGGCCTTCTTCGACTGCGACTCGACCAGCGCAGCAAAGGGCTTGCCCTTGTGCAGATTGGCGTTGACGACCTTGACGACGGCACGGCGGCCCGGCGAGGTCGGTTTAACTTTGACGAGTGCCATTATGCGGCCCCCCCATCGACGAAATTGATTTCCTGGCCGGCCGTCAGGCAGACGTAGGCTTTCTTCCAGTTCTTGCGGGCGCCCATGAAACGGCCAAATTTTTTCTTTTTGCCCTTGACGTTGGCGATCTGCACCGACTCGACGGTTACCTTGAAGAGCAGCTCGACGGCCGCCTTCACTTCAGGTTTGGTCGCATCGGGAGCGACGCGAAAAACGACCTGGTCGTGCTTGTCAGCCACGTAGGTCGCCTTTTCGGAGATCTGCGGCGCAAGCAGCACTTGCATCAGACGTTGTTGGTTCATCCCAGGATCTCCTCAAACTTGGCGAGGGCGCCCTTGGTCATCAGCACCTTCGGGAAGCGGATCAGCGACACCGGGTCAGCCTCGTTGACTTCGACGACGAGCACATTGGGCAGGTTGCGCGAAGCCAGGAAGACGTTCTCATCGATGTTGTCGGCGATCACCAGCACCGACTCGTAGCCCATGCTCTTGATTTTCTGCGCGAAGAGCTTGGTCTTCGGCGCATCGACGGCGATGCTGTCTACGATCGCCAGGCGATCTTCGCGAACAAGTTGCGACAGGATCGACGCCATGCCGGCGCGATACATTTTCCTGTTGAGCTTCTGGCTGAAGTTCTCGTCGGGCGAGTTCGGGAAAATCCGACCGCCGCCACGCCACAGGGGGGACGAGCTCATACCGGCTCGGGCACGGCCCGTACCCTTTTGACGGAAAGGCTTGGCTGTCGTGTGCTTGACCTGCTCGCGGTCCTTCTGCGCGCGGTTGCCGCTGCGCGCGTTGGCCTGGTAAGCAACGACGATCTGATGAATCAGCGATTCGTTGTATTCACGGCCGAACAGCACGTCGGAGCCTTGCAATTTGCTGGCTTCCTGGCCTTGTTCGTTGATTAGCTTGAGTTCCATTATGCCCCCGCCTTGACTGCCGGATGCACGATCAGATCCGACCCTTTGCAGCCGGGCACCGCGCCCTTGACCAACAACAGCTGACGCTCGACATCGATGCGAATGACTTCGAGGTTCTGTTGCGTCCGCTGCACGTCGCCGAGATGTCCGGACATCCGCTTGCCGGGGAAAACCCGACCCGGATCCTGGTTCATGCCGATCGACCCGGGCGCGTTGTGCGACACCGAGTTGCCGTGCGTCGCGCGTTGCGACTTGAAGTGATGGCGCTTGATCGCGCCGGCGAAGCCCTTGCCGATCGTCTGACCGGTCACATCGACCTTCTGGCCGACGGCAAAGATGGCGACACTGATATGATCACCGGGTTTGAAGGTGGCGAGGTCCGCGGCAGAAACCGGAAACTCCCTGAGCAGATGACCGGCTTCGACACCGGCCTTGGCGAGGTGGCCCGCCAGCGCTTTGCTGACGCGCGACGGACGACGCTTGCCGAATGCCACCTGAACGGCGGCGTAGCCGTCGCACTCAGGCGTTTTGATCTGGGCGACACGATTGTTCGACACGTCGAGTACGGTTACCGGGATGGACGCGCCATCATCGGTAAAAATACGCGTCATGCCGACCTTGCGCCCAACAAGGCCTAGACTCATGGTTATTCTCCTCTAGCCGGCTACGATTGGCCGGCGAGCGATACAAGTCAAAATGGGCAGCAAAAACGAAGCGCGACAATGGCGCGACGCTGCCCGACGAAAGGCGGCGATTATAGCCGCTTAAAACGAATTACTGCAACTTAATTTCGACGTCAACACCCGCAGGCAGGTCAAGCTTCATCAGCGCGTCGACCGTTTTGTCGGTCGGATCGATGATGTCCATGAGGCGCAGGTGGGTGCGAATTTCGAACTGGTCGCGCGAGGTCTTGTTCACGTGCGGCGAACGCAGAACGTCAAAACGCTGGATCCGCGTCGGCAGCGGGACCGGGCCACGCACGACGGCTCCGGTGCGCTTCGCAGTTTCAACGATTTCCAGCGCCGATTGATCGATCAGACGGTAATCAAAGGCTTTCAGGCGGATGCGGATCTTCTGGTTTTGCATAGCGTTTTCCAAAGAGCGATGGCGCGGGCTTCGAATCGGCCCGCGCCGTAATTAAAAACTACTCGATAATTTTAGCGACGACGCCGGCGCCGACGGTACGACCGCCTTCACGGATGGCGAAACGCAGACCTTCTTCCATGGCGATCGGGGCAATCAGCTTGACCGTCATCTGGATGTTGTCGCCCGGCATGACCATTTCAACGCCTTCGGGCATCGAGATCGCGCCGGTCACGTCGGTCGTGCGGAAGTAGAACTGCGGACGGTAGTTGTTGAAGAACGGCGTGTGGCGCCCGCCTTCGTCCTTCGACAGAACATACACTTCACCCGTGAAATGCGTGTGCGGCGTGATCGAACCCGGCTTGGCCAGCACCTGGCCGCGCTCGACTTCTTCGCGCTTCGTGCCACGCAGCAGCACGCCGACGTTGTCGCCGGCCTGACCCTGGTCGAGCAGCTTGCGGAACATTTCAACGCCGGTACAGATCGTCTTGACCGTCGGCTTGATACCAACGATTTCGATTTCTTCGCCGACTTTCACGATGCCGCGTTCGACGCGGCCCGTCACCACCGTGCCACGGCCCGAGATCGAGAAGACGTCTTCGATCGGCAGCAGGAAGGGCTTGTCGATGACGCGAACCGGTTCCGGAATGTAGGTATCGAGCGCATCGGCCAGGCGCATGATCGAGCCTTCGCCCATCTCGCCGGTGTCGCCTTCGAGCGCCTTCAGGGCCGAGCCCTTGATGATCGGTACGTCGTCGCCCGGAAAGTCGTATTTGGATAGCAGTTCGCGCACTTCCATTTCGACGAGCTCGAGGAGCTCTTCGTCGTCGACCATGTCGCACTTGTTCAGGTACACGATGATGTACGGTACGCCGACCTGGCGGGCCAGCAAAATGTGCTCGCGCGTCTGCGGCATCGGGCCGTCAGCGGCCGAACAGACGAGAATCGCGCCGTCCATCTGCGCCGCGCCGGTGATCATGTTCTTGATGTAGTCAGCGTGGCCCGGGCAGTCAACGTGCGCGTAGTGACGATTGGCCGTCTCGTATTCAACGTGCGCCGTGTTGATCGTAATGCCGCGCGCCTTCTCTTCCGGCGCCGCGTCGATCTGGTCGTAGGCCTTCGCCTCGCCGCCAAACTTCTTCGCCAGAATCGTCGTGATCGCCGCCGTCAATGTCGTCTTGCCATGGTCAACGTGACCAATCGTGCCGACGTTTACGTGCGGCTTCTTCCGTTCAAATTTTGCCTTAGCCATT
>Ga0136636_10000902_pt1 | contig 16512 bp, 12 predicted proteins | sample AntDrymUQ8522106_2_FD_104653 | JGI IMG/M metagenome (GOLD analysis project Ga0136636, IMG submission 104653) | Polar desert sand microbial communities from Dry Valleys, Antarctica - metaG UQ852 (21.06) | ecosystem: Environmental > Terrestrial > Soil > Desert | place: Antarctica: Dry Valley... | reverse complement strand
TTCGGGCAAGTGTTGTTATTAATAAAGATTCCTCACTCTGCCTGCCTGCTGCAGGCAGGTTCGGAATGACAATAAAAAACTTGTTATATGGGTGGGGAGAGAGGCTGGCTTCGCCAGCCTCTCTCCCCACCGCTTCATCTGACCAAAGTCTGTCATTCCGAATGAAATGAGGAATCTTTATGTCGAACTCTGGTTAACTTTTAATTAGTTTCCAGAAAGCACTTGCTTGAAAGGGATAAGCAGTTAATAAAATTACGCATCAATAAATGTATAACTTTACATTTCAATGACTTAAATAATTTTTTATAAATTTAATTACAATTTCTTTATCAAACTATTTTATTTTTTTTGCATTTCGAAGTTTTTTATTTAGATTTGTTCCAAATTATTTTAATAATGTTTATAACAAGCCACATATTCATTCGCCAATTTACAGGAACTCCAAAGTCCTGCCGAATGTGTTGTTGTTGTTAATTTCCTTTTCGGCTATAAATTAATTTTCCCGGTCTTCATTTTTTCTGATTTGTAATCATTTGTTTTATTTTAAATATTATCATCATGAGCGAACGTAAATACCATTTCGACACTCTGCAATTACATGCAGGTCAGCAGCCCGATCCAACCACCAACTCCAGGGCAGTGCCTATTTATCAAACCAGTTCTTATGTTTTTAACAACGCTGAGCATGGGGCTAACCTGTTTGCTTTAAAAGAATTTGGGAATATCTACACCCGCATTATGAATCCAACAACCGATGTTTTCGAAAAAAGGGTAGCAGCTCTTGAAGGCGGAGTGTCAGGTTTGGCAACAGCTTCGGGCCAGGCAGCACAATTCATTGCTTTAAATAATATATTACAGGCGGGAGATAATTTTGTGTCAACCTCTTATCTTTATGGTGGAACCTATAACCAATTTAAAGTTTCGTTTAAAAGGTTAGGAATCGACGTTCGTTTTGCCGATGGCGATAAAATTGAAACCTTTGAACCCCTTATTGATAAAAATACAAAAGCAATTTACCTTGAAACAATTGGAAATCCGGAGTTTAATGTTCCTGATTTTGAAGCCTTTTCGGCTCTGGCAAAAAAATATGATTTGCCTTTAATTGTTGATAATACTTTTGGAGCTGCCGGTTATATAGGTCGTCCAATTGATTTTGGGGCTAACATTGTAGTTTCTTCAGCTACAAAGTGGATTGGAGGTCATGGTACCAGCATTGGCGGTATTATTGTCGATGCGGGAAATTATAATTGGGGAAATGGCAAATTTCCACAATTCTCCCAACCTTCAGAAGGTTACCATGGTTTAGTTTTTTGGGATGTTTTTGGCGCCAATGGACCGTTCGGAAATATTGCATTTAATATACGTGCAAGAGTGGAAGGCTTAAGGGATTTTGGTCCGGCATTGAGCCCTTTTAACTCTTTTCTTTTATTACAGGGTTTGGAAACACTTTCGTTACGTGTAAAACGTACTGTCGACAATGCACTCGAAATAGCTAAATGGCTCGAAAAACATCCGAATGTGGAAAGTGTGAATTATCCTGGTTTGGAAAGCAGTCCATATCATAAACTCGCAAAAAAATATCTGCGCAATGGTTTTGGTGGCGTTTTATCGTTCCGTGTAAAAGCTGGAAAAGAAAAAGTATCCAAATTTATTGAAAGCCTGGAACTTATTAGTCATTTAGCTAATGTTGGCGATGGTAAAACATTGATTATTCATCCTGCTTCAACAACACACCAGCAGTTGAGCGACGATGAACAGTTAAAATCGGGTGTTTATCCTAACTTGCTTCGCATATCGCTTGGTAACGAACATATTGATGATATTAAATTCGATTTGGAAGAAGCTTTTAAACGTATCTCCTAAATAGAAATTTATAAGGCTGTCTCATCTTTTAAGGCTTCGACTCCGCTCAGCCTGACTATTGAAACCATGATTTGTCAGTAAAGTGGATAAAAAGGCCAATTAAGGATTTGAGACAGCCTTGTGTTTTAGTCTAAATTTTTGGTGTATTGTTGTTGGAATCGTCTCTTAATACAACCGAAAATATAAATAGGAGAACGTCCGAAGCTGCAAAAACAATAAGTAAGCATGTAGATTAAGATCGTAAATTATTCTGAACAAAATTATATCGGATATACGCTCTAAGTTCCAAAATACTTTTTAATGTTACAACTTTTCCTTCATATAAAATATTCCAGTGATATCCAGATGGATTTTGTTCGATTGAAATTACCGGCTGTGATTCAGTTTCTTTATCCAGAACAGTAAAACCATCTTTTTCAATTGCATTTCGGGTCCAGTGAATTGCCGTAGTTTTGCCTGTGATATAGAAGAATGGTTTATATGTTTTTTTTACTTCAAATTCTCCTCTTCTGTTATCGAACGATACTTTTTTAGTGTTGAATGTTTTTGATATCGTGCCATTTAAGATTAAATCTTCGGGGCTTCCATTGTAAAAGCCATCGTTAGACAGCAACCAGAGCTTATCAACTTCACGGATTGCTATTCCTAAATCGTGAGTGGTAAAGATTATTGTTTTATGATGTTCGCGTGTTAATTTTCCCAAAAGGTTGATAATTTCATGTTTATGGGGTAAATCCAGAAATGCAGTGGGCTCATCCAGGATTACAACTTCAGTTTGTTGTGCCAGGGCACGGGCGATCATGGTGCGCTGCCGTTCGCCATCGCTGATTTCGTCGATAAACCGGGGTGCCAGTTGCTCCAATTCAAGCATTTCAATAGCTTCTTCAATGATTGTCCAATCTTCTCTTTCTATTTTTCCAAACCAATTAGTATAAGGATAGCGGCCAAATGCCACAAGGTCGCGTACTGTAATTTGCTGTGCGTGCACCACTTCGGTTGAAACATAACTGATCAGAGATGCGAGTTTTGTTCTGGAATAAAGTGATGAAACTTTTCCTTTTATTAATACTTCGCCTGAAACCTTGGGTATTAATTGAACAAGGGTTTTTATAAGAGTACTCTTCCCAATTCCATTTTGTCCGGCAATAGCAATAAAATCACCTTTTTGAACTTTAATATCGGGAAACTTCATAACGGGAAAAGTCTGATTTCCTTTTTTATAACCCACAATAAGGTTTTGCAGTTCAATAATGGTTTCCCTATCCATCCTGATTAACTATTGCGGTTATTTTTCATGATAATAAAAATCACAATAGGAATTCCAATAATTGCCGTAACAGTATTTAAAGGCAATACAGTTCCTTTTCCCGGTAAAAGGGATAAAATATCGCTTAAAAGCATTACCGCTGATCCAGCCAAAATGGAACTGTACATTAAATGTTTCTGATCTCCTGTTTGCATCAATATGCGGCAAAGATGAGGAACTGCAATCCCAATGAAACCAATAGGACCACAAAAAGCTGTAACTGTACCTGTTAAAATACTTGTACTTAAAAAGATCATCAGCCGGGCAGCTTTAATGTTTAAGCCCATCGTCCGGGCATAATTTTCGCCCAATAAAAGCATATTTAAATACTTAACACTTGAAAGGCTAATGAGTAATCCTGCTAAAATACATGCAGCAAAAATATAAATCTGGTTGCCACTCACATTGGAAACACTTCCCATTGTCCAGATAACATAGGATTTAAGCAGTGCTTCATCGCTAAAATATTGCAATGCACTCACTATTGCAGAAATAATGCTCCCGAACATCATTCCCAGGATTAGGATGGTCATTATGTCTTTGATACGAACAGATACTGCCATGATTAGTAATAACACCAAACCACTGCCGATCCATGAGGCAAAAATAATCAACCATTTTCCGGCCCAGTCGCTCATGAGATTACCCACAACAGATGTATATCCCAGAATAACAAGGGCAACACCAAGACTTGCACCAGAACTGATACCCAAAACATAAGGACCAGCCAGAGGATTCCTGAATATAGTCTGCATTTGCAAACCACTAACGCTTAAAGCAATTCCGGCGAGAATTGCAGTTGCAGCTTTCGGAATCCTAAAGTCAAATATAATTGCTGACCATTCTTCCCGTGAAGAAATCCCTGAAAAGATTGTTCTGATTACTTCCTTTATAGGTATTTTCACCGGCCCCAGCATTATATTGAGTACAAAAAGAATGATCAATGAAATGCTTAGGAAAATGTATGTTTTGGTTGACTTTTTCAGGCCGGAAAGCATGTAAAATGCTATTTCTTTAACGATTCAATTTTATCGAGCCTGCCAACCATTGCCTGCATTTCATGAACAATTTCAGTAAAGTACAATGCCTGTCCCTTATCTTCGGCAGGAGCCTGATTAACTTTATTGATGAGATCGTTTCGGGTTTGAACTATTTCTTGTATAATATCGTTTATTCCTTTTGGATCCTGATCCTGATGAAAGTCCCTGTAAGTGAAGCATTCTGATACCAATTCGAAGGTAAGGTTGTTAATGCTTTTTTTAAGTTGTCGTTTACTAGCCATGATTTATTATTTAAGTTTTTGATAATATACAAAGGTATGATTTGGTATTAACCGGGGATGAAATATTGCAATCAAATCTTTCAACACCCAATCGGGATGGACAGCACCTGATTCCCAAAAATCGTTTCCTCCACCCGGAGTTCTTCTTAAGTTGAAATTAAATACTTGTTTCTCTTGAAAACATTTCACATTGTTCATTCTGGGATCAAGGGAAGAAATTTCACCCAAGCTATTCACAGAGCCTGGATTTATCCAGATATCAGCTTTATTCGACCGTTCCATAATTGTTTCAAGGGATAAGGCTAAAGATTCAGTACCCTGATCCTCCTTCCATAAGTAATCGCCTCCGGCATCATAAATAAAGTTTGCAGCATACGATTTACCTCCGGGAACGTACCAGACCCCTTTCCAGGGCAAACCGCTCAATATCATTGGCTTTTCGGTTGCCGAAGAACCAAGCTTCACCAACGATTGATAACGTTCTACAGTTTCATGAAATATTGTTGTTGCCGAATCTTCTTTATCGAAAAATGCACCAATAAATTTTATCCATTCAGCTTTTCCTAATGGAGTTTTTTCGAGATATTCAGCATTAAATATCACTTTTATCCCGAGTTGTTTCAATCGCTGAAACTGTCCTGAAGCCTCGCTTCCAATACCATAAGCCATTACAAAATCGGGTTTCAAACTTATAATGGTTTCAATATTTATCGCCTGATCGTACCCTACATTTTTTATTTCACCGAGCTCAACTTTCGAACGAATATCGGCATTGTAGATAAATTCAGGAGCAGAAACCCCGCATATAGCATCTTCCTGGCCTAATTCTTTTAAAAACGCAAGATGTGTGGTCGATAAACAAATAATCTTCTTTACCGGAGTAAGTATGATATCGTATTTGCTAAGACTGTCGGGTACATTTTTGATATCAGAGGTTAGGATATACTTAAACACAATACCTTCGGCATGTTGCCATGGATTAAAAACATAAAGAATTTTGAATGATTTATAATCCTCAATTTTAAATCCTTTTGCAAATTCATTTTCAGAAATGGCAGAATTTAATTTTGTAATATCTGAAGGTTTGGAATTCTGCCTGCATGAAACTATTGTTAAAAGCAGCACTGACCAATAAAGTATATACTTCAACTGTAGCATGAAAACTATTTTATCACCATAAATTTTCCGGCAAAAACTTTATTTCCCGGAACTAAAACCTTAATTATATAAACACCAGGAGCAAGATTTCCTGTATCCATGGATATTCTTGCATCATCCTGTTTCACTATCATCTTATGTTCTCTGCCAAGCAAATCAATAACAAAAACCTCAGCTTTCCCGCTTAAAGGTAAATCGACATTTAAAATACCGTTTACAGGATTAGGATAAAGATGTAAAACTTCGCTTTTAACTAAATTAATTTTTGGTTTACCATTTAATAGACTGCATGATATTAATCCAACTGCAAGAGAACTATGCATGGAAGGCGTTGTAATTTCAGAAATATTTCTCCATACACCGGTCTTAAATAAAAACATTCTTGAATAACCTGCAGTTCCCCTGTCATTCGACTGGTACAAGGCAACAGTATCCTGCGAAGCAGAATAATTAACAGCATACCCCAGGTAAACAGGCCCATCGATATAAATAACAGAATCAAATTCCAGGTAATTTTCTTTATCAAGAACCAAATCTTTAATAAATACTGATCTTGTGGTAATTTCTTCGCCGGGTATGTCTCCTCCTTTCCAAAGTTTGATGGTAATATATGAAAGTGAAGAGGAATTATATGCTTTGGCCACATGCAAATATAAACCAGCAATTTTTAAAGCTCCAGCAACATCAATTTTTTCTGCAAACTGGGTTACCAATTCCGAATTATGACCGCTGTAATTTCCCCAGCTCAGGTTGGTGTTATACAATATACGGGATTCTGTTTGAGAGATATTCCAAAAAGTATCGCACGATGATTTTTCGGCTGCATATGGATCTAATCCAATAATTGAGATTGGGTTCGTTTGCAAAGGATCCAGCCAGTGTTTTAGCTGTTGGTTCCAACTCGGATAATCTGCCCACGAATGGTATAATTTTGCAAAATAATCGTTGATGGGAATTGTACATGAAGCATCCCCACCAGTTAAATCTCCTATAACCAGATGATTTTGATTAAACAATGGACTGCCGGAAGAACCACGTTCAGTTGTACCTAATTCCCACCTGCTAATTAACCAGTGTGTATTGGGATTATAATCTTCCAAAAAATTGCCGGTAAGCGCCTTGTTATTATCAATTGTAATTTTTTTAAAATCGCCGTTAGGATGATGAATGGTTGCAGAATTCAAAGGAGGATTATTGGACCTGTCCCATCCAGCTAAATATGGTTTAGAGATAAATGTCGGCAAACTGTAAAGCCTGACTAGTGAAAAATCCAGATTCGGAGTAGTAGCAATAAGTTGCGAACCCGAAAGTGTTGTTGTTCTTGGGCCATCTTTGCCTCCACATTTCCATTTTTCATAGTTAAAAATAAAAACTGTATTTACAGCTTTGGTAGAAGTATCGATACAGTGATTGGCTGTAAGCACATATGGAATATTGTCCAATGCTGTATTGTTCATTAAGGTTCCGGTACAAAGATCGCTGGCATTCACAATCATTTTACATACCGAATTTTTTTCGGGTTGCCAAATAAATCCCGGATCACAGTTTATATCCACATTACAGGATCCTGAACCCTCAACTTCATATCCATTTTTTAGTTTCGACCCAAAAATATTTAAAAAATCGTGTCCAAGTTTATTAATTTCAAGAGCACCATAATGGTAAATATCAGCCGGTACATTTAATTCAACTATTACAGTATCACCCTGAACAGGCTCAATAGCCAGGCTATTGTCATTATTATTATTTTTTGCTGAGAAAGCGCCCAGAATGTATTGTTGGTTTGGAGAATAAACATAAACTTTCACTCCGGAATTTAAGTTGAATGCTCCAAAAATCATATTTAAAGAAAAAGCCCCTTTCGAAACTAAACCCATACGCCAAATCCTTTCCCCATTGGCCAGATTAATCCATTCACCCGAATTTTCAGGTCGAAATGCCACATCAAATACATGGGCAAACTCTAATCGTTTCAACCTGCTGGAAACCTGACCCGATTTCAGGACAGATTTTAAACTGCTATATTCAGGCATAACTTCAAAAGCATTTATTCTTTCAATATTAAAAATTGCAGAATAAGGAACACCGGAAACAGTTTGCTGGGAATACAGTTTTAAGGGTAGAATCCATATTGAAAAACTTAAAAGAATGACTTTTAGAAACCTTTCAGAAAACTGTGGTTTTTTAAAATACTTGAAAACATCCAAGCGAATGTTATTTCTAAAATTCATTTTTTAAATATTGAACATGGTAAAGTTAAAATTTATCGTATTTAAAGCAAAATCCTGATGGTATGATATCTGTTTTAAATGAATCGATCAGAACTGCGCAGTTATTATAACGAAAAACCCATCCTGCCTGAAGGTAATCAATGGCATCGCTCACATAAATATCTGTATTTTTAGGATCAACCCCTAAAGCATAAAATAACCGTCCATTTTCAGGAATAAAAGCAGTTGAGGGTATTTCCAAATCATTTATCGACATTCTGTATACCCCGCCCTTATTAATTGATGTACCCCAGGAGCCATTCAAAAAGTATAAAGTATCTTTCACAGTATTCAGGAACAAACGGGATGGAGCAGAATTTAAATCAGGAAAAACAAACTCTTTTTCTATGGTAAAAGATTCAGGATTGATCCTGGTTAAACAGGCCTTTACTTTACCCCCCGGAAGACTGGCCAATCCACCATCGCTTAAAACCCAAAGCTTGTTGTTTTTATCAAGAACCATGCTGTTGGGCTGTTTAGTAACTACAAGACTATCAATAAGCTTGTCCTCAGAAATATTAATCCGCTGAATGGTTTTTTGCTTTGACCAGTTACCTACAAAAACATAGTTGCCATATTTTAGCATGCTCTCACTACCTTTTTTAAGGCCAATATTCCCGGTTTTAGTATATGTAACTGGATTTATTATTGAAATTGAGTTATTATATAAATCACTCACATAAGCCTTGGAATTATTAATTATAAGCATTTGTCGCGGCGAAACAAAACCAGGTAAAATGCCCGTATATTTAAAGCTATTGGCATTCATCACTATAATTTTACCTGAGTTATTCACAACCAAAAAAGCCATGGAGTCCATCAATGTCATAGATTGAAGCACATCGCCAATGGGGAAACCATTGGTATTCTCAAATACATTGTTTAATAATTCTTTTGTTTTAGAATCATAAAACGACAAAGATGAATTTCCATAGGTAAAATTTCCTTCATTCAGGATGAAAATGCCTTCGCGAACATTAAAGCTTTTGAGAGGAACATCCTTTTCACAAGAAATGAATGAAACCAAGAAAATAAAAAGGACTATGATCCTGCCAGGTAAAAAGAAATATGAACTAGTATGTTCCAAATGGGGAAAGATTAATCCTTTCAACCTCTTTGACACACAAGACAATGATATACAAAAACGAAAAGTTGATCTTATCCTCATGCTTTGGATGATAGTTTTAAATTAATACTTAATGAGAAATTCCGACCAGGCATTGCTCTGAATTGAATTATCTGATATTGTTTGTTTAAAACATTATTTACCCTGAAATTCAATCCAAGTGAGTGTTGTTGAATCTTAAAGATTTTACCTATTCCAAGGTCCATAAAAAAGTACGGTGATATAGGCTTTTCTTCAATGGTGGTGGCAAACCTTGAACCCGTTTTATGAAATGAAATTGAAGCTGAATATGCTTCCCGTTCCAAAAACAACTGAATATTTCCTACATGTTTGGGAATATAAATCAACTGCTTACCCAAAGACTCCGATTCTTTTTCTTCGTCTGTGGTGCGTGTAAATCCATAATTTCCTTTTAAATTATACTTTAAAATTCCTAAATCTCCTTTCAGGTTCAGGTTTAATTCTGTTCCCCTGGTAAAAACATGTTTAACATTGTCAGCAGTCCAGTACCTGAATTCACTCGGACGCCATAAAATCCAGTTGTTAATCCAACCGGCATATCCGGTAACATCCAATTGAAAATTCATATCATTGATTATTCCATTATACTGAAGACCAGCATCTGCCTGATAGCCGTCCTCAGGTTTCAGGTTCGGGTTTCCACCGGGAGTAAAATACATGTCGTCCAGATTGGGTACATGAAAATTCCTGCCCAAATTTGTCCTCAATGTCAGGGCCTTATCAATCTGACACTCGAATCCTGCGGCAGCAATAAAAGGCATTAGCTCTCCATTCAGAAGTTTTTGCTGAGCAAGTGCATAAGCTGAAAAAAACTGAGAGAAAACATGATGCAATGAACTATTTAGCTTAAAATCGTTCCTGTTTACATCAAAGCCGGTATTTTCAATTAAATCGAAGTAACTTGCCCGGGTGTAAATGGCTTCCAGTGAAGATTTTATTATGGTTTTATCTGAAAAATTATACTGAAAATTAAGATTATTTGAAAATACATGGCTAAGAGCTTCAGTATTATAAATTGTCCAGGTACTATCGGGAACGGTATTGGAAAGAATATACCGCAAAGAATTTCTGCTAAAGCCTGAGTTAAAAGCCCAGTTGGTTTTTGAACCATAATACTTCCATTCTCCTATTAAATTCAAAATATTATCCTTCTGGTTTTCGTACCTGTTAGCCCCTTTGAAACTCATAATAGGAGGCAAATTGCGGTCGCTCCACATACTCATCAGTTTAATGCCTGCAAACTGCCGGTTATTTAGTTTGAAGTAAAACTCCTGCAATGCACCATCCTTTTTATAATCGGCATTTTCCTGGCGGGTGTAATCAAACCGTCCGGTCGCATTATCGAAATATCGAAAGTCATTTTCCGATTGTTCATGAAACAACCGTGTATTGCTTATGAATTTCTTACTGCTAAAACCGACCTTCAACTGTAAAAGATTATAACCAAAACTTCCCAAAGTTTGGGCTAATGTAACTTGCGTTCCTAAGTTCCAATGGGGAGTATTATTTAAACTTATACATCCGCCTAGTCCGCCTGAAGATTTTATAATAGAGCTGCTTCCATAGTATATGGACACTTCATCACTAAAAAAAGTGGGCAATAACGATAAATCAGCTGATCCCCATAAAGGTGAATTTATATTTAAGCCATTCCAGAGTACTAAGGTATGCGATGCAGAAGTTCCTCTGAAGGAAGCAGTTGCCAAACCACCTATGCCATATGATTTGATATAAATGGATGAATTTTTCTGCAGAAGGTCAGAAAGATCAGATTGTACTGAATTTACCAGCACTATTGAATCAATACTATTTATGTAAAGTGCCCTTTCTGTTAACTGTCTTTTTGTACTAACTATAACTACCGGCAACATCACTGTATCTTTCAGTGATTGTGCAGCAGTACTGGTAGAAATTAAACAGATTATCAGAATGGGGATTTTTTTAATCATTCTACCATTAGTTTAATGGTTTTGAATTCATTATCAGTACGAAATGATAAAAAATAACATCCACTGCTTATATCAGGTATTTTAAAAGCTGAATTGTCTGGCTGCCATTCTCCTATTTTTTTGCCAGTTTGTGACCAAAGCTCAATTTTGGGTTTTTCAATTCCTTCAATATAAATATATCCACCTGCTTTTACTGGATTAGGGTACAATTTAAAGGCTGAACTTTCCGACTGTTTGGCTATACCGGTAATTCCATTTAAATGAATTACTCCCACAGCATCGAGGTCGAAACCTCCCGACCAGAATTCAGTAGGAAAAGGATCGTTAATAATATTCCCTTTTGAATCGTAACTTGCGTATTTAGAATCGATGATTCCACCTACATCAATAAGTCGCACAAAATTAATACTGTCGGTGTTAATTCCGACACTGTCGCGTAATTCGTCCAGATCGAATGGTGTACCATAATTCGCAATATATTTCCCGGCTAAATTGTTAATTTGTTCAGGGCTTATCTGACCAAAGCTTTCTATTTGCTGTTGAACCTGAGTATTTGATATAGCAGGAAAACGAACATATTTCTTACCATCGGTGCTCACTTCCACAAAAGCCAGTTCCAAAAAATATTGATAGGGAGGTTCCGGCATTTTTATCCCATTTTCGAAAACTGCAAAATCATAACCTTCACCATTTCGAATTGGAAAATCGAATGTTAAAATTGCGGTACCTCCATCACCCAAACTGATACAATCAAGCGCTCCCCCGGCTTTTCCCGTTACCATTGACTCGCTGCCAAAAAATGCACGGCTCGAAGTAATTTTGTCCTGGGTAAATGTAATGGTAGTGTCTGAAATATTGATAAATCCCCTGGTGACCTTACATGTTTTAGCCCATCCAACAAACGATAAATCGTCTTTGTATATCGCAGTTGATCCTGTTTCGCCGGCAGATGGGGCAAACTGCGCATTAATCCGGGCAAAAAGCAAAATCAATACAAATAATATCAGTAAATTCTTCATGGTAAATTCAACTTTATAACCCATCCGGTGGATGAAACCGGACAGGTATTTTTAAAAAGGTGGTCGGATTATCTTATTCTGTTGTTTTAACAGGTTTATATTCGAGATCGTCCAGACAGAAGTAACCAGGAGTATTCATTCCATAAATTCCATTATCGGAAGAAGAAAGTAAAAATTTGAGCTTTTTAACTTCTCCAAGTTTTAGCAAGTCAACGGATAACCAACTATTTAAAATGTAATCCATTTTTTTACTCGAGTAACGGAAATCGGCTAGGTACACATTTGCAGTATCAGTTACAACTCCACTTTTATCAATGCCAATAATCTGAAGTTTGAACCAGTCGTTTTCTGTAGAATCAGCGCCACCGAATTTTTTGCCAGTTCCATCGCCATATTTCATTGAAAGTGCAGCATAGGTTGAATTTGTCACTTTTATTTCAACATCAGTTACTGGATTGTCGAATATCAATTCGTTGGGTTCATCGTAAGGATAGAAAACAACAAAAGTGTTATTGCTATTAGAATCTTTTAATGCATAACTCGAATACTGATTGCCATATCCGGGAGTTTTGATATCGTGCATATTTGAATAAGCATAACCATTCCATGAAGACCATTCTGAGTTATAATAATTTGGGAAAGTTACACCACCCTCATGAAAACTACCTTTTTTATCGGAGCCGTTCCAAAAACTATTGGGTGAAAGATTTAAAGAATCGAAACGGACAACAATTGAATTTTCATCTTCGCTTTCGCTACACGATGACAAAAACAGGCTAAAGCCAATTAACAATGCAAGTGAAATTTTTAGGAGAGATTTCATTCTGAATACCATTTTAAAGATTAATAAATGGCTTCAGGGAAAACAGGGGGATTGACATACGTTTCAATTCCTCGCTTTTATTCCCGAAAGCGTTGATATTTATTGTTTCTCTGGCAGGTCTTCTGACTTATCCCTCTCTGATCTGCCTTCCCATCCTCGTCAGGACAGTGGCTTTTGATGACCAGAGCGATTGATCTGCTTTCGCAGACCGGGATTCACAGCAGCGGGTACTGTTGCCGTTTTTCACGGCATTCCCTTTTTAATCGCCGGGAGTAAAACTCCCATACGAACCAAAAATTCGTTGCAAATATATGAATTAAATAAAATTCAAACTATCTTTTGGAATAGTTTTATGAACAAACAGTTGTTGGAAACTATTCCATTAACTGTTGCTCAGTGTAGAACCCATCGGCAATGATGGTATTTTTTATGTTGGATAAATCGACTCCCTGAGGAACTAACAATATACTTGGAACCTGAATACTTCCATTATCAACAAACGATTTAGCTTCAGTAATCTTTTCTCCTTTGATTGCTTTATAAGCAAGTTCGGCAGCCATTTCACCCTGCACTTTAAACGATTATATACAGTCATCGATTGTTTACCATTCATGATCCGTTTACATGCATTAATATCAGCATCCAACCCTGTAGTATAAACAGAATAACCTGGCTGAAGTTCGTCGCAGGCTTTGATGACACCTCCAGCCATTCCATCGTTTGCTGTTAGTATTACATCAATTTTTTCGTTATAAAGGTTAATAACCTTACTAATTTCCATGTAGGCATTTTCGTCCGACCAATCTTCGATATACGATTTATAAACGAGTTTAACAGAACTGATACCGGATTTTTCCAAAGTTTCGAGCTGACCTTTCATGATAAGCTCTGCATTATTATCTCTTTTGTCGCCGCAAATTATAACGTAATTTCCTGAAGGCTTATTCTTTAAAGCATATTGCGCCTGTATTTTTCCAGCTTCAAGGTGATCGAATGCTATATAGTAATCAACTTCAGCATTCCGGATGAGCCTTTCATAAGCAATCACTTTAACACCTTTACTTTTGGCCATTCGAACTATGGAAGCTGCTTTATTTTGGTTGACGGATGTAATCACCAATACCTTCGCTCCGTTTTTTATCATCTCAGCAGCCTGATCTTCCTGTTTTTGGGCATCATTATCGGCGTTGCCAACTTCGACTACTCCTCCCAATGATTTAAATTTTTCTGAAAAGAAATCCCTGTCTTTTAGATATCGGGCATCACTGAAATTGGGCAATAAAAAGCCAACTTTTAGCTCTGAGTTATTGTTACATGAAATAAACAAACAAATAAAAGCAAAAAACAAAATAATGTTTTTCATATGTGAGTTTTTAGATAGTTATAGCCTTATTCGAAATCTTTAGCATTTTGTTGCTCTTTATCTATCATTTTTAGTGTTAATTAATGTTAATAAGTTATCAGGTTTTTATAAACATCAAATTATTATTTAACCAGTATGTTTTATATTTAGCCAATAAATTAAAGAAATGACAAAAGAAGAAGTCTTTAATAGAATAGAATTTCTCCGTAAAGAACTAAATCATCATAATTATCAGTATTATGTATTGGCCAATCCATTGATTAATGATTATGAATTTGATATTCTTTTAAAGGAACTTCAAGACCTTGAAAAATCCAATCCTGCGTTTTTTGATCCAAATAGTCCTACCCAACGGGTAGGTAATGACATAAACCTTGAATTTGCTCAAAGAGAACATAAATATCCGATGGTTTCTCTTGGTAATACTTATAATGAAGAGGAATTACGAGATTTCGACGCACGAGTAAAACGCCAGCTTAAAGAACCTTATCAATATGTTTGTGAACTGAAGTACGACGGAGTATCAATAAGTCTTACCTATGTGAATGGGAAAATGAAACATGCTGTTACACGCGGCGATGGAACAAAAGGGGATGATGTTACAGCAAATGTAAGGACTATTAGAAGCATTCCACTTATCTTGTCAGGAAACGATTATCCTCAGGAATTTGAAATAAGGGGTGAAATTTTTCTTCCGCGAAAAGCCTTTAACGAACTCAATGAAGAAAAAATCAGTGCCGGTGAAGTACCATTTGCCAATCCAAGAAATACAGCAGCTGGTACACTTAAACTTCAAAATTCGTCGATAGTTGCCAAGAGGAAGCTCGATTGTTTTATGTACTATATTCCTGCAGAAGTTTCCATTACAAAATCGCATTTTCAAAATCTGATGAAAGCCAGATCGTGGGGATTTAAAGTTCCCGATTTTATGGCGTTGTATGGTAGTATTGATGGTGCACTGGAATTTATTCATGAATGGGACCAAAAACGAAAAGCTCTTCCATTTGATACAGATGGTATTGTTATCAAAGTAGATTCGATACCTCAGCAATTATTTCTGGGATTCACTGCCAAAGAGCCCCGATGGGCTATCGCTTATAAGTACAAAGCTGAGCGGGCCGAAACAAAACTTCTTTCAATTAATTATCAGGTTGGACGAACAGGAGCTGTTACACCTGTGGCTAATTTAAGTCCTGTTTTACTGGGAGGTACTACCGTTAAAAGGGCGTCGTTGCATAATGCGGATCAAATGGCTCTTTTGGATATCCGGCCAGGCGATTATGTGTATGTTGAAAAAGGCGGTGAAATTATTCCTAAAATTATCAGCGTAAATCTCCAAAAGCGCGAAGAAATGGTGAGTCCATTAAATTTTATTACCCATTGCCCGGAGTGCGGTTCGGAATTAATTCGAAGCGAAGGAGAAGCCGCTCATTATTGTCCCAATGAGGATGAATGCCCACCTCAAATTAAAGGTAAACTGGAACATTTTGTTGGCAGGGCAGCCATGGATATCAATTGTGCTGAAGCTACCATTGATCTTTTATACCGAAAAGGATTACTGAGAAAAGTAAGTGATTTTTATAAACTAAAAAAAGAACAGATATTACAGCTCGATCGATTTGCTGAAAAATCGGCCGATAATCTCATTAAAAGTATTGAAGCTTCTAAACAGGTGCCTTTTCCAAATGTTCTTTATGCAATAGGTATTCGTTTTGTTGGATACACTGTGGCAAAAAAGCTCGCCCTTCATTTCAAAAATATGAAGAACCTTTCGAATGCCGATGTGGAACATTTGTTAATGGTTGAAGAAATAGGAGAAAGAATAGCAAGGAGTGTGATGGATTATTTCATGAATCCAAGGCATCAGACAATTCTGTCGGAAATGGAAGAAGCCGGAGTAAAACTTCGGTTGAATGATCAGGAAACACAGTTGATTTCAGAAAAACTGTCGGGCAGTACCATTGTAGTTTCAGGTACCTATTCCAATTTTTCGAGAGATGAGATGAAAACACTTATCGAAAAGCATGGAGGTAAAAACTCTTCAGGTGTATCGGCCAAAACTACTTATCTTTTGGCAGGCGAAAAACCTGGACCTGACAAGGTTCAAAAGGCTCAAAAGCTTGGTGTAAGAATACTTTCGGAAGATGAATTTTTGAAATTAATAGAATAATTCCTAACCTTTACACAAAATTTAGACCGTGGAATTCACTAAAAACCTTAAACGCAAAGCAGGAAATTATTTTCTTTCCAAAAAGCTCAAGCAATTTAATCGTGTACGTCAAATGCATACACTTAAAACTGCCCAGACTGCTGGCGTTATTATCACCCCAAC
>Ga0136636_10000901_pt1 | contig 16532 bp, 15 predicted proteins | sample AntDrymUQ8522106_2_FD_104653 | JGI IMG/M metagenome (GOLD analysis project Ga0136636, IMG submission 104653) | Polar desert sand microbial communities from Dry Valleys, Antarctica - metaG UQ852 (21.06) | ecosystem: Environmental > Terrestrial > Soil > Desert | place: Antarctica: Dry Valley... | reverse complement strand
CCATCGCCAGATGTCCAGGTGAGTTTTTCAGCCCAGGTGGGAACGAGTTTACGATGCTTGCCGATTAGGTTTCCATAATTGTCAATGATTAAATTCGTATTGTAAATTTCGCCATAGCTGTCGCCGCGTTCGTTAATCCCAATGACAATTGTAATGTTATTGGCTTTGGCTGCCTGACAAATTCTTACAATTGCAGGATCGCCGACTGCGACAGAACTCCTGTACAATTCTTCATACCATTTGCTGCCTTGAACCGGCGTCATGATCCAGTTCCAATAGGGATATCCGGCAACAAAAACTTCGGGAAAGGCGATTAGCTGTGCTCCATTGGAACTGGCTTCGGTAATAAACGATATCGCTTTATCGACTGTTTTTTCAACGTTTAAAAAAATGGGGGAAGTCTGTACTGTAGCGGCTTTAAACTTTGGAAATTCCATCATTGTGAATTGTATGTGATAAGTTACGGATGATAAAAATATGCAATTATTCGATTAGATATTGGATGATTCTGTTTCGGGTGTCGTTTGTAAAAGCTTCGGCCTTAATTTCTGCAATACCTTTGTTCAGTGCAACATTAACTAAAGTAACTTCACCTTCAAGGCAAGTTTTGCCATTGGCATCTTCGAACTTAAATCCGCAGCTTACACTGGCGTTACCTAAGGTTTTCACCCAAAGCGATTTCGTCAAAGTGTCACCAATGCGTGCAGCTTTTTTGAATTGAACTTTAAGATCGACAGTCGGAATACCATTGGTTTCATGTATTTTGGCAAACGGACGATCGAGCGCTTGCTCAAACCAGTCTTCAACTAGATCGTTGAGCATTTCAAGAAACCGCGGATAAAAAACGATACCTGCATAATCGACGTGTTTGAAACGGATTTTTTCAGTTTTGGTAAAAAGCTGGTTCATTTTATTTAAGTTTAAATCGTTGTATTTTTCCGGTTTCGGTTTTCGGAAGTTGCTCAGTAAAATTGATCACCCTCGGATATTTATATGGCGCAGCTACTTCCTTGAACCACTGCTGAATAGATTTGGACAAATTATCTGATGCTTTACTTTTTTCTTTGAGTACAATATGTGCGCAAACCAGCATGCCGCGTTCTTCATCGGGCAAACCCACAACCGCACATTCGAGGATTTCATCGTGTGTTAAAAGTACACTTTCTACCTCAATCGCCGCGATGTTATAGCCCGAAGAAATAATCATGTCATCGCCGCGTGCAATAAACCAGAAATAGCCATCCTCATCTTTTTTGTAGATATCTCCTGTAATGTTCCAGCCGTTTTCGACATATTCTTGTCGCTTTTCTGGACGATTCAGATATTTGCAGCCGGTGATTCCGCGTACCGCTAGTCTTCCGGGCTGGTTGGCACGAAGTTCATTTCCAGTGACGTCAATAACTTTGGCTTCGTATCCGGTAACGGGAAGTCCGGTAGCGCCGGGTTTAATGTATTTTTCATTTGAGGATATGAAAATATGCAGCATTTCAGTAGCACCTATTCCGTCGATGATTTTGAGACTCGATGCCTCATACCAATCTTCCCACACTTTTAGGGGCAAGGTTTCTCCTGCCGAAATGCATTTGCGAAGACTTGAAATATCATATTCAGAAACCTTTGTTGTGATCATCCGCCAAGCGGTGGGCGCGGTGAAACAAATCGTGACTTTATGATCCTGAATGGCTTGCAGCAATAAGTCTGGACTGGGTTTTTCAATTAGGAATGTCGAAGCACCGAAGTAGAGCGGAAATAGGACCAATCCGCCCAATCCAAAGGTAAAGCCCAACGGCGGACTTCCCGCAAATATGTCGTTTGCAGTCGGCTGGAGCGCATAGACCGGAAAAGCCTCGCATATATTTAAAATGTCTTTGTGGTAATGCGCCGTCATTTTTGGTAATCCGGTGGTGCCTGAAGTAAATCCGATCAACGCAACGCTATCGGCTTTGGAATGATAATTAGCAAAGGTTTTGGGTTTGTCGATCATGAAGCTTTCGAGTTCCGACAAGCCGTTTTCCAATCCGTCAAATTTGCTAATCCTTTGCAAGTAAGGTGACTTTACTAAATTCATTTCATCCTCCAATTGAACATCGCACAGCACAAGAGAAATTTCAGCACAATCGATGATAACTGTCAATTCTTTACAACGCAGCAATGGCATCGTTGCCACTACGATTCCGCCTGCCTTTATAACAGCGAACCAGCAAGCTACCATCATCGGATTATTAGCCGAACGAATCAAAACACGATTACCAGATTTCAAGCCTAAATCATCTACAAGTACATGCGCAATTTGGTTGGCTTTTTCATAAAGCGTCTGATATGTCCACGTTTTCTCAAAAGTACGGATACAAGGTGCACTTCCGTTACCAGACTCAATATGGAAATCGAGAAGGCGTGCAGTACAATTGAGCATTTCTGGATGTCGGAACTGAGGAAGATCAGCGATATATAGCGGCTGGAGCGATAAATCCGGAAGGCTATCCTGTGCAAAATTGTCCTCGTAGTGTTTCATTTTAAGACTTTAAACTTAAATATCTACTAATTTTTATGGCTTTCTGGTTTAAGCGCCTTTTTCATGTTTTCGGCGATTGCTCTTTCTGAAGCATGCAACGGATACAAATGTGAAATTCCCGCAATATATTGATTCGGAATATCGGCAGGCTTGTACTGTTCGTAGGCCTGCGCATGTCTTACGAAATTTGGATCCAGCAGTAGAGGCCTTCCAAGTGCGACTAAATCGGCCCTGCCGTTTAAAAGGATTGTATTGACCTGATCGATGTTTTGGATATATCCGGTAGTAATTGTCGGAATATGTACACTATTGCGAATAATGTCGGAAAAAGGTGTTTGCCACATGCGTCCCATTCGCGGCTGCTGCTGAGAGACTGTATTTCCTGATGAAACGTTTATAATATCGGCACCTGCTTGTTTAAAACTTTCGCAAATAAATATAACTTCATCTTCGGTAATACCGTTTTCAGCCCAGTCTGAAGCTGAAATCCTGACCGACATCGGTTTGGTGTCCGTAAACACTTCACGCATTGCATAAAAAACCTGCAGTGGAAACCTGAGCCTGTTTTGAATACTGCCGCCATATTCATCTGTACGCGTATTGGTTAGTGGCGAAAGAAAAGAAGCTAGCAGAAAGCCGTGATGAGCTTGTAATTCGATCAGGTCAAATTCGGCTTCGTCTGCATTTATTGTCGCGTTTACAAAATCTGAAATGACTTTCCCCATATCCTGAACATCCATTTCTTTTGGAACCGGCATACTTTCATTAAACGCCATCGCGGAAGCTGAAATCAAATCCCAGCCTTTGACTAGAGGAATGTTGCTGCCTACTGAGGGCACATTAATTGAACCTTTCCTTCCTGAATGTCCGAGTTGTATTCCGATTTTTGATTTGCTGTTTCGGTGCACATAATCCGTTATCCGTTTCCAGGCAATCACTTGTTTTTCAGACCATATTCCAGTACAACCTAAAGTGATTCGTCCTTTTTTTGATATGGCAGTCATTTCGGTAATTATCAAACCCACGCCTCCAGTTGCACGCGCGCCGTAATGCACTAGATGCCAATCGGAAACCACGCCATTTTCGGCAGCATACTGTCCCATTGGCGACATAACAATGCGGTTCTTGAGTTGCAAACCCCGCAAGTTGAAAGGAGTAAAAGCGGCTGGTGTTTTTACTTGGAAATTACCGATGCTACAATTGAATTCTGTCAGCACTTTTTCAGGGAAAGATGGATCACGCAATGCGAGGTTTTCGAAAGTCACTTTTTTGGATCGCGTCATCACGCCAAAAGCGAACTGCATGAAATCGTGTTGCATGTGGCGGTCCATATTTTCAAACCATTCGAGTGATACGTTTGCGGCATACTGTATCATTTCCACGCGGTTGCGACGCAATTTTTCGTATTTGTCGAATGCTTTCTTCTTGTCGGTTTTAAATTCGGTTATCGAATCGGCGAGTGCGATGGCACATTCCATGGCGAGTTTTGTTCCTGAACCGATAGAGTAGTGCGCAGTGGCTTTGGCATCACCGAGCAGTACAATATTGCCCTTGCTCCATTTCTTATTGGTGATTGTGGGAAATTGGCGCCAATGCGATTTGTTAGAAATCAAGTCGTGCCCATCGAGTTCTTCGGCGAATATTGCAGCAAGTTTTTTGATTGTATCTTTTTCATCATCCGTTTCAAAATCAGCATTTTGCCAGGTGTTTTCAGTACATTCAAAGATCCATGTGCTCTTGCCATCTTCATATTGATAGGTATGTGCAACAAAAGTTCCGTAGATTGTTGTTCGGAAAAAATAGGTAAAAGCGTCTAGTGGTTTGGTCGAACCGAGCCAGACGAATTTGTTTTTCTCCAATACGATATTGGTTCCGAAATCTTTGGGAAACTGATCCCGAATGGCGCTATTGAGTCCGTCGCAAGCTACGATATAATCAGAATCCTTAAATTGTGAAAGTTCATCAATAATTTGTTCGAAATGAAGATTGACACCTTCTTCAACACATCGTTGTTGTAATAGTTGCAGCAATGTTTTACGAGAGCAGCCACAGAATCCATTTCCGGTGATGCGCACTACTTCGCCGTCGCGCGCTACATCGAGATCGTCCCAATAGGCAAATTTGCTTCGTATCAGTTCATACGACTTTGGGTCGCGCGTGAGAAATTCACTCAGCGTTTCGTCTGAAAAGACTACGCCAAAGCCAAAACTATCATCGGCTTTATTGCGTTCATACACATCAATTTCACACGACGGAATGGCCTTTTTCATCAGAATGGAAAAATACAATCCTCCCGGGCCTCCACCAATCACTGTTATTTTCATCTTAGGTTCTTTTTATGGAGAACAATTCCCCCAATTTCGAATAATGGTGACCTGCGAGTCGGGAAACAGGTTTGTATGCTGAAACATCTATTTTATAATCGTCGAGAAGTATGCTGTCATCAACATGAAACATCACAACTCTTCCAATCAATATGGTGGAGCCACCGTTCTTATTGTCTTCGAGCATATAATGGTGGACTAGTTGGCATTCGAGCGCCACCGGACTTTCCTTAACCCGCGGGGGTTTTACTTTTAGAGATGCTATAGCAGTTACACCCGCAAAATCGAATTCGCTTTCATGCGTAGGCACGGGATGCGCGGTCATATTCATTTTTTCAGTAAGCGCTTCGGTCACCATATTGACAACAAATTCTTTAGTCGTCAATACATTATTGAGCGTATCCTTGTTTGCCGTTCCTGAAGCAGACGCGGAAAACATCACATGAGGTGGATCGTCACCGACCGCATTGAAAAAAGAAAAAGGGGCGAGATTTGCGATGCCGTCTTCGCTAATGCTTGAAACCCATCCGATCGGCCTCGGAATGACAATACCAGTGAGCAATTTGTAAATTGCCTTTTGGTCAATTTCCTGCGGGTTGAAATCCATTAGTAGTTTGTTTATACAAATTAAATAAAAAAAACAGAACTAAAATTGGTAAAGCGATACTTTTTGGGGAATAGTGTTGGAATATGATAAAATAATTATGAGAGTAGACTTTTATCTGTAAGTATTTTTATATTTGGGAAACAATCGCAAACTAATTAGGGTATGGACAAAACGTCTACGAAAGGAATATGGAAAGTCATTTCAGCCTCGTCAATGGGCACGTTAATCGAGTGGTATGATTTCTACATTTTCGGAAGCCTTGCCGTTGTAATCTCTACTAAATTCTTTCCTTCAGAAAACCCAACTGCCGCCTTCTTGTCAACACTGGCAACGTTTGCTGCGGGTTTTGTCGTAAGACCGTTCGGGGCGCTTTTCTTTGGACGGCTCGGTGATCTCATTGGTAGGAAATATACTTTTATGGCGACACTCTTGTTGATGGGAGGCGCTACTTTCCTGATTGGTTGTATTCCGAGTTTTGAAACGATAGGTTATGTGGCGCCTGTATTGGTATTGATTTTACGACTGTTACAAGGATTGGCATTAGGTGGCGAGTACGGCGGAGCCGCAACTTATGTTGCCGAGCATTCGCCTAAAGGCGAGCGTGGTTATTGGACTTCATGGATACAAACCACTGCAACGGTCGGTCTGTTTGTTTCATTAATGGTAATACTCGCTACAAAAAACATTCTATCCGAAAAGGACTTTGATGAATGGGGTTGGCGGGTCCCTTTTTGGGTTTCGATATTGATGGTATTCGTATCTTACCTGATTCGTAAAAAAATGCACGAATCGCCCGAATTCGCGAAGGCAAAAGCAGAAGGAAAAACGAGTAAAAATCCGCTACGCGAAAGTTTTGGCAACAAATATAACCTGAAATTTGTACTGCTCGCTCTATTCGGCGCCACTATGGGCCAGGGCGTCGTCTGGTATACGGGACAATTCTATGCCATGAACTTTATGAAAACGGTGTTGAATGTCGACAGTTCACAAGTTGATACTTTACTAGGAATCGCGCTGCTTATGGGAACACCGTTTTTTGTGGTTTTTGGCTGGCTCAGTGATAGAGTGGGGCGCAAAAGTATTATGATGACAGGGATGCTGCTTGCGATTTTGTTATACAGGCCAATCTATAAGTCGATGTATGAAACTGTTGATCTAAAGCAAAAGGTCATTTCCAAAACATTACCTGACCAAACTACGGTCGATGTGGAAAAATCACAATCTTATATCGTTTCCCGGTGCGAATATGCCGATGGGACAAAAATCAAATCCGTTACTACTACTAATTTGATCAAAGGTGGTAAACCTGAAGTCAGAACCACTGTAATGATTAACGCAGATGACAAATGGATGTTGGTATGGCTCGTTTTTATACAAGTCTTATTTGTGACCATGGTATATGGACCGATTGCCGCGTTTTTGGTCGAAATGTTTCCTACAAAAATTCGTTACACTTCGATGTCGCTGCCGTACCACGTTGGAAACGGGATATTCGGAGGATTGCTTCCGGCAATATCCACTTATTTTGTAACCAATGCCAAAGACAATGGCAATCCCGAATTTTACTTAGAAGGCTTGTGGTATCCAATTGTCATCGCATCAATTTGTTTTGTCATTGGGATGATTTACCTAAACAGAAAGAACGAAACGATTCACGATTAAAACTATATTATGGATACTATCAAACGGATTTTGGGAATTGTGTGGCTTCTATTAGCAATTGCTGCAGCTTACTTTTGTGTATTTGTGTTTGGCTTGCCAAAATTCAGCTCCGGAAAACAAGAAGATCTCGTTTTCGGGATTATCATCCTTTTCATATTGACGCCGCTAATCGTAATAGGATTGGGTATTTTTGGCTACTATGCCGTCAAGGGCGAATACAACAAAGAAAAACTCTAATTTGTAAATAAGAATACTAAAATGAGCTACTACAAGATTCAAAATCTCGAACAATATTTCAAGCATTACAACAAATCGATTCGTGAGCCAAGGAAATTTTGGGGTAAGATCGCCGAAGAAAATTTTACCTGGTATCAGCAATGGGACAAAGTCGTTGAATTCAATATGGCAGAAGCCGAAGTCAAATGGTTTACCAATGCTAAAGTTAATATAGTAAAGAATTGCATCGATCGTCATCTTGCCAAACGTGGTAATAAAACTGCGATTATATTTGAACCCAACAATCCAAACGAAGCCGCGCAACATATTACTTACGCTGAGTTACACCAACGCGTAAGTAAAATGGCAAACGTACTTCGAGATCGCGGTATAACCAAAGGAGACCGCGTCTGCATCTATCTGCCGATGATTCCCGAATTGGCAGTATCTGTCTTGGCGTGTGCACGCATCGGAGCCATTCATTCGGTAGTATTTGCAGGGTTTTCTGCGACAGCTGTCGCAACAAGAATCAATGACAGCGAATGTAAATTGGTTATCACTGCCGATGGCGGATATCGCGGCAACAAATCGATTAACTTAAAAGAAATTGTCGATGAAGCACTCGAAAAATGCCCTTCTGTACACGACGTACTTGTGGTGAATCGTACCAACACCGCTGTTACGATGAGGCCGGGGCGCGACAATTGGCTTCAGCCGCTTTTAGACCTTGCTTCAGATAATAACGTAGCGGAGATTATGGATGCCGAAGATCCGCTATTTATCTTATATACATCAGGTTCTACTGGAAAACCGAAAGGAATGGTGCACACTACTGCGGGCTACATGGTCTACATGGGCTACACCTTCAAAAATGTATTTCAGTATGAGGAAAACGATATATTCTGGTGTACAGCCGATATTGGGTGGATTACCGGACATTCTTATATTTTATACGGTCCATTGCTCAACGGCGCGACAACCGTTATATTTGAGGGCATTCCGTCTTATCCCGATTTCAGCCGTTTCTGGGAAGTCATTGAAAAACACAAAATCACACAATTTTACACTGCACCAACTGCCATTCGATCGTTGGCAAAAGAAAGTTTGGATTATGTACAGCGTTTTCCATTAAGCTCGTTAAAAGTCATCGGATCTGTCGGTGAGCCGATCAATGAGGAAGCCTGGCATTGGTATAATGATCACGTAGGTGGAAAGCGTTGTCCGCTCGTCGACACTTGGTGGCAGACAGAAACCGGCGGCATATTAATATCGCCAATTGCGTTTGTCACTCCTACAAAACCAACATACGCCACTTTGCCTTTACCCGGAATCCAGCCTGTGCTGATGGATGAAAGACGCAATGAGATCGAAGGTAACCAAGTGGTGGGAAGCCTTTGCATCAAATTTCCATGGCCTGCGATTGCGCGTACGATTTGGGGTGATCACCAAAGATATAAAGACACTTATTTTTCGACTTTCCCAGGAAAATACTTTACAGGCGACGGCGCCTTGCGAGATGAAGTGGGTTATTATCGAATTACAGGGCGTGTTGACGATGTTATTATCGTTTCAGGGCACAATCTTGGAACGGCGCCAATTGAAGATGCCATTAACGAACATCCGGCAGTTGCTGAAAGTGCGATCGTTGGATTTCCACATGACATCAAAGGAAATGCATTATATGGTTTTGTGATCCTTAAAGACATTGGAGAGACTAGAAATCAGGACAACTTGCGCAAAGAAATTAATGAGATCATATCAAATCAAATAGGACCAATCGCCAAACTTGACAAGATACAGTTTGTTTCGGGTTTGCCTAAGACGCGATCGGGTAAAATTATGAGGCGGATTTTGCGTAAAATTGCTGAAGGAGATTTTTCCAACTTTGGCGACACCAGCACGCTACTGAATCCTGAGATTGTGGATGAAATCAAAAATGAAAAATTATAAACCGTATGTTTCTTTAAAAATTAAAAAAGCCGTCTTCGAAAAATAGTTTTTTTATTAGATTTTCCGTAAATTACGTAACATTATAATATGATCTTGAAACATCCTTAATTCGAGGTTTTCTTATTTTTACAGCTTATGAAAACGGATACGGTAACTATTATCGGCGGGGGCTTGGCAGGTCTTACAGCTGCAATTCATCTCTCAAAAATAGGGATGCAGGTTACTGTTGTCGAAAAGAATTTTTATCCAAAACACAAGGTGTGTGGCGAATATGTTTCGAATGAAGTACTGCCTTATTTCAATTGGCTTGAAATCAACATTTCTGAGTTAAAGCCCACCGATATCACTAAAATCATTTTTTCTACAAGCAGCGGAAAAATCGTTCGCGGCAACCTACCGCTTGGCGGATTTGGGATCAGCCGCTATGCGCTGGACTCATTCTTATACGAAAAAGCGAAGAATAACGGCTGCGTATTCATTCATGAAACTGTGGAAGATGTGGCATTCGCCGACGATAAATTTATTGTTAGCACATCAGACAACCAGAAATTACAATCCGATTTCGTGATTGGCGCTTTTGGAAAACGTTCCAATATCGACCAGAAAATGCATCGTGATTTTATTGAAATCAAATCGCCATGGCTTGCCGTAAAGGGGCATTATGAAGGTGAGTTCCCAAACGATACTGTTGGATTGCACAATTTTGAAGGCGGCTACTGTGGCGTTTCAAAAGTGGAGAACGGACAAATCAACATTTGCTATCTTGCCGATTATAAAACGTTCAAAAATTACAAGAATATAGATGATTACCAAAAGCAGGTAGTTTCAAAAAATCCCAATTTGAAAGTCATTTTTGATAATTCAAAATCAGTTTTTGAAAAGCCTTTAACGATCAGCCAAATTTCTTTCGAAAAAAAAGAAGCTGTAGAAAATCACATACTGATGGTTGGCGATAGTGTAGGGATGATTCATCCGTTGTGTGGAAACGGAATGGCAATGGCGGTTCACAGTGCTAAAATCGTTTCGGAATTGCTAGAAAAATGTCATAAAGGTGAAATCGAAAGCAGAAGCGAACTCGAACGCGTTTATACTGAAGCTTGGGCTTTCAATTTCAAAAGCAGACTAAGCGCGGGCAGATTTATTGCAAAACTACTCGGCAGAACAAAGGTTTCGGAAAACATCATGAGGTTGCTCGCCACTTTTCCTTCTTTATTGCCCAAAATTATTAATAAAACACACGGAAAACCGCTCATCTTAAATTCATAGTATTTTGCTGATCGATACAACTTACAGAACAGAACAGACGGAAATTATGGACGATTTTTCGCTACAAGGCGAGGAGTTGCATGATGCGTTGGACAAGATTGCCAAAATAAACCGATTATTGGGTGGCAACAAATTAACAATCGAGGGTGTAGATGACCTGATCGCCGCGGTAAATCCTACTGAGGAGATTACTATCATTGATTTGGGGTGCGGCAATGGAGACATGCTCAGGACAATTTCCAACCACAGTAAGCAATATGGTTTTAATTTCAAGTTGATAGGAGTGGATGCAAATTCAGACGCCATCAATTATGCCCGAGAATTATCGATACATTATCCCAATATCAAATATTATTGTGCCGATATATTTGGGAAAGAAGTAGATGATTTGGAATTTGATATAGCATTGTTTACACTCACACTTCATCATTTTAAAGACAAACAGATTGATGATTTACTGACAAAATTCCACAAAAATGCGAGAATAGGAATTGTGATCAACGATTTGCACCGCAGCAGTGTTGCTTACCGACTCTTTCAGGGATTGTGCTTTGTTTTCAGATTGAACAGAATTTCCAGAAATGATGGACTTATTTCAATTCTACGTGGGTTTAAGAAAGCAGAAATGATACCTTTGTCGGAGAAGCTAAACTGTAAAAATTATACGATCCAATGGAAATGGGCTTTCCGCTACCAATGGATCATCTCCAAAATATGAGCGTAAGAATTAAAGCAGTAGCCACCCAAGTGCCGAAATATTCCAGAAGTACTGAAGAAATATTACCTTTTCTAGACACATGGCTCAACGGTCAGGATGAACGATTCATCCGGAAAGTTAAAAAGATTTTCGAAGGTGCAGCGGTTGATAAACGATATTCTATCATGGATCCGATTGAGGTTTTTACAAATACCTCATTCGAAGGAAAGAATGATATCTATATCCGCGAGGTGATCGATTTGGGAGAAAAGGTGCTCGCCAAAGCTTTAAATAAGGCAGGCTGGAATCCCAAAGATCTCGATTACATCATTACGGTGAGTTGTACCGGTATCATGATTCCGTCGCTAGATGCTTTTTTGATCAACAAACTCAATCTTCGCCAAGATATTGTCAGGCTTCCGGTAACCGAAATGGGTTGTGCAGCGGGAATTTCAGGGATGATATATGCGCGTAATTTCCTGCAGTCAAATCCGGGGAAACGTGCCGCTGTAATAGCTGTTGAAAGTCCGACAGCCACTTTTCAACTGGACGATTTTTCCATGGCCAATATTGTAAGTGCGGCCATTTTTGGCGACGGTGCAGCGTGTGTTATGCTATCGTCACATGAAGATGATTTAGGGCCGGAAATTGTTGCCGATGAGATGTATCACTTTTTCGACAATATTCACATGATGGGCTTTAAACTTACAAATGCTGGTTTGCAGATGGTGCTCGACGTCGCGGTTCCTGATACCATAGCCGAACATTTTCCGGACATTATTCATCCATTCCTTGCAAAAAATAATCTCACAATTGAAAACGTCGATCATCTGATTTTTCATCCTGGTGGCAAAAAAATAATCCAGACGGTCGAAGATCTTTTTGGCGGAATGGGTAAAAATATCGACGATACAAAAGAAGTTTTGCGTTTGTTTGGCAATATGTCCAGCGCTACCGTGCTATATGTTCTGGAGCGTATTATGGACAATAAACCTTCAAAAGGCGAGAAAGGGCTGATGTTGAGTTTCGGTCCGGGGTTTTCAGCCCAAAGAATTTTACTGGAGTTTTAATGAATCCAAACGATATCATAGCGAAGCTACCTTATTCCAAACCGTTTCTGTTTGTCGATGACCTATTGCAAATAGATGATAATGGAGTTACAGGCATTTTTACGTTTGATAAAAATCTAGACTTTTATAAAGGGCATTTTATCAATAACCCAATAACTCCGGGCGTAATCCTGACGGAAACCATGGCGCAGATTGGCGTTGTTTGCTTAGGTATTTTTTTAATGAATGATACATTGACGCGAAAAAACGCAATTGCCTTAACTTCAACAAATATTGAATTTTTAAAACCGGTTCACCCAGGCGAAAAAATTACTGTGACTTCGGAAAAAATTTATTTCAGATTCGGAAAATTAAAATGTCGGGTAAGAATGGAAAACGCCAATGCAGAAACAGTTTGCACAGGGATTATTTCAGGTATAATAACAGCTAAGGATGAATAGGAGAGTAGTGATCACGGGAATGGGTATCGTAGCTCCCAATGGAGTCGGACTCGATGCGTTCACCCATGCCATAAAAAACGGTTTATCGGGAATTAAGCACAACGCCGAACTCGAGCGGTTGCAATTCTCCTGTCAGATAGCCGGCACTCCCGAAGTTTCTAACGAATTTGCGCTAGAATATTTTACGGAACTCGAAATGCGCAACTTCAACTCAACCGGAATTCTGTATGGTGTTATCGCGGGAATGGACGCTTGGAAAGACGCGGGACTTTTTATTGAAAACACTGCAAATCCCGATTGGGACTCAGGAACGATTTTCGGCACAGGAACTTCGGGGATTGAAAAATTCAGGGAAAGCATCTACAAGATTGACGATTTTCAAACGCGTAGACTCGGCAGTACTGCTGTTGCGCAGACCATGAACAGTGGCGTCAGCGCTTATATCAGTGGGAAATTGGGATTGGGAAATCAGGTTATGACGAATTCCTCTGCTTGCACAACCGGAACCGAAAGTCTGTTAATGGCCTATGAAAGGATTAAATCAGGTAAAGCAAAACGGATCCTTTCTGGCAGCACTAGCGACAGTGGCCCTTATATTTGGGGTGGATTTGATGCTATGAAAGTGTGTACATTCAAACACAATCAAACGCCTGAGCAAGGGTCGAGACCAATGAGCGCTTCGGCGTCCGGTTTTGTTCCAGGAAGTGGTGCAGGCGCGTTGCTTGTGGAAGATTTGGAGAGCGCACTTTCTCGAAACGCGAAAATTTATGCGGAAGTTCTAGGTGGAAATGTGAATTCGGGCGGACAAAGAGGCGAGGGTTCGATGACCGCTCCTAACCCTGTAGCTGTGCAGAAATGCATTACCGATGCGCTTTTGAATGCTGGCGTTTCCGGTGGAGAGATAGACGTCGTGAATGGTCATTTGACCGCTACTTCTAAGGACGGACTTGAAATCGCTAATTGGACCGAGGCGTTAAATAGGAATGGATCAGATTTTCCGTATATTAATTCGCTTAAATCGATGACCGGGCATTGCTTGTCAGCATCTGGAAGTGTAGAACTTGTGGCATCGTTGCTTCAAATGGAAGGCGGATTTGTTTTCCCCAATATCAACTGCGATGACATTCATCCGGAAATTGCCTCGAAAATTGATGTTTCGAGAATTCCACAAAAACTAATTCAAACAGAGATCAACGTACTTATCAAGGCTAGCTTTGGTTTTGGTGATGTAAACGGGTGCGTGATTTTTAAAAAATTTAAACCATGAATAGAGAAGAGACTATTGAACGATTAAAAGGAATTGTAAAACCTTATATCAATAATCAGGAGGCATTTGCAAGCCTAGGGCCCCAAACTGATTTTATTAACGATTTAAAAATTAATTCGGCTAATCTTGTCGATATAATTCTTGATATTGAGGAAGCGTTTGGAATTGAAATAGACAATCAATCGATGGAGAAAATGCTCAACATCGAAGCCGCATTGCAAATCATCGAAACGAAAACCGCTGAAAAGTGATCGGCAATGATGTCATTGATTTAACACTTGCCCGTGTACAAAGTGATTGGCAAAGGAAAGGTTTTATCGCAAAAATCTTTACGATGGCCGAACAACAGATTATACAAATAGCCGCTGATCCGGAGATTATGGTTTGGACTTTATGGAGTAGGAAGGAAGCAGCTTACAAAATTTACAATCGGGAGACACAAATACGGCGGTACAATCCATTGCAGTTTGAATGCTCGCCGATGCAGAGGTGCGATTATTATTATTACGGGACAGTGGTTTTTCAAAATACCATCTATTATTCCAAAACGGAAGTCAATGCTAAATTTGTGGATACGGTAGCAGTAAATGATAAAGCTGATTTCGACAAAATATACACTCTTGAAAATTCGGAAAATATCAGCAAAAAAGATGGAATTCCGAGTAGATACTGTTCGATATTAAAAACCACAAGACCTGTTTCCATAAGCCATCACGGTACTTTCAAAAGAATTATCTCAATTTAATTCAGCCCCAAACGTGATTTCAGTTTGAGGAACAACAGTGCGATTGTGTACGCATCTTCGGAAGATGAGTAACGGTCACTTCGATTAATCTTATACATTTTACACAGTTCATCGACAGAAAATTGTTTGTCGGTCATATCGAGTAACTTACGGTGCATGATTTCAATGTCTAATGCTTCATTCTTCAGTCGGCCACAGTCCATTTTTTCTAGCGCCTCGTTAATCATCTCGACATCAAAATGAATTCGGTGTCCAACCAAGATAGCATTTCCTATATACTCGATAAAAGCTTCGATTGCTTCGCGTTCACCAAGTTTGGGTTGCTTGCTCTCGACGATGAATTCATTTGAGAGTCCGTTATCGTGTAGGTATTTATACTGCAACAAAACAATTTCGTAAGTATCATTGACAACAATACTGTTATTGACTACGGCTACGGCGCCGAACGACAAAATAACGTCCTTTTCGGGATTTAAACCCGTTGTCTCAACACTCAACACCACGAAGCGCGATGTGCGTTTTTCAAATTTAGAGATGTAGTTTTTCCAAAATTCAGGAAATTCCTTATTCAAATTTTTTATCCAATCAAACATAATTAGGAGAATTGCGTGAGTTGAAATGAATCCTTGATCAGTTCTTCGAGTTCCTTCATCGGCGCAAGCGCGGTTTTAAGGCGATCTTTATCAGCTTTTGACAAATCTTCTAAATTGACGAACTGGCCGGAACTATCGTTTTTCAGGCCTTCAATCGTCCGAAATTTAAACAAAATATGGAATGCTTCGGCACAATTGATATAGATTTCGGAATGCTTCGGATCGACCATTGCCAATTGCTTGAATCGCAAATAAGTATTATTGATTCCGCGGATGTCTTGGCTCATTACGATCAGCCTTGCACTGTCAATCAGTGGCATTAACGCACGCGTCTTGATATCGAATTTGTCTTTATTAGGGCCATCTTCCTCAACATTAAATTTTTTAAAAAAGCTCAATGGCGGCGGTTTGCGAAGTGCATCATTTCCGAGATAATCGAAAAACAATTTATTCTTCTTGACATTCTGGAATATGGCTTCGGTAATGGCTTCCTCAATTTTAGGTTCACCAAATGCAATCTCATAATCAAAGAAAACACTACTAATTTCGTTGCTGATTTCTCCGGGCGTATTCATCCAATTACTGTACTGCTTGATCCAATCCGTAAGTGATTTACACCATAATATATTGCTGGCTATATGTCCGTTCGGGCACGGCGCATAGCCAACTTTCTCTAAAATTGCCACTGCTTTTTTAGCCATTTTCAGAAAATAGTCCTTGACATCGCGATATTTATCGGCGGCGACATCTTCAAAAATAAGTATACTATCCTGATCCGTCAGAAGTAATTGTTCCTTTCGGCCTTGACTACCAATGCTTAGCCAGGCAAATCGCGCAGGAGGCGAACCCAATTCAAGTATAGAAAGTTCTACCGATCGCCTGATTATTGCAAGGTTAATTTCGCTTGCAATATTTGTGATATGTGATAAGGGGATGTTTTTGGTTATGGAAGTCTGGACGAGCTCGGCAAGTTTCGTCCGGACTTTTTTAAGATCTTTGGCGTCTTGTGCGCGTTTAATTTCTTTTATCAGCACGCCTGGATTACTGGCTTGAGCTACAATAAGATCATGTTCTGAAATGATGCCTTTTATATCAGATTTGTCGGAACCATCCTGTGTCACGCACAAATGGCTCACATTATATCGCAGCATTAGCAATTGTGCTTCGGCGAGCGATACATTTT
>Ga0136636_10000899_pt1 | contig 16549 bp, 10 predicted proteins | sample AntDrymUQ8522106_2_FD_104653 | JGI IMG/M metagenome (GOLD analysis project Ga0136636, IMG submission 104653) | Polar desert sand microbial communities from Dry Valleys, Antarctica - metaG UQ852 (21.06) | ecosystem: Environmental > Terrestrial > Soil > Desert | place: Antarctica: Dry Valley... | reverse complement strand
AGCCGATAAAAGGGCTCAAAAATACGCGCTTGCAGTGCTGGCGGCACACCCGGGCCCCGGTCACCCACACGTATCACCGCGAATTCGGGCGTTCGGCTCAATGCCAGGCTGATGCTGCCCGCGCCGTAGCGGCGCGCGTTCTCCAGCAAATTGCGCACGGCACGGCGCAGCAACTTGGCCACGCCTTGCACACTAAGCTCAGTGGCGGTTGTGCCCTGGCTATACGCACCGCTGTCCAACTGCACGTCAAACTCTGCGTCCACGCGGGCGCATTCCTCAGCCGCCAGACCGATCAGGTCAACCAACTCAATGGTGCCCAGGTCGGCCTCGCGCGCATCGAGGCGGCTGGCCAGCAAAATTTCTTCAATCAATTGATCCAGTTCACTGATGTTGCGTGCGATTTCATCGCGAAAGGCCGGGGTGGCAGATGGCCCCATCAGCTCCAACCCCATGCGAATTCGGGTCAGCGGCGAGCGCAATTCATGCGAGGCATTGGCCAGCAATGACTTTTGTGAGGCCAGCAGCGACTCATGTGACTGCACCAGTGTCTGGATGCGTTCAGCGGCATGGTTGAAACGCTTGGCCAAAAACGCCACTTCGTCCTGTCCGGTTTCCGGCACACGAATTGACAAGTCACCCTGACCCCATTGCTGCACGCCGTCTTGCAGGCGTTCCAGACGACGCGTGAGCTTGCGCACAATCGGGTAAGTGGCCAGCGCCACCGCAATGCCGACCCATACCAGCATCCAGGCGAAACCGAACGGCGGGCGACTCCAGAAGGAAGGCGGCGCGCGCATCAGGCGCATGCGCATGGTCTGGCCATCGTGCATGTGAACCTCAAACTCGGGTGCATGTGCGCCTGCGGGGCGCTCTGTGGTCCCAGGCAAGTCAGCCGCCTGAGGTATATCTGTGGCGCCCCGCACGGGGACCGGGGGCATACCAGCATCATGCGCCGCTTGCGCATCACGCCGCATGGCCCGGCGCATGGTCCTGGCGGCACGGACTTCATCGTCGGTCATCAGGCCACGGGATTGCCCACGGCCAATGACCTGGCCCGCCTCATTGTGAATGACCACTTCGCGAAGTGGCGGCTCAGCCGCCAGCCGCCAGGCCCAGCCGACAAGAAAGATGAGCACGGCCAAGGCCATGACCACCGCCAGCCAGATGCGCACGTAGAGTTTTTTGAACATCAGTCTTGCTGGCGGGCGAACACGTAGCCCACACCGCGCACCGTCAGGATGCGTTTCGGGCTTTTTGCGTCGACTTCGATGGCAGCTCGAATGCGACCCATGTGCACATCGATCGAACGGTCAAATGCGTCCAGCTCACGACCCCGCACGGCTTCCATGATCTGGTCACGCGTGAGCACCCGGCCGGCGCGCTCGGCCAGCGCCACCAACAAATCAAACTGGTACGAGGTCAGGTCACAGACCTGCTCTGCCACCCGCACCACACGGGCATCGCGGTCAATCTCAAGGGCACCAAAACGCAGGGTGTTGTCTACAGGCGGTGATGCGCCATCACCGCCTTGGCGGCGCAGCACCGCACGAATGCGGGCCAGCAGCTCACGCGGCTCAAAAGGTTTGGGCAGGTAGTCATCGGCACCCATTTCCAGACCAATGATGCGGTCCATCGGGTCACCCTTGGCCGTCAGCATCAGCACTGGCGTGCGGCCCTGTGCCCCAGGCAGGGCCCGAATACGGCGGCACACCTCCAGACCATCCATGTCGGGCAGCATCAGGTCCAGTATCACCAGATCCACCGGATGGGCCTGCAGACTGGCCAGGCCGGTTTGGGCATTGCCGTTGTGCATGACGCGGTAACCCGACTGGCCCAGGTAAGCACTCACCATGTTGGCCAGACGCGCGTCGTCTTCAATCATCAGCAGGTGTTGGTTCATATAACAAGTCTATGAGGTTGCTGCGTCCGGGCCTTGAAGCCAGCGTAAAGTTAGGTAAACACGCGTCTTTAAATGCTACAAATAAAATAGGTTTATGTGTTACTTATCAAGGGCTACAGGCCGATTTAATCTTGAAGTCAGCCACACCAGCAGCAGCACTGGCACGCCCAACAGGGCCGTTGCCAGGAAGAAGTCCGAATAACCAAAGGCGTCTACATAAAGCCCCGAGTAACCCGCCAGAAATTTGGGCAACAGCAACATCATGGAACTGAACAACGCATATTGGGTCGCTGAATAGTTCACGTTGGTCAGGCTCGACAAATAGGCAATGAACGCTGCCGACGCAATGCCACTTGACAGGTTGTCAGCCGAAATGACAAAAATCAGGCCATTCAGATCATGCCCCCGGGTGCTCAGGGCAGCAAACAGCAGGTTGCTGGCGGCACTCAGCACGGCACCCAGCATCAGCACCCGCATCACGCCGAGGCGCATGGCCAGCACACCGCCCACAAACGCCCCCACCAGCGTCATGATGACCCCAAACACCTTGGTAACCGCCGCCACCTCGTCCTTGCTGTAGCCCATGTCGACATAAAACGGGTTGGCCATGATGCCCATCACGACGTCACTGATGCGGTAACTGGCAATCAGCGCCAGAATCAGCACCGCCTGCCAGCGGTAACGGCTCAAAAAGTCGGCAAAGGGCTCGACCAGCGCGACACGCAGCCAGTCCGCCACATTTTTAGCCGGCGGCAAGTTGCGGCGCAGGGGCTCTTGCGACAGCAACACCGTCAACACACCGGGCAACATGCTGGCCGCCATGACCAGATAGGCGGTGTGCCAGGCGCTGTGCTGATAACCCACGGCACCCGCCACTTCAGCCCGAGCGGCCAGCCACAAGACTCCAGCGCCAGCCCAGATCATGGCCAGGCGGTAACCCGTCTGGTAGGCTGCCGCCAAGGCCGCTTGGCGGTCTACATCTGCCGACTCGATGCGAAATGCATCCAGCGCAATGTCCTGCGTGGCTGAGCCAAAAGCCACCGCCAAGGCACCCCACACCACCGGTAACAACGCCACTTGCGGGTCATTGAACGACATGGCGACCAGACCCACCATGATGGCGATTTGTGACAGCAGCAGCCAGCTGCGTCTTCGCCCCATTACGCGGGTAAGCACTGGGATGGGCATGCGGTCCACCAGCGGCGCCCACAGCCACTTGAAGGCATAAGCCAGCCCGACCCAGCTCAGGTAACCAATGGTGGTGCGGTCAATGCCGGCCTCACGCAGCCAGAAGCTCAGCGTGCCCAACACCAGTAGCAGCGGCAGGCCGGCCGAGAAGCCAAGCGAAAGCATGCGCAGCGAGGGCGGCTCCAGGTAGACTTTGAAGGCAGCCAGCCAACTGCGTCGGATGCCAGCTGGCTCAGGATTTGGCGTGATCATTTAAAAATCGGATGGCAGTAAACGGCAGCTTGAATAGGGGCTTACTGCAGCATGAACGTCTGGTATTCGAGACGCTCCAGCTTTCTGTTCAGCACCCAGATACCGGCCAACACCGTCACCAACATGGCCAGGGCAAAACCATAACCAAACCACGCCACCCCAAGATACAGGGAAATCGCCGTGAACCCGGTGTTGGCAAACACCAGAAGAAGCGTCAATTTCACCACTGCCCGGCGCTGATCCAGGTAAAAAAGGACATTCAAAATACCCAAAAGGACCACCTGCATCGCCACCCCCACCACATCCACGTAAAGCAGGGGGAGGTAGAGCGTTGAAATGCCGACAGATTTCAGCAACACCCCGCCCAGTGCAAAAGTGACCAACACCGCAATGGCCTGGATTTTGGCGATGTCAAACAGGCCGCGCTGCACGTAATACACCATGTGGTTGCGCATGCGCTCGATGTGATCCAGGGTTGATCCCTGCCTGACCGCATCGTAAAACTTCAGGTAATACTCAACAAAATCAGTCTCGATGCGCACCAGAAACACCGCCATGCCGGGAATCACCGAAAGGTAGGCGAGAAAAATGGGGAAGTCGTAGATCACCGACGCATGCAGAGGCCCGATCACCTGCTGCCCGGTACCCGGGTAATACCAGAACATCAACTTGTCGACCCAGGCACCCAGATTGAACAAGAATCCGGTGGCCATCAAGCTGCCGTACATCGCCCCAGTTTTCCAGATGTCAAACGCAATAAATTGGTCTGACTGGTAATTGCGGTAAATCAGCCAGATCATGCCCATCAGCAACAGATAGTGACCCATGACAAAGCCAAGCAACAAGCCATCCATGCTTAAAAATGGTTTGAACAGCATGGCCAGACCCAGTGTGGCGCTGTAGCCCACAAAAAATATCAGCACAATGGCTCGGTAATGTTTCATGCCCGTCAAAAACACGGTGGCGATCCAGATCGCGGACATGATGGCCAGGCCAAGTATGAACAGCAGACGGTAAAGGACTGTTTGTGCCGGAAAAAGAAAAGCCGCGACTGGCAGCGCCACTGCCACGCTGACACCCATCGCCAACAAAATGAGACCATTAAAATTTGGCAGGATGGCGGCACTATTTTTCTCGAACACGCGGTCAGCCACGAATCGGGTGAACGACAACTGCACCAGACCGGTGCCAATCAGGGAAATTAGAAACAGGTAGGTCACAGTCACCTGGAATTGCGTGATCAACTCTTGCGGAAAAACGCTCCCCAGACTCAGCACACCAATGAGCATGATGCCAATGATCGACAGCACCCACGGCCCAGAGCTGATCAGTCCGGCAAAGGCATAGGCTTGCATCAGGCCAGAATAGGTCTGCTTCTTGAGCAGCTTGCGTAGTTCAAACCCTATGCCTGCCATTGCAAATTCCGTTCATACAGCGCCCGATAGCGGGCAAACATGATGTCCTGCGCGTAGTACTTCTCAACCCGCTGGATGGCAGCGGCACTGGCTTGCTGCCACTGCGCCTCATCACCGAGCAGCGCCAAAGCCGCCTGAGCAAGCGCTTCAGGGTCGGCGATTCGCACGATGCGCCCGGACGCCCCCATGGCCGCATCTTCACCTGGCAAGCCGTACACCAGTTGACGGCAGGAACCCACGTCAGTGGACACGGTCGGCACACCTGCAGCATAACCTTCAAGGATCACCAGGGGCAGTGCTTCGCTGATGGAACTGAGCACCACCAGTCCCACCTTGGGCAACAAATCAGTCAGCTTTTGGAAACCCAAAAACTTGACCTTGTCAGCCAGGCCCAACTGCGCCGCCAGGTCACGACACTCCTGCGCGTAATCGGGCGACTCCTCCTCGGGGCCGGCAATCCAGGCTTGTGCTTCCGGCAGATGATGGACCACCGTGACCATGGCGCGGATGAAGGTCTTGATGTCCTTGATGGGTACCACCCGCCCAATCAAGCACAAGACCTTGGGCACCATCGGATCGCGCTTCAGGCGCAGCGGTGCAAACCGCGCCACATCAATGCCGTTGGGGATGTTGGCGGTGCGCTCAGGCAAGGCACCGTCTTGCACTTGGCGCTGCCGGTTGGCCTCATACAGCGCAATGATGTCGTCAGCCGCCTGGTAGGTGACATAACCCAAATGCTCAAAAAACCGGATCCAGAGTTGGCGGAAATAACTGACGCGCGACGGATCCCGCTCAAACACGCTGCGGTTGTCCTTGAGCCACTGCGCCTGGTACAGGTCAATCTTTCGTTCCTTGACGTAGATGCCGTGCTCGCTGAGCATATAAGGTCGGGGGTGGCGGTGCTTCAGCAACACCCCCAAAATGCCCGCATAACCGGTCGATATGGCGTGGTAAACACGTGCTTTGGGGCAACTCAGGGCCACTTCACGCAGTCGCCAAAAGGGGGTGTGAATGCTTCGGATAGTCCAGAAATAATCCACAAATGACGGGTCAGTGCTGAGGCGCCGGTAACTTTTCTTGATGAAGTCCCAGGACGCTTTGCTGTACAGGAAAACCTCCTGGCTTAATTTGCCGTCAGGGCCGGCTTGGTCCATCAACTGCGCAAACATGTGCTCGCACCGGGGTGCACGCAGGTCGGTTTCAAACAGGGTGTGCACATGCTCGACCATGGCCATGGTGTCGGCATCTGCTTCGACCGACGCAACCGGTAGCGCATCTTGCTCACCATAAATGTAGGCAACCTCAAGGTGCACCAGGTTGTCGGGCAGCGCATACCGCATGTCGCCGTAGTCTTGCGGCCGGCTGCCCAGAAACACGGCGCCAAACCGGATGTCCGGAAAACCGCGAATGATCTGATTGACCCAGCTTGACACGCCGCCGGCCACGAAAGGAAACGTACCCTCCAGCAGCAGCAGCACGTCCACACTGTCCGATTTTGGATAAGCCGCTTTAGATATGGGGGAGGAACTTGCTGTCACGGTAGTTGATCTCGTTGTCACGCCTGCACCAAAAGTCTTCGACGGCCCGGGTGCGCGATGCCAAATTCAGTGTGGTGAGTTGTTGCATGAATTCCCTGACCTGCGAGAAGTCACGGCGATGAAATGCGATTTCTGCCAGGTAGGGCAGAGCCGATGTGATGGGTTGGCCCAAGTCAATCGCCCGCACAATGGCTTTCTCTGCCGCATTGGCATCGCCCATCTCAAGCAACACCCGCCCCTGCAAAAATACCAAGCCGGAGCCCGGTGGCACACGCAAGGCCAGCGCCTCATCGATGTAGTGTCCTGCTTGCCGCAAGATATGCTGCCGCAGTTCACCCTGTATCAGGCAGGCATACACCAGCTCCCAATTCAGTTCTGCCAAACGCCGCAAGGAGTTGTAGCGCTGCTCGACGGTCAACTGTCGGTTTTGCCTTTCAGATTCGTACCGGATTTCCTTTGCAATTTTTTTCTCTTCTGCATCGAGCATGCCAAACGCGACCAATCGCACATCTTCGGTGCTGTCGCCCAGAAGCTCTTCCAGAATAGGGTTTGAGACGTTGTTGGGCACGGCCTGCAAAGTCAACAAAGATTGCATGCGCACGCCACTGGGTACGTCTTTGCCGAGACGCGAGCGGATCGCGCCTTGCCCACCACGGTGATCGTCTTTGGACTGCACGTCATACAGCGGCAAGTCCAGCGATACCGGCACTGCATACCGGGCGTCATCCAACTTTTGGCGCAAATTGACCCGAGTAATCAGCAATAAACTGAGCGCGCCAATCGCCGGTGCCGCAAAGGCAAAAGAAAACATCAGCAGGGTGACCGTCATTCTAGGTCTCTGGAAGCGGCGCGGCAGAAGCAAATAAGTGGCCAATGCGGCCACCAGGCTAACCAGCACATGGGTCATCAGCACCGTCCAGAAACTCAGCGCCGAGGTCGACAGCACCAAGGGGCTCAGCAAAAGCCCCGCATCGGCCAAGACTGCAGCCCAGGTCCATTGAATCGGGTTCACGAACGACCTACCGCATGCGCCAATTCAGCCAACGGGTCTTGTGCGTCAAAGTCAATCACCTGCACCTGTATTTTCAGGGACTCAAAATCACCCTGGAATCGGCTTTGCAGCCAGGCTTCAATTCGGATGAAAAATCCGTCTTTGGCCGCGCTTGAGGCAAACGGCATCAATACAACCAGCACTGGCACATGCTCCGAAACGGTCTGCCAGTAAAGGTCGAGGCCGCGTTTGATGCGCAAAAACTCTGCCGGTATTTCTTTCGAGCGCGGGCCGGCAAAGTGCATCACCATCATGTGACTGGTCAGTGACACCCGTTGATGCAAGCGCAACAAACGCGCCAACTCCTGGGCAAACAGGTAAGGTATGTCCTGCAACCGCTGTTGAATATTGGCGACACCGCTGGCGGAGCGCAGGTTATCCGCAAAGTAGCCAAGCATGACCAGCATCATTTGCAGGTTTTCGTCTGTCAGCGAGAAAAAAGGCATGCGCGTCACAGACAGTACACCCACCAACTCGCAGTCGCCGGCCACCAAGGGGGCCACCACCAGTTGTGAGGTGTGGCGATGCAAACTCACTTCGGGACTTGCAATATGCGCCAAGCCACCTTTTTCCAGCACCAGTTGCAACAACTCATCGTCAGACGACAAGGCCACCGGCTCCCCCAGTCGGGCAATCGATTGCCCCAACACATAGGAGGCGCCCTTCGGTTCAAGCAGGTAAATTTGCGCCGATTCGATGCTCACATACTGTGACAGCAGCTGCAGCAAGCCGGTCGCACCGGGCATGGGCTCTTCAGGCTGGGCGTCCATCGACAACGCCCTTAATCTGGCCAGCGCATCACGCAAGGTACCAGGGCGTGCTAGCATTTCCTGCTCTAACCGGTCATGCGAAAGATTTAGCAGCAAATGCCGCTTGGTCAAGCGCGAAAGGCGCTCGGACATGTACAGATAGGCTTCTTCCATGCGGTTGTTACGGTCTCGCCAGACATCACTGAATTCACCGCAAATCAAAACCATCAAGCCGCCGCCAAAAAGTGATGCTTCAGGCACTCCCCCTGACAAGCGGCCCAGTTGCCAGGCTAGCCACACATTGGCCACCAACACACTGCCCGACAACAGACTGGGTAACACACCATAACGTAACGCCACCAGCATGGGCGCCAACCATAACCAAGGGAAACCTTGACGCGTCAAGGTGGGGTCATCCGGCATTGCCCACCACGCCAAGGCTATTGCTCCAAAGGAAATGACGGCAATCTCTACCCATTGCATTTGTGTAGTGGCGAACTCGGGTGCCAGCGCCTCGCGGCCAAACGCCGCCTTAAGCCACTGCCCAAAAGCAAATTTCCGCATGAAAAATGCTTACTGAACAGGGGGCGTCTGGACCAGAGGCAGGCTGTCCACCATCTCGGTCAACACGGATTGAGCAACCGCAGAAAGCGCCTGGCGGCTCCATCCGCTTTTGGCGCCAGATGCGCTCCAAACCACTTGGCCAGAAGATAAATCAAGCACCTTCAAGGCCAGGCCCACGGCAGGCTCACCGTCAATGCCAACCTTATAACGCCACTCCTGCACGCTGCCCAGCATCGCGAACCGTGCGCCTTGCCCACGAGCCCATTTTTCAGCCTCTTCCGAGACCTTGCGCTCGGTCGGCTCAAACAGGCTGTCACGAGACAAGGCCGCCGGGTAATGCTGTACGCCCATGATGCCGCGCCGGCGCAACTGGTGTTCCAGCATCGCTTCTGCGGCAAGCCCCGCCTGCGGTGTATCGGTGTTGTTGGCAATTGGCAGCATCACCCATTTCGCGTTGGGGTCGAGGGCCTCGCGCTTGGCTGATGACTGAATCGACGTGGCACACGCGGACAACACCAACACACACAGCCCGAGCCAAAAATACTTTAAAAATGTCATGGTAAATGTCCTAAAAATACCGCCGGTAGCGCACCGCCAGCGAGTTGGTTGGCGAACTGCCGGGTTGCGTGCCGTCGCTGTTTTGCAGTTGCAGCAACAAATGATCTTCCCCTGTGACTGACCCCGCCAGCCCTAAAATGCGGTTCAGGCCGTTGCCATTCAACGTATTATGGTTGAGGCAAAGGTCAAAAAATGGGCGCCAGGCACGCGTGTAAGTGGTTTGCAGATTTTGGCCGGCGAGGTTTTCGCCCATCCCCCAGCAAGCGCCCCACGTGGTGCTGCTGTCGGGGATGAAATAAGTGATTTGGTCCGCAAGATTAAGATCACGAATGACTGCGGTGACAAAGTCTGCGGGCAAGCGCGCCGCTAACCCCTGGCTATAGGTGCTGGGCCGCGAAAACAGTTGACGGGTCATGAATGCCCGAAGCCGCCAGTCCGGGTATTCGGTGCGAATGCGATAGCCAAACTCCATGTCTAGGAACTTGCCGCTTCCCAGCTCATCGCCAAATTGCGTGAAATAGCGCGAGTACCTCGGTGCAATCCTGACGTACTCCCGCTTGCCCAAGGTGTAATTTGCAGCACCGTACACGCTGTTTTCATAGCCCGCCACTTGCATTGGCAAGCTCACCGTGGACTCGTTCCTGAAATTCACGCCTCCTTCAAGGCTCAGGCGCCCACCCACTTGAACGCTTTGCTGCAAGCGAAAACTCATCAGGCCATTCAGTTCATCGCGCCTGCCGACAGTCAAGCTGGTTTCGCCACGCGCACCCAACCACCGCGCCTGAACACTGGCCAGACGGTCTGTGGCGGGGGTAAGCGCTTGCAGTAATGGGTCGACCCCCACCTGCTGCTGGCTTGAGCCACTCAGGGTCAGATGAAGTTTGGGGTTGATCACCAGCCGGGTCTCAAAACGCAAGCCATGGTGGTTCAAGCCACCTTGACGCTCACCACCCCAGCCCAGCTGTACATAGTTGACTTGCCCGGGCACATGCTGGCGGTATCGGTCATACAAGGGCTCGTCGTCTTGCTGCGACATGCCTTTGAAGGCAATGTCCACGGCTTGTTGAATATGCCCCAACTCATGCGCGGTGTCGTAGCGGTTGTAAATTGGCAACGCCTCGCCATGGCGCGTCAACAACCGGTCCATGGTCTGGGTTTCGTGCAATTGCAGTGCGGTCTGGCTGTCGCCCCAAAGCGGCGGTGCCAGCTGACTCTGGCGGGCATAACGCGACCACATCCAGGCGCGCGCGTTACTGAACTGCTCTTTCACAATCGCCCAACCCAGCACCAAAACCGCTGTTTGCTCGGTGGTGGGTGCGCCAGGCAAGCCACGCATCTGGCTGACCCATTGACGCACCAAGGCCAGCCCAGCATCGCCTGACTCATCCATCAGCCGAAGCCGCGCCAAAGCCAGCAGTTCCTGATTCGGCATGGCTGCCTGAACTGGCTGAGCCTGTGGGTATTTTTGCTTGAGTTGCATCCAGGCATGCTGACGCATGCGGTCAGCCATGCCAAGCTGGTCTGTACGCTCCAGGGCATCGGCGTAGTTCAGCAGCATCAGGGGATCATTGGGGTTGTGCCTTGCGGCCTTGGCGTACCAGAAAACTGCCTCACGATGACGCTCCAGGGCTTGACTTGCCGCCGCAAAAGCTTGCCAAAATGCCGGGTCTGCCGCAGCCAGCGCGCCGTACTCGTGCATCAAGGCAGTCAGCAACTCAACCCGTTGGCCATCGATCAAAAACCAGAAGTTTGCCAACACAACCTCTGTGTTATTGGGCGCTTGTTTCATGGCTTGCCGGTAGTCTGCCCATGCCAGCTCGGTTTTTTTCTGGCGCTGGTGGAACTGCGCACGCATCATCAAGAAACGACTGTCTTTGGTCAGCGAGTCAGTGGCCGCACCACTCAACTCCGCGTACATGCGGGCTTGCGCCGCCGTATCACCCTGTTCCGCGTAAACGCCAAAAGCCAATAAGAGCTGCTCCACAGCTCCGAAACGTTTATATGCCTGAAAAGCAAGATCAGCGGCCTGCGCCGGGTGCTCCTGGCGCACCAGAAAAATCAAACGGTTCCAGTCCACAAGCGTTGCCTCAGGCTGACCCACATACTGCGCATAAGCTGTTTTCGCCACGTCGTAGGTACGTGTCTCCCAGGCCACCTGACCCAACAGCTGCCAGTACGCCATCGCCTTGGCCGGCACCTGATGCTGATGTGCTTGCAGCAAAGCCAGGGCGTCTTGCATTTTGTCCCGCCGAATCATGAGCACCACGGCTCTGAGCATCACATCCATCGAAAATGGCGCCATGGCGGCGCGTTGGCTGTACAGGCCTTGGGCACGGCCGTCATCACCAGCGCCTTCCGCCAACCGGGCCGAGAACTCCAGTAAATTGGGGTTCTTGCTGGCAGCAAACTGCGCTTCAAAAAAATGGGAACCTTTCAAGGGCTCAGCGGCCATTTCGTACAGGTTGAACACATCCTGCCATTGCATATTGGTGAGCGGCTGCCGCTTGGCAAGTTCCGCCCAAGCTTGCAGCGCCATCAAGGGTTGATCTGCCATCGGTGCCAGACGAACCACCGCTTGAAGGGTGTCCTGCGCGCGGTCGCCCAGGGTGAACAAGGCCAGCCATTGTTGCGCGGCGACTTCCGGGCGTTTTGTCCAATCACTGACCTGCGCCAATTTGCGCCGCCATTGGCGGTCATTGGGCAACACCTGCACCGCTCGTTGCGCCACCAGAAAAGCGCGTTGCAAATCACCGGCACCCAGCAACAGGTCGTAAGCAAAGGCAAAGTCCTGCGGATCAAAGGGCCGCAACGTCTCCGCGCCGTTCGCGGTTGCCGTAAGGGGTTCGATCGGCGCCGCCGCCTGAGCCAATTGCAACGAACTGATCGGCCAGACCAGCGCCAGCAGAGGCAGCCACCCATGCAAGTTGATTGACGCGATCCCTCTCATCTAAAAACCAACCTGCGCGCGTAGTCCGCCGCAGCCACCGGGTCACCGGCGGCCAACGCCGTGCGTGACAAAAACCGCAGGGATTGCGGGTCGTCTGCCAAGTCACCCAGGTGCAGCCGCGCCTCTTCCATCGCTTGTTTGAACAGGCTTGCTGCCATCAATGCACGGATGCCACTCTGAAAGAGGCGCCGTGACTCATCCAGAGTTGTGGCATGGTTTTTTGCCATGAAGTAATAGGCAGCAGCGGCCACGTGGTGGCCATCAGACAAGGCTTTGTCACCATACACCGTCAGTGCACCGGCAGACTGCTCGATGCGCAGCTTCCGATAGAAATCAGAGCCGACCTGAGGCAGATTTAACGCGAAAGCCTGATCACCAAATGCGCGCACCAGCTGGTCAGGCAGTTCATCCTGTCGCGCGGCCTGCAGCAAGCCAATCAGACTTGTGGTGAGACGCTGAACGTCCAGCGCATCCGTTTTTTCCCTCAACCGGTTTTGATATGCCCGCAACAACATGGCCCGCGCCTCATTGCGCTGGCGCAGGTCACCTGATGCACTCAAATCCAGAACCAATGACTCCAGTGTCGGGATGTCAATTACATCCAGTTGCGTACGGGCCAACAACAACGCTGCATCGGCGTTTTTCGGATTGGTGCGGTACAGGTTTTGTACGTAGGACAGCGTCAAATCATCCAGCGTTTGCTGCTGGTAGAGCTGCTCGACCAAGGCATTGCGAGGAAAAATTGCCGTCAACAAAGCCAGCACCAACATGGCGACCAGGAGCAGCTGCCAATTGGCAGCCAGCTCAAGGCGGGGAATTTCGCCATCAACCCCGGCATATCGCTTCGAGCGGTCTGGCAACATGGTCTTGAATCTCAAAAAAACTAAGCCCGTCGACTCGACGCTTGGCCGTCAGCAGACGACCACCCACACGCACCTGGCAAGCCTGCGCATTGGCCAAGATGAACTTGAGTGGCACATAGGCGTTCAGGTTCCAGCGATAACCTCCAGGCACACGTTCAAAACCCTCAACTCGCCCGTTGGCAGACACCAAACGTACAGCACTTGCGGCAGCCCCACCCAGCACCAAGTCGGCAGAGTCGTCACTCAAGTGCGCATACACATCACCCTTGTGATTTGCGAAACCTGCAACTGCCTGGCTCAAAGCCAAGTTTGGCGCCCCCATGTTGGCAGGCAGACGAAGCGTGCGCAAAGCTTTGGCGCCACGCACGCGCCAACCTGTGTCGGTACGCGCCACCGCCATGTTCTGGAAGTCAAGTACCTTGCGCGCGTAATCTGACACATACACCGGCGTGGTTTCCTGTGACAACGCGTAGGTGAACACTTTGTCGAGCGACTTCATGCCTGCCGCCTTGGTGGTCAGGTAGGTGTGAAAGTAGATGTTGATCGGTTTCAGTCTTCTCGGGGTCTCGGTAAATTCGAAAGTTTCAATGACCCGCTCAAAGCCATAAAAAGGGCCTTGCCAGTTGTTTGTGTAGACGTTCTCATTCTGGTTCGGCGCAAACACTTGGTAGGCGTTGCCACGTGGCAAGCCCAGTCCCTCCACTTCGGTGACGGTGGGTGCAGTCCGGGTGGCCGTGGTGTCGCCGCCGTTCATATTGAATACGCCTGCCGCCTGGGTCTTTGTCAGCGCGTCTGCACCTGGTACGCAGTCACCGGTCCAGAAAAACATGCTGACTTTTTTGCCCGGTGGCGCCAACCGGCTGTTGATGTAGCCAATGGAGCCATCAATTTCACGATTCAAATCAAACTGATAACCGGGTAGCCGCAAGTTATAGCCGCCATTGGGATCAATTTCACCGGCCTTGCTCCAGTAAAACGGGTGCGAATAGCTGTGTGATGCGATGGCCACATTGGGCGCGCGAAAAATCTCACGTGCCACGTTTTCAGCGTAAGCAGACATGCTGGGATAAAGTCCGCTCGGGGACAACTCGGCCTCGATCACAGAGATGGTCATCGGCAGCGGGTATTTGTTGACCACCCTGTCACGCACCACTTCACCGGCCAACGGGTTACCAGGCAGTTCCGAGCGACTGATGAACCCGTCGCCGTCCATGTGCACCATCAACATGCGCCGACCTGATTCCGTGGAAACGTCGGGCACCGGCATCGCAGGCAGTCGCATCGCTTGCGTGAAAAAAGCAAAAGGGTCAACCACCCACCGATCGCCTGAGTTGCCGGGCAAGGTCGCCACATCGTAGGAGGTCAACACATAGCCACCCCAAGGGGTCAAGGCAGCTGCAACCTGCGTGTCGTCACCTCGTTGCAGGGTCAATAGTGGTTGCCCCTGCAAAATTGATAGTGACGAGAAATCATCAACCTCGGGCCGGGGTGCGCGCTCATAACCCATCATTGCATCCTGCTGAACGATCTTGATTGGCATCGTTCCAGCCTTGGGATAGGTCAACGAAAACCCAAGTTTTTTGCCGAATTTGCTCTCTAGTAACGCAGGCTGCGGCGCCAACATTGCCAACGGCACACCATCGTCAACCTGCCGTTCCAGCCAATCCACCAGCTTCTTTTGATTTGCCGGTTCGGGTTGCGCATCCAGCCATAAGAGCACCCCCGCATACCGTCCGGACAAGACAAAATCCGGCAGGTGTTGCACGTCAAAGTATTCAGGCACGTACCCCAAATAGTTCAATGGCATGGCGGCAAAACGCACTGGCGCCGTGAACCGAAGCGCATATTCATCCTTCAAGACATTGTGAATCACGGCCACACGACGTGGCATGACCTCGATCGCACCCACACCTAAAGAAGCCAGGTCAGGACTGGCAACCCAGGGCGTGAACCCCAAACTCTTGATTCGACGGGCGGTTTCACGTGCCAACTCGCGCTCGGCCGGCGGCACGTAATCAATCACCACCACTGGCAGTCGATATTCCTCACTGACCCGACGCAACTGAGCCTTCAACCACTCGCGGTCTTCAGGGAGCACGGCCTTGAAACTGCCTTTTCCCGCATCAAAACCCTGGAAAAGTGACTCGGCAACCACCATTTCCACACGTTGATGCGTCAATGGCAAGATTTCAAAACCACGGTTGAAAATCAGTTTGATGTCAGGGTAGCGCGCCGTCACGGCCTGAATCACCGCCACCATGCCAGACTCTTGTTTAGCTCTTGATTCTGCCGACTTGGCAAACAAATGATAAGAATCCAGCGTGTCTAGAAAAAATGTGCGGTACCCCTTGTTCCACAAAGGCGTCACCACGCTCTCGGTAAAGAACTTGGGCCATTCAGGACGCGATTGGTCAATCAGTCGACTGCCCCAGTCCTTGTTCTCCCCGACCAGCCAGCTTGCCGGAATTGTTGCGGCGTAATCCCGCGAAGGCTGCACCTCACCCACCGCCACGTAAGCCGCCAACCGCGTACGCGGCAAGTCAGCCTCTGCGGGGTCAGGCACATGGTCAGGATCCACCACCACCAGGTCATATGCCTGCAACTCGGACCACGGTGGCTTGGCGCCATAAAAAAACGCGATAGAAAGCGTACTGCCTGCCGGCGCAGCCCAAGCAGCAGGCATCACTAATCCCGCAAGCATCCAGCAAAAAAATAACGCTTTTTTCAACCACAACCCTAATTAAATAAGCAAATGTTACTATATGTTACATAGCATATTCGATGCTGATCGGGGCGTGGTCCGAAAATTTTTCAGCCTTGTAGATGGTCGCGGTGCGCGCCATCCGCGCCCACGCGGGTGTCGCCAAATGGTAATCCAGCCGCCAGCCCACGTTCTTTGCATAAGCCTGCCCACGGTTGCTCCACCAGGTGTAGGCCTCGTCCGTGGCCGCCGGGTGCAGCTGGCGGTACACATCGACCAGGCCACCATCACTGAGCAACTTGGTCATCCAAGCGCGCTCTTCAGGCAAAAATCCTGAATTTTTCTGATTGCTTTTCCAGTTTTTCAAGTCAATGGCCTGGTGCGCAATGTTGACGTCACCGCAAAGCACAAACTCGCGCTCTGCCTTTAGCTGCAGCAGATGCGGGTAAAAAGCGTCCAGAAACCGGAATTTGGCCTGTTGGCGCTCTTCGCCAGACGTACCACTGGGAAAGTAGCAACTGATGATGGAGCGCTTGACCGGGCCGACATCAAAGCGCAATTCCACGTAGCGCCCCTCCGTGTCGAACTCTGGGTGACCAAACCCAACCTTGACATCGGTCGGCTCGTGGCGGGTGTACACACCCACGCCGGAGTAGCCTTTTTTCTGGGCAAAGTGAAAATAACCGTTCATGTCTGCCATTTTCTCGAACCGTCCCAGGACATCGTCTGCCTGGACTTTTACTTCTTGTACACAAATACAATCGGATGCCGTCTGACTGACCCAAGCCTGCAGGCCTTTGCTGCTGGCAGAGCGAATACCATT
>Ga0136636_10000896_pt1 | contig 16557 bp, 12 predicted proteins | sample AntDrymUQ8522106_2_FD_104653 | JGI IMG/M metagenome (GOLD analysis project Ga0136636, IMG submission 104653) | Polar desert sand microbial communities from Dry Valleys, Antarctica - metaG UQ852 (21.06) | ecosystem: Environmental > Terrestrial > Soil > Desert | place: Antarctica: Dry Valley... | reverse complement strand
GGCCGGGCGCTGGCCTTCCACGGCCTGGTCGGTGCCTGTGTGCTGCGCACCCTGGCGCTGCGGCAGGAGCTGGGGTGGCCGCTGCAACCGCAGCGCGCCGCCGCAGCCTGGGTGCTGGCCGGCGCGCTGCACCACCTGGCCGCGTTGTGGCCGGTGGTGCAGCCGCAACTGGCGCTGAGTGCGCTGCTGCTGGTCGTGGCAGCGCTGGTGCTGGCGCGCCATGCGGTGGCCCTGGGTCAGGTGCTGGGCGAGGTGCTGGGCGCACGCATCGGCCACGGCCTGGCCGCCGCCGAAGGGCTGCTGGCACTCAGCATCGCGCTGCGCACCGCAGCCGCCATCGCGGGCTGGGTGCCACCGGGCGGCGACGGCGGCCCCTGGGACCTGGCGCTGGCCGTCACCCTGGCGGTGGTGACCGCCCTGGCCGGCAACCTCGGCTACCTGGGCCTGGTGCTGGGCCGCAGCCGGGCGGCCGAGCGCGGCGCCGTCGAGGCGCAGTGGGCCGACCGCCTGCGCCGGGAAGCCGCCGAAGACCGCGCCGCCAGCCTGCGCGACCTGCTGCAGCAGCGCGATGTGCTGGCTGCCGAGCGCAACCACCTGCTGGAGCTGCTGGCCCACGAGATCCGCCAGCCGCTGCACAACGCCAGCGGCGCGCTGCAAGCCGCCCGGGCAGTGCTGGACGAACCACGCCACGATGGGCTGCCGCAGGCCGCCGAGCGCCTGCAGCGCGCCCAGGGCGTGCTGGCCGACGTGCGCTCGGTGCTGGACAACACCCTGGCCGCAGCCAATCTGCTGGGCGGCGGTGACGCGCTGTACATGCCCGACACGCCGCTGATGCCGCTGATCCAGCAGGCCCTGGGCGACCTGCCCGATGCCCAGCGCCGCCTGGTGCGGGTGCACTGGCATGCGCTGCCCGACACCGCCGAGCTGGAGGCCGGCCTGGTGCGGCTGGCCTTGCGCAACCTGCTGCGCAATGCCTTCAGCCACGGCGGTCCGGCGGTGTCGGTGCTGATCCAGTGCGAGCTGCAAGCGCAGCCGCCGGCGATGGTGCTCAGCGTCATCGACGACGGCGTGGGCCCGCCGCCGAACTGGCAGGCAGCGCCGGCCTTTGGCTCGGCCCGGCTGCCGGGCCGCCGGCCGTCGTCACGCGGCCTCGGGCTGCGCATCGTGCGCGGCGTGATGGCGCGCCATGGCGGCAGCCTGAGCCTGCAGCCGCGCCAACCGCACGGGTTGGTGGCGCGGCTGGTGTTCCCGCAGCAGGCAGCTGCCGTGGCGGCATGAACACGCCCCTTGTCGCGCAGCTGGCCACCGCCACGGTCGGGCTGCTGCACCTGCTGATGGCCTGCGCCGCCTGGCTGGTGCTGCGCGGCCCGCGGCATTCCCAGGCAGTGCAGCTGTGGGCCGCCGGCACGCTGGCCCTGGGCGTCTGTCTGGCGCTGGGCGGCCTGGCCCATCCGCTGCCGCCGGGGCTGCCCGCAGCGGTGCAGCAAGGCCTGCTGCCGGCCTTGCTGCTGGCCGCGCTGGTGCTGCGGGTACTGGCGCTGCGCCGCCACATGGGCCAGCCCTTGCAGCTGGGCGCCTGTCTGGCGCTGGTGGCGCTGGCCGCCACCGGCTGGGCGCTGTGCCTGCAGTCCGCCGACCCGCGGGTGCCGGCCAGCTTCGCCAATGCCGTGTTGATCGTCGGCACCGCGATCGTCGGCCGGCATGCCTGGGAAGACAGCCGCAGCAGCGGCGCACCCACCGCCCGCTGGGTGGCCTGGGCCGAGTGGCTGCTGACCGCGACGCTGGTGCTGCGGGCCTTCGCCATCGCCGCGGCACCGCCGGTGGCAGGCCGCTGGGACTGGTGGCTGGTGCTGGGCGCGGCCGCGCTGGCCGCGCTGTTCGGCAATCTGGGCTACCTGAGCATGGTGCTGGACGATCTGCACCGGGCCGAATTGCAGGCGCGGCAGGCCCGCATCGACGAGACCGCTAGCCGGGCGGCGGCCGAGCAGACCGCGCAGGAACTGCAGGCCCTGCTGGTCCAGCGCGATGCACTGGCCACCGAGCACGACAGCCTGCTGGAAATGCTGGCGCACGAGATCCGCCAGCCGCTGCACAGTGCGGGCCTGGCGTTGCAGCATGCGGTGCAGGTGCTGCACCAGCCGCAGCGCGCCAGCGCGGCCCAGGTCGGCGCGCAGCTGATGCAGGCGCAGGCGGTGCTGGGCGACGTGCGCTCGGTGCTGGACAACATCCTGGCCACCGCCACCCTGCTGACGCGCGATGCCGCGCTGGTGCGCCAGGAGGTGGCGCTGGACTTCCTCGTCGACCTGACCCTGGGCGACCTGGGGGCACGCCAGCTGGAACGGCTGACAGTGGCCTGGCACACCGAGGTCGACAGCCTGGAGGTGGAGCCCGGCCTGTTGCGGCTGGCGCTGCGCAACCTGCTGAACAACGCCTTCACACACGGCGGTCCGGCAGTGAACGTGCGGCTCGACATCGACACCTTGCCGGCCCACGGCGGCCTGCGCCTGGCAGTGGCCGACGACGGCCCGGGCATGGCGCCGACGCAGCTGCAAATGCCCCCGACACTGCCGGGCCAGCCGGCACGGCGGCGGCTGGGATTGTCGGTCGCGCGCCAGGTGATGGACCTGCACGGCGGCCAGCTGGTGCTGGCCAACGCGCTGCCGCGCGGCTTCGTGGCGCAGCTGGTGTTTCCGCTGCCGACCGACGACTGGGGCCTGGACGATGCGCAGGCCGAGGCCCTGGTGAACGCCGGCAAGGGCCCGGCACTGGCTCAGGCCGGCGCGAGCGGCGCGCGGAAGACGTAGCCCACCCGCGACTTCGACTGCAGCGGCACCGGCCCCGGCGTGGCGCGCTCGATGCGGCGGCGCAGGCGGTAGATGGTGGCGTGCAGCAGGTTGGGGTCTTCGTTCAGCGACAGGCCCAGGCGCTGCGCCAGGGTGTCGCGCGCCACGGTGGCACCGTCGGCCTCCAGCAGGCAGGCCAGCACGCTGGCGTCGGTCGGGCTCAGCTCGATCACCGTGCCGTCCGGTGCCAGCAGCCGGCGCGCAGCCTGGTCCAGCCGCCAGGTGGCCTGCAGTACCCGCTTGCCGCCGGAGCGCCGGAACACCGCCGCCACCGCCAACGCCACCTGCTCGAAGGTGACCGGCTTGGCCAGGTGCATGTCGGCGCCGGCCAGCATCACCTGGTCGAACACATCGTCGGCCAGCTTGCCCGAAACCACCAGCACGCCGGCGTCCGTGCGGCGGCGCAGCAGGCGGATCAGGCTCAGGCCGTCGATGCCCGGCAGCATCAGGTCGACCACGTAGAAATCGAAGCCGAACGGCTGCGCGCTGCACAGCAGGTCGTCGCTGTCGGCAAACCACTGCACTGCCACGCCGCGACCAGCCAGGTAGGGCCTGAGGTAATCGCTGAAGGTGGCGTCGTCGTCGACCAGGGCCAGGGTGGCAGGGAGCATGGAACGCTGCGGGGTCTGCATGACGGGAACTGCGGATTGTGCCGCGCCGCCCGCGCCCGCCCGTCGGGGCCCGGGTGGGGCCGGCGCCGGGGCCTGCATGGGGCCTGAAAGGGCTTCACCTACAATCTGTCCGGACGGGCCTCCCCGCATGGAAGCGCGGCCAACCGGGTCAGGTCGGGAACGAAGCAGCCCCAACCGTTGTGACCAGTGCCGGGGTCAGGCTCGTCACCCCCACCGCATCGCAGCGCGGCGCGCCACAGCGCATCAGGTGTGCGGCGCCGCCTGCCGGAATGCCATCACCGCCTGGTTGCGCAAGGTGCGCAGCAGCGCCAGTTCCCGGTCACCCACCAGCAGCGCGCCTGCGTGGGCCTGGTCGGCATAGATCAGCGCGAACGGCGCCTGCCTCATCTGCATCGGCAGCAGCAGGAACGATGGCGCATTGACCTGCTGGCGGTACCAGACCGGCAGCCGCTGGGCGATGGACGGCGCATGCGCGTCGGCGATCAACGTGTCGCTGCCCTTCAGGCACACCGCGCCGAACAGGTCGGGCGGCTGGTTAGCCGGCCAGCGCAGCGGCACCTGGAACAGCGGGCTCAGTGCCGCAGCCCGGTCGCCCAGGCCGAAGCGGCCGTGCAGCCGGCCGCTGGCCGGGTCGCGCAGGCAGAACACCATGCGCTGGAAGCCCAGCGCCCGGTACATGGTCTCCAGCACCATGCGCAGCACTTCGTTGAGCCGGAAACTGTCGCCGGCCAGGGTCTCGGTGATGTCCTGGATGCCGGCTGCCAGCATCTCGCTGATGACCAGCGACGGTGCCGCTGGCAGCAGGCCGGGCAGGCGTGGATCCACCAGGCGCAGCGTCGGCTCGTCGGCAGCGTTCGCGGCGGCCGGCTTAGCGGCTGACTCTGCTGCTGACAGCCCGGCGGCAGACTCCGGCGTCAGCGTGGCCACCAGCCGGTGCGGCGTGAGGGTGTCGGCTGCCTCGGCAGGCAGCGCGTGCGCCAGCATCTGCTCGCCGCGGCTGCCGCGGGGCAGCACCAGCCCCATGGCCGGCGCCATCTCGGCCATCGCGCTGCGGGCGGCATCGACGGCGCGCAGCAGCTGCGGCGCGGCCAGGCCCAGCGCGCGGCCGTGGCGCTGCAACACCGCGTTCAGCCGCTGCGGCAGGCTGGCCTCGTCGGCATGCCACACCGCATCCGACACCTCATTGGCCGCCACCGCCAGCCAGCGCAGCCGCTCCGGGCCGGTGGCCAGCGGCTGGGCGGGCAGCACGCCCTCGGGCCGGCGCATGCAGCGCTGCAGGCTGTCGGGCAGGTTCCAGTGCCGCGCCACGCCCATGCCCAGCGCCTCGAAGCCCAGGCCCAGGACCATCTGGGCGGCGCGGTCGGCCTGCTGGTCGGGGTGCAGGCGGCCACCGGCCGGCGCCGGTGTCAGCCGCAGCTGGGTGCGGATGGCGTCGGCCTCGTCGGGAAAGTAGTACTCGGTCAGCAATTTGCCGAGGTTGTAGAACATCGCCCCCAGGAAGGCCTCTTCCGCGTCACGCGCGCCGGCCGACAGCGCATGGGCCAGCTGAGCCGCCAGCATCGAGCGCAGGAACTCCTCCTTCAGGCGCTGGGCATGGGCCTTGTCCTTCATGTGCTCGACCAGCACCAGCGACAGCGCCAGGTTGCGGATGCCCGCCAGCCCGACCAGCGCCACCGCCCGCGAGACGGTGCCCACGCCGTGGCCGTTGCGCCGGTACGGCGTGGTGTTGACCAGCCGCAGCAGCTTCTGCGTCAGCGCCACGTCCTTCAGGATCTCGTCGGCCAGGCTGTTGAGCGTCTCGCTGTCGGAGTTGGCCATGCGCTGGATGCGCAGCACATGGCCGGTGAGCGCCGGGAAGTCGGTCTTGTGGCGCATGCGCCGCAGCAGGAAGTCCAGCGTGCCGTGGCCGCTGCCGGCCTGCAGCTCGTCGGGCGGCGCCAGCCACTGCATCAGCGCGTCGCGCAGGCTGGCGGCGCCGTCGTAGCGGTCGGCCGGCTTGCGCGCGATGGCGCGCTGGACGATGGCGCGCAGCCGGTCGTCGGCGTCGACCGACTCGGGCAGCAGCAGGTCGTCGTTCAGCACCCGGCGCAGCGCGGCGCGCGGTTCGCGCTCGGTCAGCAGGCGCTCACCGGTCAGCAGCTCGGCCAGCACCAGGCCGGCGGCGAACACGTCCATCTGCGCCGCAGGCGCGCCTGCTGCCGCAGCCTCGGGCGACAGGTAGCCCGGTGTGCCGACGATGCAGCCGGCCAGTGCATCGGCGCCGTCGCCGGCGCTGGCGTCCAGCCGCGCGGCGATGCCGAAGTCCATCACCCGGGCACGGCCCGCAGTGTCAACCAGGATATTCGACGGCTTCAGGTCGCGGTGCACGATGCCCTGGGCATGCGCGGCGCGCAGGGCGTCCACCACACCCAGCATCATCTCCACCGCCTCACGCGCCGGCAGCGGGCCGCGCTGGCGCAGGCGCTCGGCCAGGGTGCTGCCCGGCACCAGCTCGAACACCAGGCAGGACTGGCCGTCGATCTGCTCGGCATCGAACACCGGCACGATGTGCGGGTGCGCCAGCCGGCTGACCGCGCGCGCCTCCTGCATCCACTGGTTCAAGGGCTGCCCGGGCGCCGGTCGGCTGGCCTCGGCATTCAGCAGCTTGAGCGCCACCTCGCGGTCGAGCCGGTCGTCATGCGCCCGCCAGACGGTGGCCTGGGCGCCGCGGCCCAGCAGCGACAGCAGCCGGTAGCGCCCCAGCTGCACCCCGGGCGCCGGCGTCAAGGCGCCGCCCCGGCCGCCACACCGGGCGCCTGACCAGCCACAGGCACCGGGCCCTGCCCGGCCCGCGGCGCGGCGCCGCCGGCCTGGTCGGCGGGCTCGTCATTCGGCGAGATGCCCTGCGCGGCCAGTTGCACATCGCGCAGCGTCACACCCAGCACGCGGCCATAGCGCTGCACCACCCGCTGCAGCCAGGCCGTGCGGTGGTGGGCCGGCACGCTGCGTGCATCGACGACCTCGTTGGCGCAGCTGGCGGTCAGTCGCAACAGGTCGTCGTCGCCGTCGGGGCTGTGCACCTGCGCCGTCCAGGGGACGCGGCGCATCATGTGCACCACCGCATCGTCCAGCCCCCAATGGCGCGCCACGGCAGCGCCCAGCGCATCCACATCCACGCCCAGCACCGCGAAGGACGCCCCCTCTTCGCCCATGCCCGGGTCCTCGCGCTCACCAGGCTTGGCGGGCGGCGCCGGCAGCATCAGGCGGCGGATCTGCGCCGCCTCTTCGGGGAAGTGGTACTGCACCGCCAGCCGACCCAGGCTCTGCAGCATGGCCAGCAGGTACACCACTTCGGGGTCGTAGCCGGACGGACGCAGCCACTGCGCCACGCGGCCGGCCAGGCGCACCCGGTCGAGCAGCGCCGACAGCTCGGCCGCATGCGTCTCGTTCAGCGGGCCGGGCCAGGGGCGCAGCGCGGCCGCTGCACGGCGCACGCCGTCGATGCCCAGCATCTCGATGGCGCGGCGGACGGTGAGGATGGGCCCGTTGCCGCCACCCAGCGCGCCGCGCATGGTCGTGCCGTTGACGTTGCGCAGCAGCTCGAAGGTGAGGCCCACGTCCTGGATCACGATTTCGGCCAGCTCGGTGCTGCGCTCGCGCTCCAGCGAGGCCAGTCGCGCGGTGCGGCTGGCGCCACCTGGCATGGCCGGCAGCAGCCCGGCCGCACGCATGCGGTCCAGCAGCAACATGATCGGGCCGCCGCCGGCATCGCCGTCGGTGCGCAGCCAGCCGTTGAGCGCCCGCTCCAGCGTGCGGGCATTGCGGTAGCGCTGGCGCTCCTGGCGGTCGGTGGCGCGGTTGACGATGGCACGCAGCGGCTCGGCGATCGGGTGGGCGCCGGTCCAGGGCAGGCGCACGACTTCGCGGCCCAGCGGCGGCATGCGGTCGATCACCGCACCAGTGTCGGCCTGCTCCAGCGGCGGCTGGCCGGCCAACGCATGGTGCAGCACCAGACCCAGGCCCAGCACGTCGCGCTCGGCAGCGCGGCGCTGGGCCTGCAGGCCGGTCTCGCCTTCGGCCGGCAGCACCACGCCCACGCCCATCAGGCTGCAGTTGCCAGCCTCCGACAGCGCCAGCATGCCGGCCTGCATGTCGTGGTGGGCCAGGCCGGCCTCGTGGGCGAAGGCCAGGCCCTGCAGCACCTGCAGCATCCAGGGCACCAGATCGGTGCCGGGCAGCCCCTTGCTGCCCAGCCGCTCGGCCAGTGTCACCTGGCTGCCGCGGTCATAGGCGACGTAGGGCCAGCGGTCATGCTCGCCGACCTCCACGGCAGGCTGCAGGCCGGGGTGATCGACACGGGCAGCCTGGCGCGCGGCGTCCAGCCAGCGCTGCATGGCTGCGGCATCGGCCGGCTGGGTGCGCGGCAGCACCAGCACCATCTCCAGGCCCGCGCGCGGGTCGATCACCAACCACTGCATGGTGCGCGCGCTCTTGCCCAGCAGCCGCAGCAATTGGAAGCGGCCGAGGTGGCGCACTGCTTGGGTGGCGGGACGGGGCGGCGAAGAGGCGGCCATGGGACTGCGTTGTGGTTTCCGGCGATTGGACAGAAACTGCACTGCATCGAAGGCAGGAACAGCGCAGGTTTGGTTGTGCAGTTCGGCTCCGGCCGCTGGCCGGCCGCAGCGGGGCGGCCAAGTCGGGCCGCGCAGCGCGCACCAGGGCCCGTTGTGCCAGAATTGTTGGACTGGTTTTTGCCCTGGTGTCCACCAGCTTCCGGCCCGGCCCCACCCCGGGCAGCCGCCCCCCGACCGGCCCCCCAAGGAACAACAATGAGCAGCGACCTGATCAAGCACACCACCGACGCCACCTTTGAAGCCGACGTCCTGAAGTCGACCACGCCGGTGCTGGTGGATTACTGGGCCGAATGGTGCGGCCCCTGCAAGATGATCGCGCCCATCCTGGACGAAACCGCCAGGGAATTCGGCGACCGCCTGCAGATCGCCAAGATGAACGTCGACGAGAACCGTGAAGTGCCAGCCAAGTTCGGTATCCGCGGCATCCCCACGCTGATGCTGTTCAAGGACGGGCAACTCGCCGCCACCAAGGTCGGCGCGCTGTCGAAGGCCCAGCTGACGGCTTTCATCGAGCCGCATCTATAATCTTGTCAAAGTCGTTGGCAGCCGTGCCTTGCAAGGCGCCGGCGACAAGACGATAGAAGCCACCTCGCCTGCGGGTCACTGACCCGGCCCTGGCGCGAGGTTCTGGCCACCCCCCCGTGCACCTGATGGTCCTGGCGCTGCTGGCGCCAGCGATGTCGCGGCAATTGCCGCACTCGCGGCGCATGGCGGGAGGCCCCTGGATGCCGGCGCCGCCCGATGGCGTGCCCGGTGTCGCCCGGCATCGCAGCCCTGGCCCGGCGCGCTGCCCCCACCCCCCGGTGATCCACACATGCATCTTTCCGAACTGAAGGCGCTCCACGTCTCCGCACTCATCACGATGGGCGAGGCGCTGGAGATCGACAACGTCTCCCGCCTGCGCAAGCAGGAGTTGATGTTCGCCATCATGAAGAAGCGCGCCCGCGCCGGCGAGCAGGTGTTCGGCGATGGCGTGCTCGAAGTGCTGCCCGATGGCTTCGGCTTCCTGCGCTCGATCGAGGCCAGTTACATGGCCAGCACCGACGACATCTACCTGTCGCCCAGCCAGATCCGCCGCTTCAACCTGCACACCGGTGATCTGGTCGAGGGTGAAGTGCGGGTGCCCAAGGACGGTGAGCGTTACTTCGCCCTGGTCAAGGTCGACCGGGTGAACGGCGTCACGCCCGAGGAGAACAAGCACAAGATCATGTTCGAGAACCTGACGCCGCTCTTCCCGAAAGAGCCGTTCAAGCTCGAGCGTGACAACTACAAGGGCGAGGACAACGTCACCAGCCGCATCATCGACCTGATCGCGCCGATCGGCAAAGGCCAGCGCGCACTGCTGGTGGCCCAGCCCAAGACCGGCAAGACAGTGATGATGCAGCACATCGCCCATGCGCTGGTGGCCAACCACCCGGAGATCCACCTGATCGTGCTGCTGGTCGACGAGCGGCCGGAAGAAGTGACCGAGATGATCCGCACCGTGCGCGGCGAAGTCATCTCCTCCACCTTCGACGAACCCGCCGCGCGCCATGTGCAGGTGGCCGAGATGGTGATCGAGCGCGCCAAGCGCCTGGTCGAGATGAAGAAGGACGTGGTGATCCTGCTCGACTCGATCACCCGCCTGGCGCGCGCCTACAACAACGTGCTGCCCTCATCCGGCAAGGTGCTCACCGGCGGCGTGGACGCCAACGCGCTGCAGCGGCCCAAGCGCTTCTTCGGCGCGGCGCGCAACGTGGAAGAAGGCGGCTCGCTGACCATCATCGGCACTGCGCTGATCGACACCGGCTCGCGCATGGACGAGGTGATCTACGAAGAATTCAAGGGCACCGGCAACTGCGAGATCCACCTCGACCGCCGCATGGCCGAGAAGCGGGTGTACCCGTCGATCCTGATCAACAAGACCGGCACCCGCCGCGAAGAACTGCTGCTGAAGCCGGAAATCCTGCAGAAGACCTGGATCCTGCGCAAGCTGCTCTACAACATGGACGAGATCGAGGCGATGGAGTTCGTGCTCGACAAGATGAAGCAGACCAAGAACAACCTGGACTTCTTCGACATGATGCGGCGCGGCGGCTGAGGCTTCGTCCCGCTATAATCTGCGGGTTTTCCGCTCACAGGAAAGTGCGTTGCATGGTGCAACGAGGCTTCCGGCAAACCCAGCGACCGATCTGAAAGTAGGTTTCCCATGAAAGAAGGCATCCACCCCAAGTACCGCGAAGTGTGCTTCGTGGACCTGTCCAACGGTTTCAAGTTCGTCACCCGCTCGACGGTGGCCACCAGGGAAACCGTGAAGATGGACGACGGCCGTGAGCTGCCTCTGGTGAAGCTGGAAACAACCAGCGAGACGCACCCGTTCTACACCGGCACGCAAAAGAGCATCGACAGCCTGGGCGGCCGCGTCGAGAAGTTCCGCAACAAGTTCGCCAGCCTCGGCATCAACAAGAAGGCGTCCTGAGCGGTGCCAGCCGCGCCGGCAGCCGACGGCGCGCAGCAGCAGGGCAGCCCAGGCTGCCCTTTTTCATGCCCGGGCGCACCCCGTTCCGCCTTCTATCATTGCTGCGGTGACGCCCAGACCCAACCCTGCCCTGGTGACGCAAGACGCGGTGCGGCGCCTGCCCCGTTTGGCGCTGCTGCTGTTCTGCGCCGCTTACGTGCTGCCGGGGCTGTTCGGGCGCGACCCCTGGCGTGGCGCCGAGCTGATCGCCTTCGGCCAGATGCTGTCGATCGCCGAGGGCCGTGCGCCCTGGCTGGCGCCGGCGCTGGGCGGCGTGCCCACCGATGCTGCGCTGCTGCCGCACTGGATTGGCGCGCTGGCCATCCGCGCTGGCCAGGGCTGGCTCGACCCGGCATTGGCGGCGCGCCTGCCGTTTGCCGCCCTGCTGGTGCTGACACTGGCGGCCGTCTGGTACGCCACCTTCCACCTGGCACGCAGCGATGCCGCGCAACCGCTGCCCTTCGCCTTCGGCGGCGAGGCCGCGCCGGTGGACTATGCCCGGGCGATGGCCGATGGCGCCCTGCTGCTGCTGATCGCCACACTGGGCCTGCTGCAGCTGGGCCACCAGACCACCCCTGAACTGGCGCAGCTGGCGGCTGTGGCCGGCCTGCAGTGGGCCCTGGCCGCAGCGCCGCAGCGGGGCTGGCCGGCACGGCTGGGTGTGCTGGCCGCCTTGCCGATGTTGGTGGCCTGCGGCGCTCCGGCGATCGCCCTGGCGCTGGGTGTCGGTGCGCTGGCGCTGTGCTGGGGCACGGCCGATGCCGGCCTTCGCGCACTGCGGCCCTGGCTGGCGGTGGCCACCGTGCTGGCGGCGCTGCTGGCCTGGCTATCGGGCGCCTGGGCCTGGCGGGTGGCAGCCGAGATCGATCTGCCGTCGCTGGCGCGGCTGCTGCTTTGGTTCCTGTGGCCGGCCTGGCCGCTGGCGCTGTGGACGCTGTGGCGCTGGCGCGGCCACCTGGCGCAACGCCATCTGGCGATCCCGCTGCTGGGCTGCGCGGTGGCCGGCATCGGCTGTGTGGCGATGGACGGGTCTGAACGGGCGCTGATGCTGGGCCTGCCCGGCATCGCGGTGCTGGCAGCCTTCACCCTGCCCACACTGCAGCGCAGCGGCGCCGCCGCCATCGACTGGTTGTCGGTGTTCTTCTTCAGCGTTTGCGCCGCCATCGTGTGGGTGTTCTACCTGGCCATGCAGACCGGCACACCGGCGCAGGCGCTCGCCACGGTGCTGCGCCTCGCGCCCGGCTTCACACCGCAGATGTCCTGGCCGGGCCTGCTGCTGGCCACCGCCGCCACGCTGGCCTGGCTGGGGCTGGTGCGCTGGCGCACCGGCCGCCACCAGGCGGTGATCTGGAAGAGCGTGGTGCTGCCCGCCGGCGGCGTGGCACTGTGCTGGCTGCTGTTGATGACGCTGTGGCTGCCACTGCTCGACTACGGCCGCAGCAACCGCCCGCTGGCCGAGCGCCTGGTGCGCCATGTGCCGGCCGGCCGTTGCATCGCCGCGCCGCAGGCGCCGCCGTCGCTGGTGGCGGCGCTGGAGTTCCACGGCCGGCGCAGGGTGGACGCCACACCGGGCGCGGCGCGCGGCACCTGCCCGGTGCTGCTGCTGGTGCTGCCGCTGCGCGGGCCCGAGATGGCGCGTGGTGCGGCGCTGGTCGAGGCGCAACGCGCCGCCGGCTGGCGCGAGGTGGCGCGCGAGCGCCGGCCGACCGAGCGCAACGAGGCCGTGGTGGTGTTTCGCCGAGGGGCCGGTTGACGGTGGCTCAGGCCGTCCGTCGGACCATGCGTCAGGCCGTACCTGCCGGCTCGGACAGGCGCGGCACCGGCGCCGGCCGGCGCACCCGGCCGGCTGGCAGCAACAGGCGAAAGCGCGAGCCCTTGCCGGGTTCGCTGTCGATTTCGAGCGTGCCGCCGTGGCGCTGCACCACATGCTTGACGATCGAAAGCCCCAGACCGGTGCCGCCGGTGTCGCGTGAGCGGCTGCCGTCGACGCGGTAGAAGCGCTCGGCCAGCCTGGGCAGATGCTCGCGGGCGACACCGATGCCGGTGTCGCGCACCTCGATCTCGCCGAAGCCGTCGGCACGCATGCGCCAGGCGATGTGGATCTGGCCACCGGCAGGCGTGTAGCGCACCGCGTTGTTGGCCAGGTTGCCGACGGCACTGAGCAACTCGGTCTCCAGGCAGGCCAGTTCGACGCCCTCGGGCGCCTCGACCGACACCTGGTGGCGCCCGGCCGACAAGATGCGGGCATCGCCGGCCACGCGCTGCAGCAGCGCTGCCAGCGGCGTCCAGCGGTCAGGCGGCGGCCGCGGGCTGCCCTCCAGCTGGGCCAGCTGCAGCAGATCGGCCACCAGCACCTGCATGCGTTCGGCCTGTTGCTGCATCAGCGTGATGACGCGGCTGCGCTCGCTGCTGGTCAGCGGCAGGCTGGCCATGGTCTCGACGAAGCCGGCCAGCACCGTCAGCGGGGTGCGGATCTCGTGCGAGACGTTGGCGACGAAGTCGCGCCGCATCGCCTCGGCGCGCTGGCGCTCGGTCACGTCCTGGGTGATGACCAGCTTCTGCCCATCGCCATAGCCGCGCATCACCATCTGCAGCATGCCGGTGCCGTCTGGCGCTGCCAGGATGATCGGCTCGCGCCAGCCAGCCTCCTGCAGGTAGGCCACGAAAGCCGGCATGCGCACCAGGTTGGTCACCGGTTGCAGCAGATCGCGGCGGGCGTCCAGGCACAGATGGTCGGCCGCCACCGCGCTGCACCAGACGATGTGGTCTTCGGCGTCGAGCAGCATCACCCCGTTGGGCGATGCCTCGATCGCCGACAGGAACTCGGCCAGGCGCTGGTGCTCGACCGCCAGGGCCTGGTCACGCTGGCGCAGGGCACGTTCCATTCGGTAGCCCAATTCGCCCCAGAGCCCCGTGTCCCGTGGCGCATCGCCGGGCTGCCCGTCGCGCAACCAGTTCATCAGCCGGCCGGCGTGCAGGGCGTCGCGCAGCACCATCAAGCCCACACCGACGCCGGCACCGACCACCGCGCCGATGGCCGGCGACTTCAGCAGCGCGCCAGCCAGCACCCCGAGCGCGCCGCCCAGGGTGAGCGCAACGATGGACGCCAGCAGGCGCGGCAGGAACCAGGCCATCGACGGCGGCTGCGTGCGGTGAGCGATCTCAGGCCGGCTGCGTGCTGGCGTGCTTGGTGAGCCGGTAGCCGGCACCGCGCACGGTCTCGATCATGCCGGCAGCCTGGGCCGGCGCCAGCGCCTCGCGCAGGCGCTTGACATGCACGTCCACGGTGCGCTCCTCGATGAAGACATGGTCGCCCCAGACCCGGTCGAGCAGCTGCGCACGGCTGTGTACACGCTCGGGGTGGGTCATCAGGAAGTGCAGCAGGCGGAATTCGGTGGGGCCCATCTTCAGATCGACGTCGCCCTGCGGCGTGCGGCGGCTGATGCGGCGGGTGGACGGGTCGAGCCGCAGCCCGGCCACTTCGACCAGGTCTTCCAGCGCCTCGGGTGCCTTGCGCCGCAGCACGGCCCGGATGCGCGCCATCAGTTCGTTGGTCGAGAACGGCTTGCTGAGGTAGTCATCGGCGCCGGCGTCCAGCCCGGCCACCTTGTCGGATTCTTCGCTGCGTGCGGTCAGCATGATGATGGGCAGTTCACGGGTGCGCTCGCTGGCCCGCCACTGGCGCGCCAAAGCCAGGCCCGACAGGCCGGGCAACATCCAGTCCAGCACCACCAGGTCGGGCAGCACGGCATCGATGGCACGCTGCGCCTGCTCGGCGGTCGCGGCCAGCGTCACCTCGTGTCCGGCATGGCGCAGGTTGATGGCAATCAACTCGGCGATCGCCGACTCATCCTCGACCACCACGATTCGGCTCATCGTCGGCTCCCGGTTCAGCGGACCAGGTCCTCGATCGTGTCCACGGAGTTGTGGCGCACGTCGGTGCCCTTGACGATGTAGATGATCTGCTCGGCCAGGTTCTTGGCATGGTCGCCGACCCGCTCGATGGCCTTGGCCACGAACACCAGGTCGATCGACGAGGAAATGGTGCGCGGGTCTTCCATCATGTAGGTGATCAGCTTGCGCATCAGGCCGTCGAATTCCTGGTCGATCTGGTCGTCGTGGCGCAGCACGTCCACCGCAGCGTCGACATCGAGCCGGGCAAACGCGTCGAGCACCTTGCGCAGTTGCTTGGTGGCCAGCTCGCACTCGAAGGTGAGGTCGCCCACCGGCAGACGCATGCGGCTGGACATGCCCGAATTCAGCAGCCGCTGCACGGTGCGGGCGATGCGGGCGGCCTCGTCACCGATGCGCTCCAGGTTGGCGATGGTCTTGGAGACGGCGATCAGCAGGCGCAGGTCGCGTGCCGTCGGCTGACGCCGGGCGATGATGGTCGACAGATCGCGGTCGATCTCGACCTCCATCTGGTTGACCCGCTCCTCGGCCTTCAAGACCTGTGTGGCCACCTCGGTGCTGAAGGTGGACAGGGCGAAGACCGCCTGCGCCACCTGGCTCTCGACCAGCCCGCCCATCTCGAGCACGCGGGTGGAAATACCGGACAGTTCGTTGTCGAACTGGGTGGAAAGATGCTTGTCGGTCATGCTGGATTCCTCTGCTGTGCAGGCGCTCGCCTGCGGCCTCGATCAACCGAAGCGGCCGGTGATGTAGTCCTCGGTGTCCTTGCGCTTGGGTTTGGTGAACACGTCGTTGGTGGGTCCGAACTCGATCAGGTCGCCCAGGTACATGTAGGCGGTGTAGTCGCTGCAGCGCGCCGCCTGCTGCATGTTGTGGGTGACGATCATCACCGTGTAGTCGGCCTTCAATTCGTGGATCAGTTCTTCGATCTTGCCGGTGGAGATCGGGTCCAGCGCCGAGCAGGGTTCGTCTAGCAGCAGCACCTCGGGCTTGATGGCGATGCCGCGCGCGATGCACAGCCGCTGCTGCTGGCCGCCCGACAGGCTGGAGCCGTTCTGGGTGAGCTTGTCCTTGACCTCGCCCCACAGTGCGGCCTTTTTCAGCGCCCATTCGACACGTTCATCCATCTCCACCCGCGGCAGCGACTCGAACAGGCGGATACCGAAGGCGATGTTGTCGTAGATCGACATCGGGAAGGGCGTCGGCTTCTGGAACACCATGCCGATCTTGGCACGCACCAGCGACACGTCGAGCTTCTTCGACAGGATGTCTTCACCGTCCAGCTTGACCTGGCCCTCGGCGCGCTGCTCGGGGTACAGCTCGAACATGCGGTTGAAGACACGCAACAAGGTGCTCTTGCCGCAGCCCGATGGACCGATGAAGGCGGTGACCTTGCGTTCGGGGATGTCGAGGTCGATGTGCTTGAGCGCCTGGAAGCTGCCGTAATAGAAGCTCAGATCCCGTACCGTGAGCTTGACCTTCTCGCTGCTGTGGAGCTCGAACTTGGTATCCATGTCTGCCACCTTCTCCGACTAATTCTTGTTCCTGAACAGCACGCGCGCCAGAATGTTCAGCGCCAGCACACCCAGGGTGATGATGAGCACACCGGCCCAGGCCAGGTCGCGCCAGTTCTCGTAGGGGCTCATCGCGAACTTGAAGATCGTCACCGGCAGGCTGGCCATCGGCTCGCCCAGATTGGACGACCAGAACTGGTTGCTCAGTGCCGTGAACAGCAGCGGCGCCGTCTCGCCGGCGATGCGCGCCAGCGCCAGCAGGACGCCCGTGATCACGCCGGCGCGCGCCGCCTTCAGTGTCACGGAATAGATCACCTTCCACTTGGGAGTGCCCAGCGCATACGCCGCTTCACGCAGCGAGTTGGGGATCAGGCTCAGCATGTTCTCGGTGGTGCGGATGACCACCGGGATGACGATCAGCGCCAGCGCCAGGATGCCGGCCATGGCCGAGAAGCTGCGCAGCTGCGCCACCACCACCGAATAGATGAACAGGCCGATGACTATCGACGGTGCCGACAGCAGGATGTCGCTGATGAATTGTGTGAT
>Ga0136636_10000895_pt1 | contig 16575 bp, 9 predicted proteins | sample AntDrymUQ8522106_2_FD_104653 | JGI IMG/M metagenome (GOLD analysis project Ga0136636, IMG submission 104653) | Polar desert sand microbial communities from Dry Valleys, Antarctica - metaG UQ852 (21.06) | ecosystem: Environmental > Terrestrial > Soil > Desert | place: Antarctica: Dry Valley... | reverse complement strand
TGGCAAGTGCAGGAGACCATGTTCCTCCTGTTTGCGCTGTCGGACCTAGTAATAAAAACAAGTCTTGCGGAGCACTGTTGCCGCATAAAGGCAGCACCGCATTGCTACCTGCATTAGGCGGCTGAACAACTGTTACGGTTATATTCCCTGTCTGTGCTTGGCTACACGCTGGTGGATTGGTCAAAGCGATGTTTACCAAATTGAATGTACTTGTCGTCGTGTATGCATTTGACAGAATCGCGATTCCGGTCGGACCGATATTGATTGTTTGATTATTGCCCCCGTTGACAGTATAAGTAACTGTGGTATTTGGAGTTCCTGTAAAACGGACTGGTGTTACAGAACCTGAACAAATCGTTGCGCCTCCTGTAATGGCAACAGTCGGCAATGGGCTGACGGTGATGGTTATCACATCGGTCAAAAGGCGTGTACAAGTTGGCGTATCAGCCGATTCTATACTAACCAAATTTATCGTCGAATTTGACGTAAAAGTGCTTGTGAGTATTGCTGTTCCCGCAGCATTTAAAATAATCGTTGTATTGTTACCGCCATTGAGGTTATAAGTAACTGTAGCATTTGGTGTGCCTGTAAAAGTGACAATCGAGTCCTCACCTAGACAGATGATTGCAGGCGTCGAAACCGTTACAGTCGGAAGCGGCAAAGCAACAATCGTTACTATTCCGGTTTGCGGCTGGCTACAACCCGGCGAACCTGCAGTGGAAATACTTATAAGGTTGATAACAGTAGTCGCACCAACCGTTAAATTTAAGGTAGCCATTCCAGATGCATCTAAGATAATCGTCTGATTGTTTCCACCATCGATAGTAAAAGTAACGGTGGCATTAGCTGTTCCTGTAAAGGTTACCGTGGCATTGTCTCCGGCACAAACAGTAGCGTTTCCGGAAATCGTCACCGAAGGAATTGGCTCAACAGTAATGGTGATGGTTCCATTTTGTGGCTGGCTACAACTTGGCGTTCCCGGCAAAGTGACATCAACCAATGTGAATGTCGTAGAAACAGTATAGGTATTGGATATCGATGCGGTTCCTGAAGCATCAAGCGTAATAGTCTGATTGGCTCCGCCATTTATGGTATATGTTACAGCAGCATTGGCGGTTCCCGTAAACGTGACTGTTGCGCTTGCACCCGAACAAATTGTAGTGTTGGAAGCTATCGTTACTACCGGCAATGGAATTACTGTTATTGAGACATTGCCAGTTATTGGCCTAACACAGCCCGGGCTTCCGACCGATGTAACGCTTACCAAAGTAAAGACTGCTGTTGAGGCGTAGGTGTCGGTTAATGTTGCATTCCCTGAACCATCAAGAACAATCGTTTGAGTAGTGCCCCCGTTAATGGTATAGTTAATAGTTGCATTAGGTGTTCCGGTAAAGGTGACCGTCACACTTGAGCCGGCACAAATTGTCGTTTCGCCCGAAATCGCAGCATTGGGAAGCGGCAACACCGTGATGGTAACCGTGCCTGTTTGCGGTTGCGTACAGCTTGGTGTGCCTGAGGTAGTAATACTTACCAGGTTGAACACCGTATTGACAGTAAAAGTATTGGTGATAGTAGCAATTCCCGATGCGTTCAACAGGATGGTTTGGTTGCTTCCACCATCAATATTATAAGTAACCGTAGCATTTGGCGTACCGGTAAATGTAATTGTTGCGCTCTGCCCGAAACAGATCGTCGTATCGGCAGCAATATTAACTGTCGGCAACGGAATTACCGCAATTGTAATAGTACCCGTTTGCGGCTGGCTGCAGCTCGGAGTGCCCGGGGTTGCAGCACTGACTAAAGTCACAATTGTAGTACTAGTATAAGTATTGGTGATCGTCGCAGTTCCAGTCCCATTTAAAGTGATGGTTTGATTGATTCCGCCGTTGATCGAATACGTTACTATGGCATTTGGCGTCCCTGTAAAAGTAATCGTCGAACTGCCACCCGAACAGATTGTTGGAGCGTTTGTCGAAACCGACACAATGGGTAACGGCGTAACCGTAATTGTAACTGTTCCCGTCTGCGGCTGACTGCATCCAGGCGAACCTGCTGTGGCGACGCTCACCAACGCGATCACTGTCGTCGCTGTATAAGTATTAACTAAGGTGGCGTTTCCCGAAGCATTTAAAATGATAGTCTGATTGCCGCCGCCGTTTAACGTATATGTGACTGTTGCATTTGGTGTTCCGGTAAAAGTGATTGTCGCACTTGAACCCGAGCAAATTGTGGATATGTCGGCACTTATCGCGACAGTCGGCAACGGCAGAACAGTAATTGTGACCGAGCCCGTCTGTGGACGCGTACAACTTGGCGTTCCCGATGTGGCGACACTCACCAAAGCTATTACGGTCGTAGCGGTGTAGGTGTTAACAATCGTCGCGGTTCCTGTTCCGTTCAGTGTGATCGTTTGATTGCTTCCCCCATTGACAATATAGGTTACAATTGCATTCGGTGTTCCTGTAAAAGTTACTGTCGCACTCGAACCGGAGCAAATCGTTGCATTAGCCGCGATTGTTACCACAGGCAATGGAACAACCGTGATAGTAACCGATCCTGCTTGTGGCTGGCTGCAACCTGGCGTTCCCGAACTTACGATACTTACTAAATTTATAACTGTCGTAGTCGTATAAGTATTGCTGATTGTTGCACTTCCCGTTACGTTGAGTAATATTGTCTGATTAGCACCACCATTTATAGTATAGGTAACCGTCGCATTAGGTGTCCCTGTAAAGGTCACTGACGCGCTGTCTCCCGAACAAATTGTTGTATTTGAACTGATCGTAACCGTCGGTGGCGGAACAACGTTAACTGTAATCGTTCCCGTTTGCGGCTGACTGCAGCTTGGCGTTCCCGCTGTAGCAGCGCTGACCAATGTATACACTGTAGTAGCAGAATAAGTACCTGTAATTGTTGCAGTACCGGTAGCATTTATAACGATTGTCTGGTTGCTGCCGCCATTAACTGTATAGGTAACTGTCGCATTTGGCGTTCCCGTAAATGTAACCGTAGCGCTTGCTCCGGTGCAAATAGTTGTATTCGCTGATATTGTAACTGTAGGCAATGGAACAACAGTAACCGTAACGCTTCCAGTTTGCGGTTGGCTGCAGCTTGGCGTTCCTGCGGTGGCGATGCCTAACAAGGTATAAATTGTTGTTGCCGTATAACTACTGGTTAGTGTCGCAGTACCGGCAGCATTTAGGACAATATTTTGGTTGGGTCCGCCATTAACGGTATAGGACACCGTAGCATTTGGTGTTCCTGTGAAAGTTACCGTTGCGGAACCATTCGGACAAACATTTACGGTTCCCGAGATTGTGACAGTTGGCAGTGGCGTAACCGTAATAGTTGCCGTTCCGGTTTGTGGCTGTGCACAGTTTGGAGTTCCTCCGGTCGCCGCGCTGATAACAGTGAAAACGGTCGTCGTCGCGTAGGTATTTGTAATGGTTGCGGTACCAGCGGCATTGAGTACCACGGTGAGATTTCCGCCGCCATTAATCGTATACGTTATCGTTGCGTTAGGAGTTCCTGTAAAAGTTACCGTTGCAGATGCATTCGGACAAATAGTGGTGTTCCCCGAGATTGTTACTGTTGGCAAAGGTCTTACAGTAATCGTAATATTTCCAGTTAATGGCTGGCTACAACTTGGCGTTCCCGCAGAAGACACGCTTACCAGATTAATGATCGCTGTAGTTGAATAAGTGTTCGTCAGTGTCGCGGTTCCTGCCGCATTAAGCACTATGGTCTGGCTACTTCCTCCATTTATATTGTAAGTAACAGTAGCATTTGGAGTTCCCGTGAAAGTTACCGTTGCACTAGATCCGGAACAAATGGTCGTGGCAGCTGCAATTGTCGCCGTAGGTAACGGTAGTACTGTAATGGTAACTGATCCGACTTGAGGCTGAGTGCAACTAGGTGTTCCGCCGGTGGCGGCGCTTACCAAAGTATAAGTAGTTGTTGCGGTAAAGGTGTTGTTTAGCGTCGCGGTTCCTGCGGCGTTCAATGTAATGGTTTGGTTGCTACCACCATTGACCGTGTAGGTAATTATTGCATTCGGAGTTCCGGTAAACGTCACAGTCGCTGAGCCGTTCGGACAAACATTCGCGCTGCCAGAGATCGTTACCGTTGGCAATGGACGAACTGTTATAATGACTGTTCCCGTTTGCATACTTGTACATACCGGAGTCGTTGCTGTTGCAGCACTTACCAAAGCATAGGTTGTCGTCACTGCATAGGTCGTTGTAATTGCTGCTGTTCCCGCGCCGTTCAATACAATAGTCTGATTGGCTCCGCCATTAATGGTATAGGTAACGGTTGCGTTGGGCGTACCCGTAAAGGTTACCGTGGCAACTCCATTAGGACATACTGTAGTATTCGCTGCAATCGTAACGATTGGTAATGGCAGCACATTGATCGTGATGCTTCCCGTTTGCGACTGACTACAGCTTGGTGTAGTTGCAGAAGCCACGCTTGCCAGGTTGAACGTGGTCGTTGTAGTGTATGTATTTGTAATAGTAGCAGTCCCCGAACCACTCAGCCCTATCGTCTGATTGGCACCGCCATTTATATTATAGGTAACGGTCGCGTTCGGCGTTCCAGAGAAAGTTACCGTCGCACTCGAGCCAGAACAAATTGTCGTTGTTGCGGCAATTATCGCTGTTGGTAACGGCAATATGGAAATGGTTACGGTTGAAGTTGATGTAGCGCAAAGCGCAGAAGAAACTGTATAGGTAAAAGTATACGGACTTCCGGCCAGTGTCAATGTAGAAACATTTACGGTTCCTTGAAAACCATTCGAGGTCGCTAATGGCCCTGTCCATGTGCCGGTATTGTCGGGCGTTCCTCCTAAAATTCCGAATAAATTAAATGGAGGTGTCGATGTCAAAGTATTGACACAGATATTTCTGAATCCATTTGTTCCGGCATTGTTAGGCTGCACCAGAACTACGGTAACTTCGAATCGGCTTTGGCTTTCGCATGGCGGATCAACCGTTGTTGCATAATAACTTTGTCCATTTACTAATGGCGTAGATAAACTTAATTCTACAGCCGAAGAAGGCGTAGTATACCAATTATTATCTCCGCTGACGATGATGTCATTTAGTGTAGGCGGACTGCCCGGAATATTACAGAAACTTTGCACAGGATTGCCTGTAGGAACAGGAACCACTCCAACACTAGCCTGAACCGGACGCCGGGAAGTTTCACAACCTGTAATCGGATTGGTTTGACTGGCATAGTAAAACGCATTATCAACTATGACAGTTGTAGATGGCAGCGGAGATCCACCGGTAGAAGCCGCATACCATTGGATATTATTCCCGGTCGCCGTCAAGTCTGCAATTGTAGCCTGATTTGCATTATCGACACACGGACCTTGAAAACCTTGGGCGGCAGGCTTACCATAAACAATAACAACAACCCGTGTTCTTGTTCCGCAAGTTCCCGAAACGTCATCGGCAAAATAATCTTCGCCGTCTGCAAGTCCGAGCCCAGGAGATAATGCCACAGTAGATGTTGCTGTAGCATACCATGCCACGCCATTTCCGTTACTTGTAGCGACAAGACTTGAAATAGTTGGAGCTTCAACGTCACAAAAAGTTTGAGTCAGATTGGCTACAGTAGGACATTGAGCTAATAAACTACCGTAGCTGCCAAACAAAGTCAGGCAAAGTAAAAGGCAAAATATTTTTTTTCTTCCAAGTGTAATAATTCCCATAAGCACTGTAAGTTATTTTTGTTCGTGCATTTGAATAGCAGATTATTTTCCACATTCCAACCAAAAACAATAATCCAGAATACAGTACTATATTACTTAAATTAAACCCGCAAAATTTTTGCATGAATTTAATATTATGAACAAATTCATTAACAATTATTTAATAAGTTAAAATTTTCAGAAATGATATAACTATCTGATTTTCAAAAGTAAAAAATTAGATAAAAAAAACATTGCTCTAACTGAAAATGAAATAGGAAGTGAAAACGGGATTTAAACTTATGAGAGAACTCCTACGTCATTAATTCCCTCATGGCAAAATACACCGAGTGGGATTTATCTTTGATTTTTTTCGAAGTAATTGACGATGTTGTATACGATTACAACATCTTTCTGGTTGATATACAACTGTTTCCTATTGCCTTGGTTTTTTCTCGTAATGATGGAAATCGTAAATGGCATCCCGTCGGAGTCCTTGCAAGCAAACGGATGTATAATCGTTTGATCGTTTTCCTCGGTTTGTTCATAATCCACTATATCGTAAAGCTGGATCTCTTGAGAATATATGACAATCCTGTTCTTCTTAGTATCGAGCGTTACTACTAGCGATGCTTTCTGAAGTTCCGACCATTTTCCCCAGTCACCCTTAGCGTTTTTTTCCATCACGCTAAATCCCGTCGTCAGGAATTTATAAGTCTGGCTATATGACTGCTGGATCCCGAAAGTGAACAAAAACACTATAATAACAAACTTCAGCTTCATCATAAATATTTTAAATTAATTAGATTTCAAATGCGCCAACTTCACTGCAGCCCATTCTAAACTCGGCTATCATCTCTTCAACGATTTGAACGACTGTCTTAACCTCATCAATAAGTCCGGCAATCTGGCCAATTTCGAGTTCGCCTTCAATCAAATCGCCTTCGAACATTCCGCGTTTTGCCCGCGCCCTTCCGAGTAATGTCTGTAATTCCTCTGTTGATGGGCATTTCGCATACAGTTCCTGAATATCATGATAAAATTTATTCTTGATTAAACGTACCGGCGCAAGTTCTTTTAATGTAACCTGCGTATCGCCTTCAGTGACTTCAATAATAGTTTTTTTGAAATTGTCGTGTGAGGATGATTCAAACGAAGCGGCAAAACGGCTTCCCACCTGCACACCATCCGCGCCGAGCACCATCGCAGCAAGCATTCCTTTTCCAGTCGCAATTCCGCCGGCGGCAATTAGGGGAATGGTAATATGTCGTTTGACCATCGGAATCAAAGTAAAGGTGGTGGTTTCTTCCCTTCCATTGTGCCCTCCAGCTTCGAAACCTTCAGCAACAACAGCGTCAACTCCAGCTTCCTGTGCTTTCAGCGCAAATTTTGAACTGCTTACTACATGAACGACAGTAATGCCTTTTTGTTTTAAAAACGAGGTATAAGTTTTGGGATTTCCGGCAGAAGTAAAGACAATATTTACGCCTTCTTCTACAATAATATTGATGATTTCCTCGATATTGGGATACAGCATCGGCACATTGACTCCAAAAGGTTTGTCAGTGGCTTTGTGGCATTTCCTAATGTGCTCGCGTAAAATTTCGGGATACATGGATCCGGCACCTATAAGGCCGAGACCACCCGCATTGCTTACCGCACTCGCGAGTTTATAACCGCTGTTCCATATCATTCCGCCCTGGACTATCGGAAATTCAATATTAAAAAGAGATTTGATTCTGTTCATTACTCTTTGACAAGTTTTCCGGATTGCGAAAAAGTGTCGGATTGGATTTTATACAAATACACTCCCGAATTTAAAGTATGGAGCAAAATAGCCGGATTGTCGGTTGATACTTTTTGCTCTAAAACTGCTTGCCCGATTGCATTGTATAAAGTCACATCGGCCTTGCCAAAACCAGCCGGAAAAGCGATTGTGATGCGTTCATGAAAAGGATTCGGATATACAGTAAATTTTGTACTGGTAAAATTGGCGGTTCCCAGCGCGTCGGCCAACGCCTGACCGAAATCAGGGATTCCGTAACCAATGCGATCATTTGGTGTGGTATAAATACTTGCCGATTCCTTAATAAGTTGTACGATTTCGACATTGGTCTTGTTCGGCAATGCCTGCCAAAAACTCGCCACCATTCCCGCCATAATTGGACCCGAAAAAGAAGTGCCGCTCGCCGTGGTGATACTTCCGGTCGTGTTGGACAAAACCGCCTGCTGACCTTGCGCCGCAACATCGGGTTTGATTCTGCCGTCAAAAGAAGGTCCGTAAGAACTAAAAGATGCGATGTTTCCCGCTGCATTGACAGCGCCAATTGTAAGAGCGCTAACTGCATCCGCAGGCGAAGCAATATAATGCCAATCAGCGTTACCATCATTTCCAGCAGAAACCACGCAAATCATTCCACGGCTAAATGCCACCTCAACACCTCGCGATGCGAAAGAGGTTTGACCATTCATATCTTCGTAGGTGAAGTTATAACTCGGATTGTCAAATTGCGTGTATCCAAGCGAAGTATTTATAATATCAGCGCCAACCCGGTCTGCTTCTTCAGCGGCTTCTACCCATAATGACAATTCAAGCGGACTTTCATTATCGCCATCTTCGGTAATGAACAAATAATAGGATGCATCGGGAGCCGTACCAACAAGTTGGTTGTTTTTATAGCCGCCCATCGTTGAAAGCACCATGGTGCCGTGTGAAATTCCGGTGTAAAAATTCGCGTTTCTGTTCACGTAATCGTACCCGCCCATAATTTGATTGTTGTCTCTGAGTCTCGCAAAAGTCGATGCCGTATTAACTCCCGGGAATCCGCCATCCATTACCGCAATTACTTTTCCGGCGCCTGTAAAATCCTGTTGGTGTAGCTGGACTCCGTTAAGCATTTGTATTTGATTGAGTGAATTGCCATAATTGAATACGACATCAGTATCGAGAAACTTATTGATTTTCTTTGATTGCGTAGGCGCGGCCATCCGGTTTCCCGAGTTGAGACTGTGGTTAGCATACTCGACGTGGTCGACAAATGACAAGGTGAGCAGGGCATCAATATCTACTTGTGCGCCGCGAATGTGCAGTGCGTTGAACCATTTTGATTTCGCCATTACAGCAATTCCGTTAGCAGCAGAAATCTGATCGATATAAGACTGGTGAACCGGCACATCTTTGATATCCAAAGCGATATTTTGAATCGCCCGCCTGTCGAGTGATCGTTGTGTGAGCATCGTCAGCGGATTATCGATATAGGCTTGAGAATCTGGTTTGGCATTGAAATAGACCCACGCATCTTCTTGTGAAAATACGCTTAAACCCGAAAGCATCAACAGTAGGAATATTATTTTTTTCATGACTTAAAATTTGTGTTGTAAACTTACGAAATTACTCCCGAACCAACTAATTCATTTTCAAGATACCAGGCGACAAATTGTCCTTCGGTTATCGCCGATTGCGGTTTTTCAAATGCGACGTAAAGTCCGTTTTGAAACATATGCAGCGTCGCGTCCTGCAATTCCTGACGGTATCTGATGCGCGCCATTACTTTCATGGTTTCATCTGCTTTGAGCGCTAAATCCTCGCGAATCCAATGTACTTCTGAAAAATCAACGAATAGCGCTTTCTTAAACAATCCCGGATGCTGGTTTCCCTGCCCTGTATAAATCGTATTGGTATCCACATTGGTAGCGATAACAAATAGCGCTTCGGCAGTTCCACCAACATTAAGACCTTTGCGTTGCCCAGTGGTAAAATAGTGCGCGCCTTGATGCTTTCCTACTATCTTTCCCATTTCGGGCGTGTAGGCAATGGAAGTCGCTTCGTGAGCTAGCATTTTTTCAAATGATTCGTGCTGCGGTTTATCTTCGGCATATATTTTTTCGTTGGCATCAACCTCGAAAATGAGTCCGTCCTTAGGTTGTAATTTCTGTTGTAGGAATTCGGGCAATCGCACCTTTCCAATAAAACACAATCCTTGTGAATCTTTCTTTTCAGCGGTAACGAGTCCGATCTGTGTGGCAATTTCGCGTACTTCCGGTTTGGTCAACTCACCAATTGGAAACAGCGCTTTGGCCAATTGATTCTGTGAGAGCTGGCATAAAAAGTACGATTGGTCTTTGTTGTTGTCGACACCGGCCAGCAATTGATAAACCGGATTGCAATCAACCGTAATCTCACCTTTTCGGCAATAATGACCAGTCGCTACATAGTCGGCGCCAAGACTCAAAGCAATTTTCATAAACACATCGAATTTGATTTCGCGGTTGCACAAAACATCAGGATTGGGCGTGCGACCTTTTTCGTATTCGCTGAACATGTAGTCGACGATCTTCTCTTTATACTGTTCACTCAAATCGACCGTTTGAAACGGAATTCCGAGCTTTTCGGCGACAAGAAGCGCGTCGTTGCTGTCTTCGAGCCACGGACATTCGTTTGAAATCGTCACTGAATCGTCGTGCCAGTTTTTCATAAAAAGACCGATCACCTCATAACCCTGCTGCTGCAGTAAATAAGCTGCAACGCTCGAATCCACACCGCCTGAAAGTCCGACTACTACACGTTTCATCTTCTAATTTTTAAAATATGCTGCAAAAATAGCAATTTCTGGAGAAGTAATTTCCAGATCTGTGATCGTTCATTGCAATCCAGTAATAAGCACCGACAATCGCGATGGTGAGAAAATTAACGGCCTTCGGGGTTGATATCCGCTTTGCCCTCAGGTTTCGCTTTGGACTTAATCGGCGGTGCCTTTTTTACTATCGACATGTTTTCCTCCTTGACGAGTTTGCCGTCGTTGTAGAATTTCCAAATACCTCTTTTCTTTCCTTTGATATATACGCCCTGTGAGGCGATTTTCCCAGTCGATTCCCTGTATATAGCAGGTCCGTCGTATTCGCCGTTTTTATATACCGATTCTTCGAGCACAATCCCGCCTTTTTCGGAATAGCTTTTATAAGGACCTTCTTTGACGTCGTCCTTAAAAGTCATTTCTTCCGCGATTTTTTTGCTCGGATAATACACCGTGCGTTTTCCGTCGAGTTTGCCATTCTTATAAGTGTCCATCGACATCAGTACGTTAGAAGCTTTGTGATAGTACTTCCATTCGCCTTCGTAAAGTCTGTTGACTTCGCGTCCTTCGCTTACCTTATTCTTCTTCTGGTCGTAAAAAGTAGTGTAAACCGAATTGTCTTTGGCATTGAATTCCCGCGTGGCAATTACCGATTTTGCTTTGGTGTCGTCATAAAAATTAAAAGTACCGACTTCTTTCCCATGCTCGAAAGTTCCTTCATACCGAGCGCGTTTCGAGTCGGGGTAAGTGCCTTTCCAGAGGCCGTGCTTCTTCCCGTTTTCATCGATTTTATTAAAATCCTGCGCTACAATATCCTGACATAGAAAGAATACGGCTAACAATCCAAATAAATAAAACTTAAATTTTCTCATTCAGTTAATTTTGATACCACGGTTTTGTTTCGCAAATGTACATTTTAAAACAGTATGGCGTTTCCAATTAACTTTTGGTTTAGAAAATCGATATCCGAATAATATTGGTTAATTTTACCCCTTAAAATTACCAATATGAGACAGATTTCCAAATTGCTGCTGCTGTTATTTCCAATTTTAGCCTTCGGACAGGTTACAATTCGGATTACTTCAATTCCTGCCAATACACCTGCCAATGCAACGATCTATGTAGCGGGCGATTTCAATACCTGGAATCCAGCAAATGCAACTTTCATTATGCACCCCGACGGACTGGGCGCACGTCAAATTGTTATACCAGAAGGCACGGGAACGATTGGTTTCAAATTTACGCGCGGCAGTTGGCCAACAGTAGAAGGAAACGCCAGCGGCGGCTTTTTACCCGATCGCAATTTTACATTTACAGGCGCTCCGCAAACCATTAACCTGACCATACTTTCGTGGGAAGATCTCAGCGGAAGCGGTACCAATAGTACTGCGGCTGCCAATGTGCAAATACTTGACAATACCTTTTCGATGCCGCAACTCAATACCACGAGAAAAATCTGGCTATACCTGCCACCGGATTATAATACTTCAACAAAAACCTACCCTGTGCTTTACATGGCCGACGGGCAGAACCTCTTCGACAACGCGACTTCATTTTCCGGAGAATGGCAGGTCGATGAAACGCTTAATACTTTGTTCAATGCGGGCGATTATGGCGCTATCGTTGTCGGGGTAGACAATGGCGGTGGCGCACGTCTGGACGAATATTCACCGTGGTACAACGCGCAATACAATGAAGGCGGCGATGGCGACGATTATATGTTATTTGTAGCTGAAACGCTAAAGCCTTATATCGATGCCAATTTCCGGACCAAACCGCAGCCACAGTTCAATGCGCTGATCGGCAGTTCGATGGGCGCGCTGATTTCGGTTTATGGCGCCTGCGCGTTTCCTGATAAATTCGAAAAAGTAGGCGTGTTTAGTCCGGCGTTTTGGTTTGCGGGAAACAACCTTAACAATTATATTCTCAATGACGTGAGCAATATCGGTAATCTTCGTTTGTACTTTGTTTGCGGACAAAACGAGTCGTCGACAATGGTGTCAAATATGAATACGGTAAAAAACAATCTTATCAGCGAGGGCGTTTCCACTGCGAATACCTTTACGGATATTGATCCCGCAGGAACGCATTCCGAAAGTTTCTGGCGCGCAGAATTTGGCGCGGCCTACCAATGGCTGTTTGCGCAAACGCCGTTATCGGTTAGTGAAAATGCATTGTCTTGGGGAGTTTCTATTCGGCAGAATGCCAATGGTGAAATTTCGGTAAGCGGATTAGCTTCTTCCACCACTTTCGAAATAGTATCGGTTAACGGAAAGAAGATTCAAAACGTGCAACTCTCGAACGGAATTTCCACACTTCCCGGACTTGCAGCCGGAATTTATATTTTGAAATCGGAAAAGATTGCGCCCGTTAAAGTATTTATCCGATAACATTTTCGCTCATCAGTTCGCTTTTGTTCTGCGCAAATTCATAACCTTCTGCCCACCATTTTCGCATATTTTTCTTGTCGAAAATCAGCGCATTGTCGGTGAGCTGAATCGGCGTATAGTAAAGATTGAGTTTAACGTTCTTGTTCTTAGCCGCTAATTTTCCAATCGTGATATCGTGCTTTTCGACTTGGTCGAGTAATATCTGGAAAAGATCGACCATTAATGAAAACGGGTTTTTTCCGATAGTTCTCGGCGCAGTCTGTACTTCGGTCTCGAGTACTACGACGTCTATTTCGGTTGCACCGCGGTTGATCGCTTCCCGTATCGGAACCAAGCTTGAAAACCCGCCATCACCATAATCACAGCCATCTTTATTAACCAGGCTCATAAACGGAATGTAATTGCATGAAATCCAGATCCAGTCGCAAAAATCATCATAGTCGAAATCGCGGATGCATTTGTATTCAACGTCATTTCTCGAAAGATTGGTCACAGTAACCACGACATTGGCCTTTGAAGCCTTGAGCTGGTTGAATTCCGACAACGTAAAACTATCCCTGATATACTGACGGAGTTTTTTGCTTTCGCCGAATGTCCGCTTGCCTCTGAGGAACTGCAATACTACATTGAAGTGGTTGATGGTCACGATATCAACACCTTTCCGCCTTTTGATGACAAAGGGATTGACATTGAAAATGTGCGCCATATTTACATTGGTGTAAATGCTGTGGATTTTATCGATGTTGCCTAGCGCGAGATGCGGAATCAGTAGGCTGCCCGTCGATGTGCCGAGCAGCAGATCATATTCCCATTGCTTTTCCTGCATCAGGTATTGTGCCACACCACCGGCAAAAGCACCTTTACTTCCGCCACCGGAAATCACTAATGCTCTCATATTTTGTTTGTTTATTCTTCGAGTAAACGTTGCAATTGAGTTTTCTCGCGTATGGGTAATTGGGGTCGGATTTTTACAAATATTTCCCTGTATTTTGGTTCCTTGAGCAATTTACGAATATTATCCTTTGAAAATTTGACAAATTGCCAACGGTGGCTACCCGTGCCATAAATCAAACTGCGAAAGACCGCTTCGGTGAAGAAGTCGAGGTCGAGCAATTTTTGCAACGTATTCTGCTGCAGGTTTGAATCGAAGTTGGTGCCGGTATACGACAGCATTTCCTGATAAGCTTTCAGTTTCTCCTTTTTTTCTTCGGTCATAAAAGCCAGCGACAAATGCAATAGTTTTAAGTTCTTGTCCTGAAAACCAACCCAGTCCTTTGAAAGTTCAACATATCTTTTGCGATGATCTGGAAAACTTTTCCACAAATTCAATAAAGCGATTTCGCGTGTTTCGTATGACTGATCCCCTAGTAATCCCTCATAAGGCACTCTGAAACTTTCGGGAATTTCAGAAACTGTTGCCGCGACAGCTTGGCGCACTTGGACATGATCGGTTTTCATGGCGGCGACCATCAGATAGATTTTGTCTGCAAACGGAACTGCAATATTCTGATACACCAACAACTCTTTGATTGGATGATAGGCATCACTATTCATAATTGTCAAAATTTCCGCGCTGTTCTTTTTGATATCCAACGGCAGTTTCTCCAACTCGATATATTGTTTCATGAAATCATTTTTGCGCATCAATTCCATGACGTCAGCTTCGGGAAATGCGGTGCCTTCGAGCCACTTTTTTCGGAAATCACCCGTGTTGAAATTGGAGACGAGGTTGACTTCCGTCAGAAAATCAGCCGTAGTTACATTGGCGTAAGCATATTTAGTCAGGTAATTTCTGATAACCTCATTGAATTTTTCCTTACCCAGCGCTTCGTGCAATGCGTGTAATGCCCACGCCCCTTTCTGATAATAGGACAGCGAACTTGCTTTTTCATTGAGTATCGGAATTACATCATTTTTGGAAGCTTCCTTGATTTGTTGCGCGCTGCGCCATAATTTATTGTAGAAATAGTTGTCTCCGAAAATTTCGCGTTCGGCTAACAACGCATAATAGGTCGCAAAACCTTCCTGTAGCCAATGGTCTTTTCCTGATTTTGCCGTCACAAGATTGCCAAACCATTGGTGTGCCAACTCATGTGCATTTACGTTAAGATAATTCCGATCGTTATAAGCGATTGCATCGACCACGAAATCTTTTGAATAAATGGTCGCCGAAGTGTTTTCCATACCTGCATAGAGGAAGTCGCGTACCGGAACCTGTTTATAAACTTCCCATGGATAGGGAACGCCAATTTCACTTTCGAGAAAATTAAAGATTCTGGTGCTGTAGCGGTAAGTAGGTTCGGTGCGAATCGAATCTTCGCTTTCAAAATACATTTCAAGCGGAATACCTGAAAGCGCGCGGTCTTCCAACTTCGAAAAATGTCCGATCGCAAGCATCAAAAGGTAGCTGCTCATCGGCTGTTTCATCGCATAATGCCAAATAAATTCTTCACCTGCCGGAGTTACTTTTGTAAGTACGCCGTTTGAGATTACGCCAAAACTCTTCTCAAAAGCGATATCGAGACTGAAAATAGCTTTATCATTGGCGTTGTCAATGCATGGCAACCAATTGCTCGTGTTTTTTCCTTGCCCTTGCGTCCAAATTTGTCCGTTGAGTTCTTCGGGTTTTGCATCTTCCTTAGTAAAATCCCAATTTACAAAATACATGGCCTGCGTTGGGAAAGCCTCATAACTGAAAGTGAGTTTATTTTGCCCCTTTCGGAAACCTTCGAACAGTAGCAACTCCTTTTTATTGTTGCTCGATTTGACGCGATAACCATTGATCTTCACATCGGTAAATTCCATTTTCTGCGCATCGATGCGGATGGTATCGAGCTTATTTTTTACATCGAATAGGTACTCGCATTGCCCAACGACGTTGCGTTTAACAGGATTGATGGCGAGCGACGCGTGGATGGACTTAAAATCGACAGATTGGATTTGCTGAGAAAAGCTAAAGACAGAAAAGAAGAGTAGTAAATACCGCATAGAATTGGGTTACAATGAAACAAATATAATAAAGATTGAAAACTGCTTTCAAATATCATTATAAATTATGTTCCATCCTTTACACAATTTCAGGAAAAGCTAATGATTTTTTCTGCGTAGTTAATCCAATTATTGGTACTGGTTGCGTTTCGGAATAATTCCCGAAAGCCATTCTTTGGCTTCAGCATCAAATGCATCGGAAATTTGGAGATTCTTACTTTCAAGGTCGAGAATCGCAAAAACGCGGATTTGTATACCATCACCATTGTACTTCCTTGCTATTTCGTCATCTCCAGCAACGCTATCAATATAGCCCAGCAACCGAAGTTTTCTGCCGAGCCTAACATGATTTCCGGTTAGTAAAGAAGCGATCCAAACGTTTTCATCGTTATCCAACTTTACCTTAAAATAAGGTTTATCATTATATCCTTTTTCAATGGCAACAACTTCTGCATCAAAAGCGACCGTATCGCCTTTGCGTTTCTGAAGTTGTTGTTTGGCGACAGCGAGATTTTTACCTTCGAAATTCCGTGGACATTTGGTTTGCGGACCTTGGGCATGCAACACTCCGGATAGGACAAACCAAAGTAGTAGGATTGCAGGGTAGTTCATTAGCGCTGACTTAAATATTAAAATAAAACGGCAATGATACGAATTTTTGAAATAGCCTCAATCGTCATTCCCCCAATATCATTTCATCGCGATAGCTTGTTCGAACTCATTTGGTGCAATATTCCATTGTGCGAATTTCACGCATTAAGACTTTTTGGGTGTAGAATTAATTGTGCTTTTGTAAGAACTAATTCCATTTATACACCGAATTTGTACCCAAAATTACGCGGTGAGATGAAAAAATTAGCGTATATTCACATAATTGAATTCTATAAACTCTTAATTTCTAATTGTAAGAATTTTAACTGGCTAT
>Ga0136636_10000894_pt1 | contig 16578 bp, 13 predicted proteins | sample AntDrymUQ8522106_2_FD_104653 | JGI IMG/M metagenome (GOLD analysis project Ga0136636, IMG submission 104653) | Polar desert sand microbial communities from Dry Valleys, Antarctica - metaG UQ852 (21.06) | ecosystem: Environmental > Terrestrial > Soil > Desert | place: Antarctica: Dry Valley... | reverse complement strand
TATTTTTCTCCACAACTTCGATACCTACAACAACACCATTCATTTCTTTTATTTAAAAAAAAGAAGAATATGTAGATAGAATGTATTTTGGGGAATTGTGGAATTTTAAATGAATTTTAATTTTCAAACGATTGAATAAATGCTAAATTTGTGAAACCTAAAAAGAACATTACCATGAAAACAATTAACGATTTTAATTTTAAAGATAAAAAGGCTTTGGTGCGTGTTGATTTTAACGTGCCACAAAGCGCAGACTTTAAAGTAACGGATAATACCCGAATTCAGGCTGTAAAACCAACTGTTGATAAAATTCTGAGTGAAGGCGGTTCCGTAATTTTGATGACGCATCTGGGAAGACCAAAAGGAAAGATTATGGAAGAGTTTTCTTTAAAAAATATTGTTCCGGAAATAGAGCAGGTTTTAGGAAGAGAAGTTAAGTTTTGCGATGATTGTTTGGGTGAAGACGCTACAAATATGACGGGTAATCTAAAACCAGGAGAAATTCTTTTGCTGGAGAACCTTCGTTTTTATGATGATGAGGAAAATGGAGATTTAGAATTTGCAAAAAAACTCTCGAAATATGCGGATGCTTATGTCAATGATGCCTTTGGAACCGCACATCGGGAACATGCTTCTACTGCAATTATCGCTCAGTTTTTTCCTTTGACTAAATTTTTCGGTTTATTGATGTCCAAAGAATTAGAAGCCATTGACAAGGTGCTTAAAAGTGGGCAAAAACCTGTAACTGCCATTTTGGGAGGATCTAAAGTTTCTACAAAAATTACGATTATTGAAAATATTTTACCCGCGATTGATCATTTGATTATTGGTGGAGGTATGGCGTTTACTTTTGTGAAAGCTTTAGGTGGACAAATTGGTAAATCTTTATTAGAGGAGGATAAATTAGGATTGGCTTTAGAAATTTTGGAAAAAGCTAAAATTCAGAATGTGAAAGTTCATCTTCCAGTTGATGTTATTATTGCAGATGAATTTAGTAATGACGCCGAAAGAAAAGAAGTTGATATTTTTGAAATTCCAGAAGGTTGGATGGGATTAGATGCGGGAACAAGGACTAGAGATTTGAATCATGATGTCATAATGAATTCTCGTACGATTTTGTGGAATGGACCAATTGGCGTTTTTGAAATGCCACATTTTGCAGCTGGAACTATTGCGTTAGGTGAAAGTATTGCTGAAGCTACAGAACTGGGTGCTTTTTCTCTTGTTGGAGGAGGCGACAGTGTGGCATTTGTAAAAAAGTTTGGTTATGATGAAAAAGTAAGTTATGTTTCTACTGGAGGTGGTGCGATGCTGGAAAGTTTAGAAGGATTAGAACTTCCCGGAATTAAGGCAATCAATAATTAATTTTTCAACCAGTATATCACTGTTAATAAAAAAAGTTTCCGGGTGCGGAAACTTTTTTTTGTGGTATTTATATTGATGTTTTGATTTTTAAAATTTCGTTATTTTGTTGGTCTATGCTAATTTTTAACAATTTCCCTTAAATATTGCTTTCAGAAACGTATTAAAAATCGAATAACTATTTTTTTTCGATAATGTATATCAAACTGGAATATTCGTTGCTTTTTGAGGCCTTTAAGTTCGAAATTGTTCCAAAAATAAAACCTTTTATCCAGGAAAGAGAAGATTTTTTATATTTTTCGCTTAACATGGAAATGTAAAATGAATCGAGTAGGAGCGGTTTTATTTTTTTAATGTTCCACTGATCGTTGTTCATTAAATTTTCCATGCCTTTTTTTGTAAAATGAAAGACATGACGTGGAACATCATAAGCTGCCCAAAATTCTCTGTACTTAAGCGCATCATAAGAAGTTGGGTTAGGAACTGCAATAATGAGGACGCCTTTTGCTTTTAATTTTCTATAAAAAAGAGAAAGTATTTCTACTTGATTTTCGATATGTTCAAAAACATGCCATAAGGTAATAGCATCTAATGATCGATCTTCTATCGTGGAAAGAGAATCGACAAGCACTGTTTTTGCTAATTTTTGCTTCGCTGCATTTCTAGCAGGCTTGTTCGGTTCAAAACCAAAAGTTTGGAAATCACGCTCCACAAATTTTAAGAATTCTCCGGCGCCACAACCGTAATCTAATATTTTTGATTTTTTTCCAACTGCGTCGGAGAGTATATTTTTTTTATATTTTAAATTGAAGGATTGTAAAATTTTATATAGTCTTTCCTTTAAACTTCCGGAGTCTTGATGGTGGGAAATATAAGCACTGCTTTCGTAATATTTATCCAAATTTTCCGGTAAAGGATAAGTTTTAAAAACTCCTGGCGTAGAAGTTTCTTGAATATTGAAAATTTCGTGAGTTAGAAAATGATCTTTTACTTGCATTAAGATTTTAAATAAGAGTAGAGTAAAATAATTGATATTAAATTGTTTCACGTGAAACAATTAAAAGTTATCTACCTAAATAAATTAACAAAACATTTATATCTGCGGGAGAAACCCCACTAATTCTTCCTGCTTGAGCAATTGATTGTGGCTGTATTTTTTGCAGTTTTTGCTTGGCTTCACTTGAAAGAGAGTTAATTTTGGTAAAGTCGAAATCTTCTGGAATTTTAATCGTTTCCAGACGATTTAATTTTGCAACATTATCTCTTTCCTTTTCTATATAACCTTTGTATTTAATGTTAATCTCCGCTTGTTCCCTAACTTCTGTAGCAAAATCAATGGTCTGCATTTTTATAAAATCAATTTCTTCTAATTTCTCCAATGTCATATTCGGGCGGGTTAAAATTTGAGAAGCACGGTATGCCTGATCAACAGGAGCCGAATCGATTGATGCTAAAACGGGATTTATGGTGCCCGGTTTTAGGGAAGCTTCCTTTAAAATTAATTCTAACTGGTTGCTATCTTTTATCTTCTTTTGGACGTTTATTAAGCGTTCTTCGCTTGCTAATCCAAAATTATGGGATTTTTCTGTTAGTCGAATATCTGCATTATCCTGTCTTAAAAGCAAACGGTATTCTGCGCGAGAAGTAAACATTCTATAAGGTTCTTCCGTTCCTTTTGTGATTAAATCATCGATTAACACGCCAATATAAGCTTCATCACGTTTGAGAATAACTTCTTCTTTCTGATGCACTTTCTGATGCGCATTAATTCCGGCCATTAATCCTTGTCCGGCAGCTTCTTCATAACCAGTAGTACCATTAATTTGCCCCGCGAAGAAAAGATTTTTAATCAGCTTTGTTTCTAAGGTGTGATAAAGTTGGGTAGGAGGGAAGTAATCATATTCTATTGCATAACCTGGTCGAAAAACTTTTGCATTTGCAAATCCTGGAATATGCCGCATTGCTTTCATTTGAATATCTTCCGGTAAGGATGAACTGAATCCATTTACATAAATTTCGCAGGTATTCCAACCCTCGGGTTCTACAAATAATTGGTGTCGCGTTCTTTCCGCAAAACGATTAATTTTATCCTCAATACTTGGACAATATCGCGGTCCTGTACTTTGTATGGTACCATTAAACATAGGACTTCTATGAAAACCTTCGCGTAAAATATCATGAACCGTTTCATTGGTATACACAATGTGGCAGCTTAGCTGTTTTGCCAACTTAGGACTTTTTAAATAAGAGAATTTTTTTGGAATTTCATCGCCCTTTTGTTCCTCCATTTGGGAATAATCCAAGCTTCTGCCATCTACTCTTGGTGGAGTTCCGGTTTTCATTCTTCCGGCTTCAAATCCCAGAGAAACTAATTGTTCTGTAATTCCGAAAGCTTTTGGTTCACCCATTCTTCCACCACCTAACTGTTTATCTCCTACATGGATGAGCCCATTGAGAAACGTTCCGTTTGTTAAAATTACAGATTTAGCTCTAATTTCCAATCCTAAAGAAGTAATTACTCCGGTAACTGAATGATTTTCAATAATTAAGCTTTTAACCATATCTTGAAAAAAATCAAGATTCGGTGTATTCTCCAAGGCGATTCTCCACTCTTGGGCAAATAACATTCTGTCATTTTGTGTTCTCGGTGACCACATTGCAGGACCTTTGGAAAGGTTGAGCATTTTAAACTGGATCGCTGATTTATCTGCTATAATTCCAGAATAACCACCCATGGCATCAATTTCTCTCACAATTTGTCCTTTCGCAATTCCGCCCATCGCAGGATTGCAGGACATTTGTCCAATTGTTTGCATATTCATTGTGACCAATAAAGTCTTGGAACCTAAATTAGCGGCTGCAGCTGCAGCTTCGCAACCAGCGTGACCGGCGCCGACTACTATTACATCGTATATTTCGTTTATCATTCTTTAATGAATACTTCTGTTAATTTGTTTCACGTGAAACATCATTGTTTCTTGCAAGAAAATATTCTCAAAATTTAAGATATTTCTGCAATTTTAAAATAGCTTTTCCAGTGCTTATCATTTTACAAAATCTAAGTGCAGCGCCCAAAGAAGAAGGAATATTGCAGACCGAATTTTTTATACAGATTGAAGATAAAAATCCTCTTTTTGCCGCATAATTACAATATCCTCTTCACTTTTGTCTTTGTATCCACAAAGATGTAAAATACCATGTGCTATTACCCGATAAAACTCTGTTTGAAAGTCTTTTTGCAAGGAAATAGCGTTCTCTGAAATGCGCGGCAAAGATACGAAAATATCTGCCGAAATGGTTTTCCCTTTTACATAGTCAAAAGTGATCACATCGGTGTAATAATCATGTTTCAAAAAATCCTGGTTTACTTTCAGTAGATGTTCGTCATCGCAAAAGATATAATTGATTTCTCCTACTTTTCTGTGTTCAATTAATATGATTTCTTCGATCCAGGATATGATTTTAGGATCAATTGTGATTTCGTCAATATTTTCAAAAAAAAACTGTACCATAATACTAAAACCAGTGTCCTAAAATAACACTGAATATATTAATTTTTTGATCTAAAGATCTACTTCCATTAATTTTTATTTGGCCAAAAGGAGATTTATAACCTGCTGTTAATCCTACAGAAGAAGAAGTAATATGGAAAACATCATCTACTTTAATGTCTTCAAAAAGATTTCCGATGCTGAGTTGAGCATCTAAAAAGTAATTTTTGTAAACGTTATACTGGATGCTGTTGTAGGCGGCAAGCATATTTTTTGAATTTAATTGTCCAAATTCATATCCTGGAAAATTCGTAAAGTTACCTAGATTTTGCTCGAAGATTCCCCCAATTCTGTATTTGTAATAAGTGGGTAGATCTTCACCAATAGTAAAACCTCCAAATAATCCTAAGCGATAGGTGATTTTTGTACTTACAGGAAAATTAAGTTTTGAAGTTATTTTACCTTGAAAAGTTTTACCTTCCTGATTATCGCTTAAAAGATCTAAAATTTTTCCTTCCGCATGGAGTAAAAATCCCCGGGTTGGAAAACTAACATCATCCTGGGTATCACTTTTGATAAACAGATAAGGATTAATAAAATTCTGAGCCTCGGAAAAATCTGTTGCTCCCGTAATTTTCCTTTCAAAATAGTCATGGCTGAAACCTCCACCAACTGCATATTTATCTCTCCAGATGGACTGGACATAAGCTTCATTGCGGTACCAGTTCCATTTTTCGGAAACATTGGATTGTGCATCATTTAAATCAAGGATCATTCCTGATGCATAAACTCCAAATCCTGGAATATAACCATTGTCAATAAAATAATTGAAGTAGTACCGCAGTTTATCACCTACGACCACATCTAATGAAATTGTAGAATTTCCGAAAAGCAATCGTTTTGCAGTTGCATTTAGAAGCAATCCTGTTTTAAAGATCTCATCGTAATGCAGTCCAAATTTCAGAAAAAATCGCGTATCGTCTTCCGTCACGATCAATTTTAAATAATTTCCTTTTTCATTTTGGATAAGGTCATAGTTAATTAAGGTGTAGTTATTAGTTGCATAAAGTTTATCAACCATCTTATTAATTGATCCGTAGGTTTGTAGGGAAGGAATTCTAAGATTCATTTTCCCCTGAATATAGTTTTTTCGGAAGATGCGGTTGTTTTCTACCTCCAAACTGTCTATTTTATAAACATTGGAGTAAACGGACAGCATTGGAGCACGCAAAAGATCTCTCTTTTTCTGTGGGAGTAAAGAAAGCGGCTGTATGTATTTTTGTGCTTCAGCATAGCCAGAATCTAAAATAATCTTTTTCGAATCGTAGCTGGTTGCGCCCATTCCCGTCAAATCAGGATGGATATTGATATCTGTATATTGATACTGGTTTTTAGTTTCTTTTTGAATCCCGTAATCAATCACTTGGTTCAGGATTGCAATGGCACTTTGTAAATCATTCCGATTTGCTAATCCCTGACTGAGATCAACTCCAATTACGATATCAATTCCCTTGTCTTTCAAGGGTTTAGAAGGGTAATTGATCGTCATAGCGCCATCAATATACAAAGAATCATTAATTTTTACAGGATCCATTAGACCAGGAAAAGCAGAACTTGCCATGATTGAACTTACCAAATCTCCACTTTCAAAAACTTTAACTTTACCGCTTTCTAAATTGGTGGCAACACACATAAAAGGAATGGGAAGTTTAGAAAAATCTTCAATGGTGGAAACGTTTTTAAAAAGTTCCTTCAGCAAATAGATATTCTTTTGACCGGTAGAAATAGCCTTTGGTAAAACATTTATTTTGCCATCTTTCACGGGTATCGTTAAAATATATTTATCCACGGATTTATTAAAAAAACTTGTTTCCATGCGTGTTTTTTCATTCGCAATAATTGAAAAAAAATCCGTGTTCTGCACAATATTTTCAATTTCTTTACCTGTATATCCAGAGGCGTACAAACCGCCTACAATTGCACCCATGCTGGTTCCAGAAATATAGTCAATTTTTACACCGAGAGAATCTAGAACTTTTAAGACGCCAATATGTGCAAAACCTTTCGCACCACCACCCGAAAGTGAAAGTCCAATTTTAGCATTCGGCGGCACTTTAAACCCTTCTTTTACCTGCGCGTTTGCAATAACAGCAAGGAATAGAAAAGCAAATAATAATATAATATTTTTCATTTAATTTTTTACATAAATTCGTTTAACTCTACGGGATATTGATGTCAGAACCTCATAAGGAATGGTTCTACAAGACGCTGCAAATTCTTCTAAAGTTGGATTAGAATTAAATATAATCACCTCCTCTCCTTCAGAAATGTGATCATTATTTCCTAAATTAATCATCATCATGTCCATACAAACATTTCCTACAATGGGAAATAATTTTTTCCTAATTCCCACTTTTCCCAACTCATTTCCAATTAATCGCGGAATTCCGTCTGCATAACCTACAGGAAGCGTTGCAATCCGAGTTTCATGATCCGCCTTAAAATTTCTTCCATAACCCACAGAATCCCCTTTTTGTATCGTGGAGATTTGAGAAATTACAGTCTTAAACGAAACCACATTCTGCAGATTTTTCTTTATTTCTGTGTCAGAACAGACGCCGATCATTCCAATACCGATTCTAACCATATCAAACTGGTAAGCGGAATAGTTCACGATGCCCGAAGAATTTAAAAGGTGCCGCATTATTTGATATTTTAAACCGCTCATTAATTTTTCTGAAATTCGGGAAAAAACTTCGATCTGTTGCAGTGCGTAATCTTTTTCCAAAATATCATCAGAAGTGGAAAGGTGGCTAAAAATGGTAGCAACTTTCACATTGGCGGACTTCAATCTTTCAATGAGCTCATCCATCTCATCTTCTTTAAAACCAAGACGGTGCATCCCTGTTTCCAATTTGATGTGAATTGGATATTCCCGCTGGATTCCCTTATAATTCAGTTGAGCAAGGAATAAGTCAAGTACCCGAAAGCTGTAAATTTCTGGCTCTAAGTTATAATCAATAATGCTATTGTAACTGTGCTGCTCTGGATTCATCACCATAATTGGGGTAGAAATTCCATTTTTACGTAAATCAATTCCTTCATCGGCATACGCAACTCCCAAATAATCAATGTGATGATGCTGCAGAAATTCTGATATTTCATAGCCACCTAATCCATAAGAAAAGGCTTTTACCATAGCCATCATCTTCGTTTCGGGTTTTAATAAACTTTTGTGAACCTTGATATTGTGTAAAATAGCATTTAAATTAACCTCTAAAATAGTATCGTGTTTTTGTAATTCCAAAAAAGTTTTAATTCTTTCAATTTCAAATTTACGGGCTCCTTTTAATAAAATAAGCTCATTTTCTATTTGGTTAAGGGATTGACTTACAATTAATTCCTTTGTATTATTAAAAGTATAGGTTGTACATTTAAACTGAGATGCATAACCGCTTATCTCTTGACCAACTAAGAAAATTTTGTCGAAATTTTGTCGATTGGTTAATTCTACAACTTCATGGTATAATTTTTCTGAATCCTTTCCTTCCACGAAATCGGTAAGAATTAAGGACTTTTTCGGCTTATTGTATTCGTTAATGAACTGATAGGCAATTTTCAAAGAGTCCAGATCTAAATTAAAAGAATCATTAATGATTAAATTATTGCGCAGTCCATTCACACTTTCCAAACGCATTTCTACGGACTTTAAACTATTAATTTTTTCAATAATTTCTCTCGTGGAAAAATTTAGTTCCTTTAATAAAGTGATAATACATAAAGCATTGGACAGGGTCGCTTCCGTTTTTTGTTGAATCGGAATTGGGAATCGTTCTCCTTTATAGCTGATTATTACTTGTTCCCCTTTTTTTGTCCAATCATTTTCGATATGCACATCATTATGCTTCTTCAGACCAAAAGAAATCAATTTCTTTTCAGGATATAAAGCCAATATTTTATGATAGGCTAGGTCGTTATCGCCATTAAAAATAATAACTTTGGAATGGATGAAAAGTTTAATCTTTTCTTCTACCAACTGTTCCTCCGATTCAAAATTAAAGGAATGTGCAGAACCAATATGTGTTAAAACCCCAATTTCTGGAGGGAATATATTTTCCAGAATTTCCATTTCTCTTGGTTTGGAAATGCCTACTTCAAAAACCCCTACTTCATGCTTTTGATCAATTTGAAAGAGTGAGAGCGGTAAACCGATTTGAGAATTAAAACTTTTTGGACTTTTCACCGTAGAGAATTGATGAAATATACTTTGATAAAGCCATTCTTTCACGACTGTTTTACCATTACTGCCTGTAATTCCAATTGTTTTTAAATGAAAACGGGCAAGATGATATTTCGCTAATTTTTGTAAAAAAACGATAGAATTTTCTACAATGATCCAGGTCACATCCGCAATGTCGGTGGTTTTATTTTCAGAAATAATAATTTTAATGCCTTTTTCTATGGCAGATTGAATGTATTTTTCACCAGAATTTTTTGAGGTCTTAAGGGCAATAAACGCAGAATCTTTCGTGGAAAAAATATTTCGGCTATCAAATTCAATTGATTGAACCACAAGATGTTCAGCTCCAATTAATGTTGAATCTGTAATTATTGCAAGTTCTTTTGTGGAGTAAATCATTTATCTTTTCTCTTTAAAATCTCTTCATTGAAAACCTTTCTACTCACGGCTTCATAACTTTCTGTTTCTCCAAGTTCCACCAAATCTTTGCTGGCAGAAATTCGCATGGAATAATTCGCAAGATTTCCTGTCCGTTTACATATCGCATGAACTTTGGTTACATATTCTGCAGTTGCCATCAGATTTGGAATGGGTCCAAATGGGCGCCCCATGAAATCCATATCTAAGCCTGCAATTACGACCCGAATTCCACTATTTGCCAAGAAATTTGCAACTTCTACTATGCTTTCATCAAAAAATTGCGCTTCATCAATCCCCACCACATCGCAATTAGAAGCCAACAAGAGAATCTCATTTGGGTTCTCTACTGGAGTGCTGCGGATTTTATTTTGATTATGAGAGACTACCTCTTCATCTGCGTATCTGGTATCTAATTTTGGTTTAAAAATTTCTACGTTTTGACCCGCCATTTCAGCTCTTCGGAGCCGTCGGATTAATTCTTCCGTTTTCCCAGAAAACATCGAGCCGCAGATAACTTCCATCCAACCGCTCTGTTTTGCGTGATTTATTGTATTTTCTAAAAACATTTGTTAAATTAGCGGTAATATTTAGAGACCAAAAATAAGGAAATTTAATAAGCTTTATGATGCAAAATATTGAGGACTTACAGGATAAAATTTTTTTTGAATCGAAAAGCATTTTGGAAAACCTGGCCAAAATTACCTCGAGAGAAGAATTATTGGGAAAACAAGAACTGTTTTCGGAATTAACGGATCGGATTTCGTTTTTGAAAATTTTGGACAAAAACATGGAATCGTTCATAGAGAAGCCAACTCAGGCAATCTTTAATGAAGAAAACGGCACTACTTCTGCAGAGCAAAATTTTTATGTTGAAAAAGAAGAACGACTTGAAGAAAACCGTGCTGAACAGGACCGCATGGAAGAAGAAGTGCTATTTACCAATGAAATAAATGATATCACTGAAAATCAAATTTTAGACGAAGTTCCATTGGCAGAAGACATTTCTAGAAGTCCAGACTTAAGCACAGATCCCACTACAAATATAGATGAAACGGAGAAAAGCATCGTGTTCGAAATTGATAATGAGCATGTTGAGCATCAAGAAGAACTCGTTGCAAAAACGGAAATGCAAAGTTATGAAGAAAGAGTGGCTCAAAGAGAGAAAGAATTTTTGGAACTGGAGGAGCGCCGCAGAAAAATAGTGGAATTCATGAAGAAGGAAAATAGTGGTGAAATTCCATTAAAAAAATTACAGGAGGAATTTACAGAACCACTTATTTCAGAAAAGAAATTTAAACTGTCGAGTATCAAAGGGCTGAAAGTGATGAAAAATTTGTTTGATGAAGATCCATTAGACGAAGTAAAAGAAGTGGGAGATGTGGAAACGGGAAGTTTATTACGAACGAACATTTCCACAGAATTTATGGAAGCTGCGAAGAAAAAGCCGGAGTTTAGACTGGATTTGAATGATAAAGTTGCTTTTACAAAACTTCTCTTTCACGGAGATGAAGCGCAATTAAAAGAAACGATTGAAAAATTGAATTCATATGATAATGTGGAGGATGCCAAAAAATATTTGAGCGAACTGTATTATCAAAATGATTGGGCAAAAGTTGACGAATATGCGCAAAGACTTTGGATTTTAGTAGAAAATAAATTCTTTTAGCGCCTAATTTTCTATAATTTCTCAATACTAACCAAGAGTTTTATCATGCCAAAAAATATCTCAGATTTCCAAAACATTTTTTTTATAGGAGTTGCGGGAGTCGGAATGAGTGCAATTGCTCAATATTTACAAGGAACAGGAAAAGCAATCTCCGGGAGCGATCGCTATTTTCATCCAAATGAATACAATCACATTAAAGAACAGCTGGAAAATGAAGGGATAAAATGTTTTCTTCAAGATGGAAGTGGAATTACTGAAAATACTGATTTAATAGTGGTTTCCACCGCAATTGAAGATACTGTTTTTGAGGTTCAGAAAGCTAAAGAATTAGGAATTCAAATAATCAAAAGAAGTGAACTTTTATCACTCATTGCCAAAAGCAAAAAAACAATTGCAGTTGCCGGAACCTCTGGAAAATCAACAACTTCTGCGATGCTTTATCAGATTTTATTAGATGCCAATTTGGAACCGAGCATTATTTCTGGAGCAGGCTTGACAAGCATCATTAAAAAAGGAAAAATTGGAAATGCCGCTGTAGGAAAAGGAGAATGGCTCATTATTGAAGCCGATGAAAGCGATGGTTCCGTAGTTCAATATGAACCAGAAATCGGATTGCTTTTAAATATTGACAAAGACCATCAGGAAATTAAAGAATTACTGGAATTATTTACCATTTTTAAAAACAATACAAAGCGTTTATTTGTTGTAAATCAGTCGAATACTTTAGCGAAATGCTTGAGTGCTCATTCTGAGAATGACTTTGGTTTCGAAGTTGAAAACGCAGGTTATTCTGCTGAAAATTTTGAACAAAATGGACTTTCATTAACATTTGAAGTTTTGAGTCAAAAATTTGAAATGAACTCCATCGGACAACATTCTGTGGAAAACGCAACTGCCGCAATTGCCGTCGCTAATCAAATTGGAATAAATTTGAAAACATGCGCAGAAAGTTTAGGAAAATATGAAGGAATTTATAGGCGACATCAAATTCTTGGTCAAAAAAATGGAGTTTGGGTCATTGATGATTATGCTCATAATCCAGCTAAATGTGCTGCTTCCATAAAAGCTTGTCAACCCTTAGCAGAGAAGGTTATTGCATGGTTTCAGCCGCACGGATATAAGCCAACAAAATTTTTGAAAGATGATTTTATTGAAGAAATTTCCAACGCATTAAGACCGCAGGATGAAATTTGGATGAGCGAAATTTTCTATGCAGGCGGAACGGCAGAAAAAGATATTTCTGCCAATGATCTGGTAAAAGGAATCAAGGCGAAAGGGAAAAACGCCTGTTTTGTAGAAGATAGAAATCAATTATTAAAAAATTTGAAACCCGAACTGACCGAAGGAACGGTTTTGCTTCTGATGGGTGCGAGAGATCCAAGTTTGGAGGAATTTTGTAAGAATCTTTATGAAAATTTATAAATGAGCGGAATTTTATATTTTGTTCCCACGCCAATTGGGAATTTAGAAGATATGACTTTCAGAGCGGTGAGAATTCTGAAGGAAGTAGATTATATTTTATGCGAAGATACCCGGACTTCTGGGTTTCTTTTAAAACATTATGAGATATCTAAACCGCTGAAATCCTATCATTTACACAACGAACATCAAACTACACAAAAGGTAATTGGTGATTTAAAAAATGGACAGAACATTGCGATCATTACCGATGCCGGAACACCTGGAATCTCAGATCCAGGTTATCTCTTGGCAAAAGCTATTTCTGACGAAAATTTAGAAATGCAATGTTTACCTGGAGCCACGGCTTTTGTTCCCGCTTTAGTTGTTTCTGGTTTGCCAAATAATGAATTTCTTTTTGCTGGATTTTTGCCGCAGAAAAAGGGGCGTCAAACCAAGCTCAAACAATTAGCGGAAGAGAAAAAAACCATTATTTTATATGAAAGTCCGCACAAGATCAACACAACCTTAGAACAGATCAAGGAATTTTTCGGAGAGGAAACCAAGGCGAGTTTAAGTCGGGAAATTTCAAAAAAGTTTGAAGAAACCAAACGCGGAACAATCAATGAGTTAATCGACTTTTCCAAAAGTAAAACTTTAAAAGGAGAAATTGTTTTAATAATTAATAATGCATTAAATAAAGAAGACGAAGAAGAGAAACCTTTGTCAAAAAACAAATACAAAAACGTAGAAAACTAAAGGATAAAAAATATGGGATTATTAGAAGGAAAAGTTGCCCTCATTACAGGTGCAACACGCGGAATTGGAAAAGGAATTGCAGAAGTTTTTGCAAAGGAAGGAGCTCATGTTGCCTTCACCTACGCCGGTTCTGTGGATAAAGCGAAAGCTTTAGAAGAAGAATTAGGAAAAATTACCACCGTAAAATCCTATCAGTCAGATGCGGCTGATTACGATGCGGCGCAAAAATTAGCTGCAGATGTAATTTCAGATTTCGGAAAAATTGATATTTTGGTCAATAATGCCGGAATTACGCGGGATAATTTAATGCTCAGAATGTCCAAAGACGATTGGGACACGATCATCAAAGTGAATTTGGATTCTGTTTTCAATTTAACAAAAGCAGTGATCAAGCCCATGATGAAAGCAAGAAGTGGGTCAATTATCAACATGACTTCCGTTGTGGGCGTGAAAGGAAACGCAGGACAAGCCAATTATGCCGCTTCAAAAGCCGGTGTTATTGGATTTTCTAAGTCGATTGCACTGGAACTGGGTTCGCGAAATATTCGTTGCAACGCAATTGCGCCAGGATTTATCGAAACGGAAATGACTTTAGCTTTGGATGAAAAAACCGTGCAAGGTTGGAGAGATGCAATTCCATTAAAACGTGGCGGTCAACCGGAAGATGTAGCAAACGCATGTGTTTTTTTGGCGAGTGAAATGTCCACTTATATCACGGGTCAAGTTCTGAACGTAGATGGTGGAATGTTGACGTAAAAATTTTCTAGTTATTTTAAGGAGCAACCAAAATTCTGCTTCTAATTTAAACCCATCCCGCTTTCCGCTGTATCTCTTTCCCAAATTTTGGGAAAGAGGATGCCGCTCCAATCGCGGCTAAAATATCGGTTTGCTTCTCAAAAAGCAATAAAAATTCCCATTTTATAGTAAGATTTTGTACCAACTAAGTGAAAATAGATTGTAAATTTGAGTTGCGGAATATTTTTTGTACTCCAATGCGCTTATTATAATCTGGTTTTCTTATGAGTCAATTATTACATTTATTTCAAAAAACGCGTGCCAAAACTGAATCGCTTTGCGAACCGCTCGAAATTGAGGACTATATTCCACAACCCGTGGATTTTGCCAGTCCACCGAAATGGCATTTAAGCCACTCCACCTGGTTTTTTGAAGAAATGATCCTCAAAAAATTTCTTCCCGATTACCAAATTTTCAACCCTCATTTTGGGTTTTTATTCAACAGTTATTATCAAACTTTGGGCGAAAGAGCCATCCGTACCGAACGTGGAACCATTACTCGTCCAACTGTTGCAGAGGTCTATGAATACCGAAAATACGTGGATCAGAGCATAGAAAAATTATTGCAAAATAATTCTACTCCAGATTTAGAGGAATTGATTATTTTAGGCATCAATCATGAGCAACAACATCAGGAACTCTTGATTACAGATCTAAAACATACCTTTTCCTACAATCCAATTTATCCCGTTTACAAAGAAAATTTCAACCTTACTGCCCAAAAAAATGAGGATCAAGGGTGGCTGAAAGTTCCGGAGGGAATTTATCAAATTGGTTTCGAGGGAGAAGGTTTTCACTTCGACAATGAAAAAGGAAGACACAAAGTTTTTCTTCATGATTTTGAAATATCGAAATCTTTGGTGACCAACGCAGAATTTCTGGAATTTATGGAAGCTGGAGGTTATGAAAAATTTGAATATTGGTTAGATGAAGGTTGGTCTTGGGTAACAGAAAATCAAATTAAATCCCCACTTTACTGGAAAAAAATTGAGGAAAAATGGTATTCCTATACCTTAGAAGGTTTAAAACCTATTGAACCCACTCATTTATTAACGCATGTTTCTTTTTACGAAGCGCAGGCTTTTGCAACTTGGAAAGGATGCAGATTACCCACAGAATTCGAGTGGGAAGTTGCAGCAGATCAGTTAAAATGGGGCAAAAGATGGGAATGGACCTATTCCGCGTATCTTCCTTATCCGAAATTTCAGATTGCAGAAGGTGCAGTTGGAGAATACAATGGAAAATTTATGGTGAGTCAAATGGTTTTGCGTGGGGCTTCTACAGCAACATCAAAAGGACACGAAAGAAAAACCTACAGAAACTTTTTTCACCCAAAATACCGGTGGCAAATTACCGGCATAAGATTAGCAAAATGACGAAAAATAATACCTTTTTTAGCGATGTAAACTCTGGTTTAAGCCAAAATCCCAAATATATTTCGTCCCATTATTTTTACGATAAAGCCGGAGACGAAATTTTTCAGCAGATTATGGATATGCCGGAATATTATCTGACCAATGCCGAGTTAGAAATTTTTCGGGAACAAAGTGAAGCCCTAATTGAATCATTTGAAATAAATAAAAATGAGGAATTTGAACTTATAGAATTAGGAGCTGGAGATGGACAAAAGACACAGCATTTAATTAAAAAATTGCTGGAGAAAAATTATCACTTTAAATTTATTCCCGTTGATATTTCTCATAACAGCCTTTCTGTCATTACCGACAGGCTGGGAAATTTCTTTCCTGAATTAAAGATTGATCCTAAACAAGGCGATTATTTTCAGGTCTTAGATGAGCTTTTTCTTTCTAAACATCCGAAAGTTATTTTGTTTATTGGGTCTAATTTGGGAAATATGGAAGATCAAGTTGCGCAGCAATTTTTAGAGAAAATAGCACAACATCTTAAATCCAAGGAAAAATTATTGCTAGGTTTAGACTTGATTAAATCGCAAGAAATTGTTCTTCCCGCTTATAATGATGCCGCCGGGATTACGCGAGACTTTAATCTAAATTTATTGAAGAGGATTAACCGCGAATTGGGCGCAGATTTTGATTTGGAAAATTTTGAACATGCCCCAGAATACACAGAGGAAGAAGGTATTGCAAAAAGCTTTTTAAAAAGTAAAATAAAGCAGACTGTTTTTATCAAGGATCTTAATAAATCTTTTGATTTTCAGGAAAATGAATTGATTCATACAGAGATTTCCCGCAAATACAATGACAAGATCTTAAATGAAATCATTGAGAATTCTGGATTAGAAATTTCTGAAAAATTCTTGGATCAAAAAAAGTATTTTGCAGATTATATCCTGACTAAAAAATGAAAGAATATTTACCTTTCAGGGGAATTTTAGGACTAGGGAAAGAATCCACAATGTACTACCTCAATCAAATTCAAGAAAAATTCAAAGAAAATAATGAAAGCTATTCAACCTGTCCTTTTTT
>Ga0136636_10000893_pt1 | contig 16592 bp, 12 predicted proteins | sample AntDrymUQ8522106_2_FD_104653 | JGI IMG/M metagenome (GOLD analysis project Ga0136636, IMG submission 104653) | Polar desert sand microbial communities from Dry Valleys, Antarctica - metaG UQ852 (21.06) | ecosystem: Environmental > Terrestrial > Soil > Desert | place: Antarctica: Dry Valley... | reverse complement strand
TGGGTAAAACTGGCAAAACCGATGGTCGTTGGGTTTGCCTTCGATGGGAAGGAAGAAAGGCTTCATCGCCACAGACATGGGCTGCTACCCCGCCAACTTTCCCACCACAAAGTCACACAAGGACCCCACGGTGGCAAAGGTGGCACCATCGATATCGTCATCGTCCACCACCAGGCCAAACCTCTCCTCCAGCGAGGTGATCAAACCCACTACCGCCATCGAATCGAGTTCTGGAATCGCGCCCAAAAGCGGTGTTTCACGCGTGAACGACGCGCTGCGCCCCTTCAAGCTCAACACCTCATCCAACACCCCAAGCACCTGCTGTGTGATATCCAAAACCGACTCCCTTGTGCAAACAACCCACCGCTCAAGCACGCCGTAGCGCGCCTGAGCACAAGTCGACCATTTTAGAGGGCCAGTTGCCAATAGCGCCAAGCTGTGGGATATAGGGGATGCATGACATACCTTTTGCCGTGACCGAACCCACTAGTGCTGTACGAACTCATCACCGTGGCTGCCACGTGCAGCCCCCAGGCGCGCGCATTGCGTTACGCCAGCGCCAAGATAAGCTACGCCGAACTGGTGGGGGAAGCCGGGGTGTATGTGTGCCGGGGGGTGGACCGTCAGGTGTCACGCGGGTTAACCTATTTTGGAACCCGACAAATGGCGCGCAAGAACTATCCGGTGGGCATTGGCACGCAGAGATGGGCTCAACCCAAACCGAGGTAGCCACTGTGGTTTTGCCGCTGGATCTGCTGACTGACTGCATGACGCTGGCCAGCGCACAGGTAGATGATTTGGTGGCAGTGTTTCAATCCGACGCCTATGGCGCCAGCGCCAGCGCCCAGAATTCTTTGGGCCATCCGGGGTTGCTGAAGGTGCTGTTTGACTTACTTGTTTGTTCAAGCGCGTACAGCGACAAACAACGTTGCTACAGCACAGTCACTTCATGGCGTTGGTGTCGTTTTTTGTCCAAAAATGAAAGAGGGTCGCGTCACTTTTTCGTCAAAGGGATGGCGTCGGTTGCCCACTGCGGCAAGGATGCGTTTCACATAGCTTTGCGTTTCTTGATAGGGTGGGATACCTCGGTAGCGTTCTACCGTGCCTTCCCCTGAGTTGTAAGCTGCCGCCACCAAGGCAACATCACCTTGGAAATACGCCAGCAACCACCGTAAATAGGTCATGCCACCTCGGATGTTTTGAATCGGGTCAAACGCATTCACCACGTTAAAACGCTCACTGGTTTCGGGAATAAGTTGCATCAATCCTTGGGCACGTTTGGGGGACAGCGCCAAGGTGTCAAAGTTGGACTCAGCGGAAATAATGGCCAAAACCAACTGCGGTTCCACCTGAAACATGGGTGCCATACTGTGGACCAAGTCATAAATCTTCTTGGGCGCAACGGCTTTGAAGTCAACGCCCGGAGATGCGCGTCCAGTAGCTACCGCAACAACCGGAGTGATGACGGGCTTTTTCATGCAGTCCGGCACTCTGTTGCCAGATGCGCCCACAACATTCAATATACGTTGCGCGGATGCAACACCTTGTTCGAGCGCCGCCCTGAATAAAAAAGCGGCCATCGCATCATCGCGTTCAACACCCCGTCCGTTGACATACATCCAACCGAGGTTGTATTGCGCATCGGGACTGCCTAAACGGGATGCTTCACAGTACAGCGCCGCCGCTTGGGCCAAATCTCGGTGAACGCCCTCTCCATTTTCATAGGCAAGCCCTTGGTTAAACAACACAGACGCGGTCATTTCTTTCCCGGAAAGCTCCTGTGCGTGAAGCAAGGAGCCGACGAGTGCAAAGAATGACACTGTCAGCGTCTGTGCAATCAAGCGAAATATGAATATGGACAATGGCGTAGACCTAAAAGACTAATGTAAATACGATATCAACACGTATGCATGAAAGAAACTACGTGCAGTTGGAGCAGAAGATTTGGCTGCATAGCGCCACAAAATGTAAGACTGAACGCGCAATCTGCTTGGTCACCTGTCTTTCTGTCGATAATGATACAAACAATTACAGTACGGGTTTATGTTCGACCGTTCTGCAGCCCAGAGTGGATGCCTCGGCAACGCGCCAGGTTCGGGTTTCCTGTTTTGATTTTTTAGTTTTGCGGTGTGAGTGATAAATTCACAGAATAAGTCAGGGTGGAGTTCAAGTTGATCAAAATTTTCAATCATTATTTTCACAAGCGAACATTGCTTCAAATCCTGTTTGATTTGGGTGTATTGCTGTTGGCGGTAGTGCTTTTGTCGTGTTCGAGGGATGCCAGTGCCGGTGAAAATTTTTCACTGGTCATTGCAAGATTTCTCATTCTGGCTGTTTCGCTCTTTTTGATTGGTTGTGGACTGGGTTTCTACCAACGTGTCCATAACCAAACGGTGGTTCAAACCGGAATTCGGGCCTTGGTGGCTTTGATGTTCATGTTGCCACTCATTTATGCGGTTTCCCTACATGTCGAGGATCCGCGCAAATTTGGGGTGGTATTAGCCGTTGTTGTTCTTTTTCTGATGGTCATTCGCGTTTTGTCCATCCACTCCAAAAACTCACCCATGCTAAGTCAGCGGGTACTGATATTTGGCGTCGGTGAGCGGGCCAAAATGGTTGGCACGACGCTCAAACAAGCCGATCCCCACGTGGAGTTGGTAGGCTATTACGCAGGCCCGAATGAAGCGGAAGCACGGGACTCCGCGTGGGGGTTGATGTCGATGACCAACTCGCTCACAGACATCGTTTTGGACCGACAAGTGGATGAAATTGTGGTTGCGCTGACGGAGCGCCGTGGCGGCAGCATGCCCATGCGGGAGCTGCTTGACTGCAAACTAAAAGGGGTAAGGGTTGTCGACATCGCAACCCATTTCGAAAGAACGCTGGGCCAAATTCGATTGGAATCGGTATCCGCCGGCTGGCTGATTTTTGGTGACGGTTTTGGGTCTGGGTGGCTTCGCAGATTTGTCAAGCGTGTTTTTGACATCGTCTGTGCTTCTATCTTGTTGGTCCTTGCTTTGCCAACCATGCTGATCGCCAGCATTGCCATCTTTCTGGAAAGCGGTTTTCCAATTTTGTATTTCCAAGAACGCGTGGGCTTGAATGGCAGGCTGTTCAGTGTCGTCAAGTTCCGAAGCATGTGTTCTGACGCCGAAAAGGATGGCAAACCGCAGTGGGCAAAGGTGGGCGATTCTCGCGTCACCAGAGTAGGGCAGGTGATTCGCAAACTGCGCATTGACGAACTGCCGCAATTGTTCAGTGTGCTCAGCGGCTCCATGAGCTTGGTGGGTCCGCGCCCCGAACGCCCGTTTTTTGTCGACCAATTGACCCAGAAGATTCCCTACTACGCGGTGCGTCACAGCGTCAAGCCTGGTGTCACCGGATGGGCGCAGGTTCGTTATCAGTACGGCGCATCCATAGAAGACTCTGTCGAAAAGCTTCAATATGATTTGTACTATGTGAAGAACCACTCTTTGCTGCTTGACATTGTCGTGCTCTTCGAAACCATCGGCGTTGTCGTCTTGCGAAAAGGCGCGCAATAGCGTGTTGTTGACCCTATCGGCCTACACGGCATGAACGACAGTAATGTGAATTTGACTGCTTGGGGCTATGGCCTAGTGGTGCTGAGTTACCTGACCTTGGTCTTTCGCTTTTGTTATCTAGGGTACTGGCGATCGTCTGTTGAAAAGTCGAAGCCTTTCATTCTTGCTGCGGTCGGCTTCAGCGTATTGTGGGGAGTTGCTGGCCTGTGCGCCCAGTTGTTTCCCCCATTCTTGCTCAGTTTTCTTGCGGCGTTTTTAGACCAATGCCGCTATGCCTTTTGGTTTGCTTTTTTGTTAACGTTTCTTGATGCAAAAAGCCGAAAAATCTCGGCAGCGTCACCTGTTTTCATCATTGGTTTGACGGCTGGTTTGGTGCTGCTGGGTCCGGCGTTGTTGTTGGTTCAACTGTTTGCGCAAAACACCCTGGGCGACGCTTCAAAGCAGATTTTGCTGCACGCGATGGCGTTGGCTGTGCTAGCGTTGGTCTTACTTGAGCAGTTGTTTCGTAACGCCACCGAAGATGCACGCTGGAACATCAAGCCCTTGAGTTTGGGGCTGGCGGGCACTTTTCTGTTCGATCTCTATCTATATTCTGAAGCCGCGCTCTTTGGAACGCCAAACGCGGACGGTTTGAGCGTCCGTGGCTTGGTACATGCGCTGATGGTTCCCATGCTTCTCTTATCCAGCATGCGGCGCAACGACTGGATTTCGAAAATTAGACTCTCGCCCAAGGCCGCATTTCATTCAGCTACGCTGTTGATAGCGGGTGTCTATCTGGTCTTCATTTCAGGTGTGGGTTACTACGTTCGCTATTTTGGAGGTAGTTGGGGTGGGGCGCTGCAACTGGCGTTGACCGTCGTTGCGCTGGTGCTGCTGATCATGTTGGCCTTATCTGGGGCAATGAGAGCTAGGTTAAAAGTATTTTTGGGGAAGCATTTTTTTCGCTACCGTTATGACTACCGCGAAGAATGGTTGAAGTTCACCCGCACCCTGTCTGTCAAAAACACGCCGCAGGAAATGGGTCAGCAAGTCGTCAGGGCGCTGGCTGAAATGCTGGAGAGTCCGGGTGGTGCACTATGGCTGCGTGCTCGTGGCACCAACGTGTTTAGCCAACTGGCGCGGTGGAATATGGCGCCAACCGACGTAGACGAACAAGGTGATTCCCCGTTTTGCTATTTCATGATGCAGAGCGGCTGGGTCATCAATCTTGAAGAATACAGGTCCTTCAAACGCCGCTATGGGCAGTTGCAAATCCCACAATGGCTGCAAGAATTGCCACAAGCGTGGTTGGTGGTTCCCTTGCTGATCGGTGACGAGTTGATTGGCTTCATTGTGTTGGCCAGTGCGCGCACCACGATCGATGTTAACTGGGAAGTGAATGACCTGCTCAAAACGGCTGGTCAGCAGGCGGCAGGGTATCTGGCGCAAATGCAGGCGACCGAGGCACTATTGGAAGCGAGAAAATTCGACGCGTTCAACAAGATGTCAGCATTTGTGGTGCACGACCTCAAAAATATCGTGACCCAACTGTCGTTGATGATGAAGAATGCCAAGCGTCTGTCTGGAAATCCTGAGTTTCAGCAAGATATGCTGTTGACGGTAGAGAATTCATTGGAACGCATGCGTCAAATGATGCTCCAGTTGCGTGAGGGCGCAACACCTCCTGGTGCGACATTTGGCGTAGACCTAACCGCCATCGCTCAACGGATGGTGAACGTCGCCGATGCAAGGGGTAGGGTATTGGAGTTCGCCAGCGAGGAAGCGGTGGCCGCCCGTGGACACGAAGAACGCCTGGAGCGAATCATGGGTCACGTGGTGCAAAATGCATTTGACGCCACTGATGTCACTGGTCGAGTTTGGCTACGTTTGGATCGATTTGCCGGTCATGCCAGAATCGTGGTCGCAGACACGGGCAAAGGCATGTCTCAGGAGTTCATCCGTGACCAACTGTTCAAACCCTTTCAGTCGACAAAACAGGCGGGCATGGGCATTGGTGCCTATGAGAGTTTTCAATATGTGCAGGAACTCGGCGGCAAAATTCAGGTAGAAAGCGAACCCGGTCGGGGCACTAACGTCACGATTCTTTTACCCCTGTTCGATAGCAACCCAAACACTGACTCCCCAACACACAATCGTTCATGACAACTGAAAAATCCCGCCCTTTGTTGATTGTCGAAGACGACTTGGCACTGCAAAAGCAGATCAAGTGGTCGTTGGATCGGTTTGACTCTGTCACGGCTAGTGATCGGGAAAGCGCTTTGGTTCAACTGCGCAAAAGCAATCCCGCCGTGGTCACCATGGATTTAGGCCTTCCACCTGATGCCGACTCGGTGTCAGAGGGATTCAAACTGCTTGAGCAAATCATGGCTTTTGACCCGGACATCAAAGTGATTGTTCTGACGGGGCAAAATGACCAAGCCAATGCGCTGAGAGCGGTGGCGATGGGTGCTTATGACTTTTTCGCAAAGCCGTTCGAGCCCGAGTTGTTGAACCTAACGCTGGAGCGAGCGTTTCGACTGTTTGAGCTGCAGCGAGAAAACCGACGATTGCAGGCCATTTATCAGCCCGATGTCATGTCGGGTTTGATCACCCGAGACCCGGCCATGTTGCGGGTGTGTCGAACCATCGAAAAAGTCGCCAGCAGCAACGCCACCGTGATGCTGTTGGGTGAAAGTGGCACAGGCAAAGAGGTTTTGGCCCGAGGCCTGCATGCCGCATCTGGGCGCCGTGGGGAGAAGTTTGTCGCGATCAATTGCGCAGCAATTCCCGAAAACTTGCTCGAGAGCGAACTGTTTGGGTATGAAAAAGGGGCATTCACCGGCGCTTCCAAAACAACGCTCGGAAAGATTGAAGTCGCCAACGGCGGTACGCTGATGTTGGATGAAATCGGTGACCTGCCGTTTCAACTGCAAGCCAAATTGCTGCGCTTCTTGCAGGAACGCGTCATTGAACGTGTGGGTGGCCGTCAAGAAATTCCGGTCGATGTCAGGATTGTGTGTGCCACCCACCAAGACCTGCTGGTGTTGAGCAAAGAAGGGCGGTTTCGAGAGGATTTGTTTTACCGCTTGGCCGAAATTGTGGTGAACATTCCGCCGTTGCGAGACCGTGTGGGCGATGCTGCCTTGCTGGCACATGCGTTTGTGCGCCGTTTTTCGCAAGAACAGGGCCGCTCCTCTATGAGCATCAGTGAAGATGCGGTCGCAGCGATTGAGCGACATCGCTGGCCTGGCAACATTCGTGAGCTGGAAAACTGCATCAAGCGCGCAACCATCATGGCCGACGGCAACCAACTCACGGTGGAAGATGTGGGCTTGGAAGGGGTGTCTGGTGATGAGACCGACACCTCCTTGGACTTGCGCCTCATTCGTGACAATGCTGAACGTCGAGCGATCGTCGCGGCCATGGGGCGAGTGAATGGCAACATGGTTAAAGCAGCGGAATTGCTGGGTGTCAGCAGACCCACGCTGTATGACTTGATGCATCGCTTGGCATTGAAGTAACAGACCAACGTGACACTACTTTTCTGAATGAGAAACCCAATGAAGACACGCAAAATACTGGTTGCGACGACAAGTGCATTGCTTTTAGGGCTGTTGCTCACAGCGTGTGGTGAATCGCCAGAGACGATGCTGACCTCTGCCAAGGCTTATCTTGCGAAAAATGACAACAAGGCGGCGGTGATCCAGATCAAGAACGCGCTTCAAAAGAACCCAGATATGGCCGAAGCCCGGTATTTGCTGGGGAAAGCCCTGATGGACGGTGGCGATCCTGTGGGCGCGCAAGCTGAGCTTCGCAAAGCCATGGCACTCAAACATGCGCCGGATCAAGTTGTCCCTACTTTGGTTCAAGCGATGCTGGCACAAGGCCAAGCCAAGAAAGTGATCGAAGAGTTTGCCGGCGTGAAGTTGCAGGACACCGGCGCTAACGCTGATGTACAAACCTCTCTAGCGAATGCCTACGCGTCGCAAGGAGATGCTGAGTCGGCACAGGCCGCAGTTCAGAAGGCATTGGCGCTCATACCAAAGTATGAGCCTGCCAAGATGTTTTTAGCGCGCCAAAAGGCGGAGCAACGCGACTACGAGGGTGCGATGGCAGTGGTTGACGCTGTGATTGCCGCATCGCCCACCAGTTACCAAGGGTGGAAGCTCAAGGGGGACTTGTTAAGGTATGCCAAAAATCAGCTACCTGAGGCACTTGCTGCGTACAAAAAATCCGTTGAAATCAAACCGGATTACTACATTGGGCAAGTGGCAGTGACCACTGTGTTGATGCAAGAAGGCAATTTGCCAGAGGTTAAAAAACAAATTGACCAGTTAAAAAAGCTGGCCCCCAACCACCTGCAGACCAAGTTTTTTCAGTCGCATTTGGCCTTTCAGCAGAAAGAATATCCTCTGGCCAGAGAAACAATTCAAAACGTATTGAAGGGGGCCCCCGGCAACGTTCAGGCCTTGCAATTGGCCGGTGCCATCGAATTGGCGATGAATTCCCCGGTTCAGGCGGAAGTCTATTTGAGCAAGGCGCTACAAGCTGCGCCAGGCTTGACTCTTGCGCGGCGCCTTCTAGTTGGCATTTATACGCGTACCGGTCAAAACACAAAGGCTCTGGCAACCCTGCAACCAGGTCTGGTCGGCGACAACATCGACATTGACCTGTTGCGGGTTGCTGGCGAGTTCTTTCTGCAAGCGGGTGACCTGAAGAAGGCCGAAGAGTACTTTACCAAGGCCAGCAACAAAAATCCGGAAGACGCCCGGTCACGCACATCACTGGCATTGACTCGCATGATGGGCGGTCAAGTTGACAGTGCATTTGGCGAACTGATCAGCATTGCATCTACCGACAAAGGAACCACGGCGGACTATGCTTTGATCAGCGCGCATTTGCGCCGTGGCGAATACGACAAGGCGCTCATTGCCATCGATGAACTTGAGAAAAAACAAACTGAAAAAGCAGTGGTTTGGAACTTGCGCGGCCGCACCTTGTTAGCCAAGAAAGACGTCGCCGGCGCGCGCAAGAGTTTCGAGCAAGCGTTGACCGTTAACCCGACTTATTTCCCTGCGGTTGCGGCGCTCGCCAACTTGGATTTGGCAGATAAAAAACCTACCGATGCCAAGAAACGTTTTGACGCGGTGTTGTTAAAAGAGCCAAAAAATGGCCAGGCGTTGTTGGCGTTGGCGGAACTTGCGGCTAGAAACGGCGCACCCAGAGATGAAGTTGCCAAGTTGATTGCCAAGGCCGTTACGGCGAACCCCACCGATGTTGCGCCACGCATGCTGTTGGTCCAGTTTCACATGAGAAACAAAGATATCAAATTGGCGCAGGCCACCGCGCAAGACGGTGTTGCAGCGATACCCACAAGTGCCGAACTGATGGATGCCTTGGGCATCACACAGCTTGCCAATGGCGAGACGAACCAAGCAATTGCCACCTTCAATAAGTTTGCAGCCATGCAACCCATGTCGCCGCAGCCGCACATGCGTTTGGCTGATGCCCATATGGCGGCCAAAGACAATGCAGCTGCTGCGGCCAGTTTGCGTAAAGCGCTAGAGATCAAGCCCGATTTGCAGCAAGCCCAGCGCGGCAGCATCATGTTGGATATGGTTGGTAAAAATGTACAAGGTGCGGTAGCGACGGCAAAAACGATCCAGAAACAATCGCCTGACTCCCCAGTGGGTTATGTGCTGGAGGGTGATATTTACGCCACCCAGAAGGCCTGGGACAGTGCTGCGACTGCATACCGCGCCGGACTCAAACAAGTGACGTCCGCGGAGTTGGCTGTTAAGCTGCACAACGCCCTTTTGGACGGCGGAAAAACCTTGGATGCCGAGAAGTTCTCTCTGGGCTGGCAAAAAGAGCACCCCAACGACACACTGTTTTTGTTGCACTTGGGCGATCGGGCGACAGAGAAGGCCGAGTACATCGGCGCTGAAAAGTACTACACAACGGTCACGAAGCTGCAGCCGAACAACGCAGTGGCATTCAACAATTTGGCCTGGGTAAGCGCCAAACTCAACAAGCCAGGCGCTTTGGGTTTTGCCGAAAAGGCGTTGGCTTTGGTGCCCAACCAACCTGCGTTCACGGATACGCTAGCAGTCTTGTTGTCGGACAAGGGCGAATACACCAAAGCGGCCGATCTTCAAGGTAAAGTCGTTGCAGCGATGCCTGACAACCATTTGTTCCGGTTGAATTTCGCCAAGATCCATTTAAAGGGTGGCAGGAAAGACCTTGCCAAAAAGGAACTGGAAGCAATCCAAAAAGCTGGCGACAACTTCGCGGGTCAGAAAGAAGTATCAGACCTTTTGAAGGGTCTTTAAGTGGGTCTAAGCGTCCAATTCTTGTCGAATTTGTTTACACTTGCACCTTAGCGATTGGATAAAAGCGGGAAAAACCCCTATGAAATCAACGTTTCGTGGGTTTGGCCTGATATTTGCTAGTTAGTTGAAAAGATGAGGTGAGCTTATGAACGATACAGAATCAAATTTGCACCAAATACCCTCTGAGCGCGCTCAGACTGCGGGTGTTGCACGCCGGCGCATGTTGCTGGCCAGTCTTGGCAAAGGTGGTGCTTTGGCGGCTGCTGTGGCCCTGCCCATGCAATCGCTGGCGTCTATTGGTACCTTAGCCGTCACAGCGAATGGCAAACGTTGCACCATTTCCGGCACCATGTCGAACATCCATTCACGCGAAACTGTCACTGCAACCTGTTCGGGTTGGAGTCCAGCCTACTACTTGGACATCACGAAATGGCCCAGTTACCATGTCACCAGCAATCCCAATGCTCAGAATTCTGTGAACGGTGGCCTTGGTACATTCAACAAGAATACGTTGTTCAGTGGTCTGTTTGGCGGAGGTTCCAGCAATTCTTTGATGACCGTTCTGAACTCCGGCGGCAATGACGAGCGGACTTGGGTTGCTGCCGTTCTCAATGGCACCGCTGGGTCCCGCGGCGTCGCCGCGAATTTTCCCTACACGGCCGCTCAGGTGATTGGCTTTTACACAGCGGGTGGCGTGACCCGCAGCAACGCGTTGACATTCTTTCAGAACTTCATGCAAACCAACCAGTCCTGATCTTGGTTGATCAATGGCTGTTGTTGCGACGCCTTTTTACAGGCTGAGGACCGTCTGTCGGCTGCACTGGAAAAGCTGGAACGACGAGTACGTCGTTTTCGATGAAACGTCCGGGCAAACGCATCAGCTCAGTTCAGTGCATGCGTTTGTTTTGCACCTTTTAACCGAAAACCCCCACACGCAAAGTCCTTTGGTGAGCGCTTTGTTATTGGCTATACCGTCCGCTGATGCGTTCACACTCACTGAACAAGTGCAGAGCGTGCTTCGGGAGCTCGAAAGCTCCGGCTTGGTGGACGTCGTGCTATCGTGATTCTTGCTGACCTTTCTCATGCCGTCATGCGGCAACGTTTGTGTGGCACAGGGTTGGTTCTGAAAATCGGCCCCTTTGCTTTTCGAATCATCTCCCCGATACCTAGCTTGCACGCCGATTTGGCGGTACTTTATGCTGACTACCCTCTTTTGTCAGACGACCAGTTTGTTGACTTTACAGTCACCATCGCATCTGGAACCGGCTGGCATCGGTGGTTTCATCGCCAGGCGGTGTTTTGTTTTGATGGCTCAGATATCTTTGTGCCCTTGCCGCAAGACCATGCTTTTCCGCTGCTTGAATGGGCGATGAACTGGTGCATATCCATGCACGCCCACCAATACTTGCTGTTGCACTCAGCGGTGATTGAGCGCAATGGCTGTGCCGTCATCATGCCAGCGCCACCGGGGTCCGGCAAAAGCACCTTGTGTGCGGGGTTGGTACATCGCGGCTGGCGTTTGTTGTCGGATGAGTTGGCGTTGATCTCCTTAACTGATGCCTCCATATCCCCATTGGGGCGTCCCATCAGTCTGAAAAATCAGTCGGTGGACGTGATTCGAAACTATGTTCCCAAAGCCGTGTTGAGCAAATTGGTGCGAGAAACTTCCAAAGGCAGTGTGTCGTTGTTGAAAGTGCCCACCGAGCATCTGCGCCGCATCGATGAAGTGGCACGGCCACGCTGGGTCATATTTCCCAAGTACGTGGCGCAATCGTCAGCGCAACTCACGCCGCGCTCCAAAGCCAACAGCATGCTGGAACTGGGGCGCAACTCGTTTAACTACATGGTGCTTGGGCACACAGGTTTTAACGTGTTGTCCCAGGTGATTGATGCCTGTGATTGTTATGACTTCGAGTACAGCCAGCTTGATGATGCCGTGGCTGTGTTTGACGCGTTGGCCAAGCAGAAGGTGCGGGCATGAGCAGCACCTTGTTGGAGCGCGTGTGGGTCGCGCCTGACACCCTCCCGACATTAACCCTCAAGGAATGGGAGTTGGTGTTGGGGCAGGCGCGCCAAGCCCGCTTGATTGCGCGACTGGCGACACACTTTCTGGATCGGGGTTGGATGTCTGACGTTCCCGATGGACCCCGCAGACACCTGGCAAGTGCCTTGCGGCTGGCTGAACGTCAGCAGCATGAGGTGCGATGGGAGGTGGATTGCCTCTGTCGTGCCTTGCGCCCCATAGAAGGGCCCGTGGTTCTCCTGAAAGGCGCAGCCTACCTCATGGCAGATTTTTCAACCGCACGGGGCCGACTGTTTGCCGATATTGATCTGATGGTTCCCAAACCTCAGATTGATGCGGTGGAGGGCGCCTTGTTCGCGGCAGGGTGGATTTGTGACGAACAAGATGCCTACAACCAGCGTTACTACCGTGAATGGATGCACGAGATTCCCCCGCTGCGGCATGTTCAACGTAACTCCTACATCGACCTGCATCACACCATCACGCCGCCAACCTCACGGTTTCATGTCGATGGCGCTTTTTTGTGCAGTCGCGTTCAGCCCCTGAATGGCTACCCCGGACTTTTTGTTCTGGCCCCCGCGGACATGGTCTTGCATAGCGCGGTGCACTTGTTTCAGGAAGGTGAGTTTGGGCATGGTCTGCGCGACTTGCTTGATCTGCAAGACCTGTTGAAGCAGTTTTCATGGCAACCCAAGTTCTGGCCGAGTTTGCTGGAACGAGCACAAGAGTTAGATTTGGGAATACCGCTTTACCACGCGATATTTCACATCACCCGCTTGTGGGGAAACCCAGTACCTGAGCCGTTACGCACGGGCATCGAGGCGATGGGGCCGTCCACGCTGGCGCGATTGTTGATGGCTTGGATGCTGGGCTTGGCGTTGAAGCCTGACCACCCCAGTTGCGACACTCGTTGGACAGGGTTGGCACGTTGGATGTTGTATGTGCGTTCCCATGCGCTGCGCATGCCCATGCGTTTGGTGGTGCCGCACCTGCTGCGCAAAGCGTGGATGCAACGGTTTCCCGAAACGAAAAGCACCTGATCGCTACCTGTGGTTGTGAGCAACCCAGTGAATTTTGGTTAGGAGGCCAAAAGGTCAAAAAAAAGCACCTGAAACAGGTGCTTTTTCATTGGCGTTGGAAGACGTTAAGGGGTTTGTTTGCGGCGGCGCGCGGCCATCAAACCCAACAAGCTGGCACCGAGAAGGGCCAAAGAACCAGGTTCGGGAACTTTGCCGTCGGGAACACCGACATCTTTGCTTGAAACGGAAAATAGTTTGAAGTAATCCAGTGTGGCGTCAAGCGTTGGGGCGCTGCTGTAGCCCGCGTTGTAGGCGCTGATCAGCCACCAGCTTGACGTTACCGGCGCGCCAACATTGTTGACGGTTCGAACAATGTCTGTGCTGCTGCCAGCTGTTGCTGCGTCTGGTGCAGCGTCGCCGACTTGTTGCACCAAAGCCCAGCCACCCCCATTGGTCAACCCGCCAGCTTGGTTAGACGCTGTTTTGCCTTGGATCGTGGGTGTGCCGCCGTTGTATGCCATCAAGGTGAAATCTGCATCACTTTGGTTCCAGCCCAACGTTACTTTGTCCAATGCGACAGCTGCGTCAAATTTTAAGACGAAGAGATCAGGCGCCGAAGTCAAGGGACTGTTATCAGCAGCATGGTTAGGCGCACTCACCACCAAGCCTTCGGCTTGACTGGCAATACCAAAACCTGAACCACCTTGGGCTGATACATATGCTGTTTGAAAACCTGTAGCCCCAGTTTTGCTACCCCAAGCTGAAACGGTCACCTTGTTGGTGCCAGCATCTCCAGCGCAAGACCAAGTGTTCCCAAAATTTCCCGGATTGGTCTTTTGGTTCGCTGCTGTGCTGTTACATGTACCGAAATTCCATGTGGTTGCCGAAAAAGCGCTTTGGCAAGCCAACACAAGAGCGAAGCTCGCAACGATATGTCCAGCTGTTTTGATGTTTGATATTTTCATTGCTTTTCCTCGGAAAATTTGTTTGAGCGATGTGTGCCGGGCTTGCTTGCTATATGAGACAAATAAAGCGATTTTCATGCCAACAATTAAAACTCTATATCTTTCAATAGCTTGAAGCTGGTTTTGGAGGGTTGTCATATCAAAATGTAAACCACACCGACAGTCAGGTTTACTTCAAACTCTTGAGCAAAGCCGCAGCTTCATTTGCTCCATCAAAACTGAGACCCGATTTCAGGGCGGTTTCGAGTTCATCTCGGGCTTCTGTTTTGCGTCCGATTTTTACCAACGCCACAGCCAAGTGGTAGCGAATTTGAGGGTTGGTAGGTTGGCGTAGCCGAGCATCGCGCAGGTACTGCAAGGCGCGGTCGGTTTGCCCGGCTTGCAAGAGCGCCCAACCCAAGGTATCGATGGCGTTGAAATCGTTGGGGTGTTTGGCAACGGCTTGTTCGGCAACTTTGATAGCAGCCGGGTCTTTCAGGTGCAACAGTACATTGGCAAGGTTGTTCAATGCATCACCATCATCGGGAACCAGCGTGACCAGTGTTTCAAACCGGCTTTTGGCTGCGACAAATTGTCCTGTGCTGGCGTACGCGTTGGCGAGGGCTTTGAGTACGGTGACATCTTTGGGGTGGTTTTTGAGCCATTGTTCCACCAGTTGAATCGCCGGTTTGCCGCGATCTTGGGTGGCAAGGACCGCAAACAACCTCATCACTGTCGGCGTGCTGGGTTCGGTTTGGAAAGCCCGGCGATGGAATTCCACCGCCTGTGGGGTTTGCCCACGCGCTTGGGAAATATCGCCAAGCAACGTGTACCCGATGGCTAACTTGGGATGCGTGGCAAGGATATCGCGTGACCGTTTTTCGGCTTTGCCGAGGTCATTGCTGGCCAACTCTACTTGGGCCATTAGCGCCCGAGCGGGTAGATAGTCGGGTTGACCGGCCAAAGCTTTCTCAAGGCTGTAGGTGGCACCATTGACGTTCTGAGCCATGAGTTGGAGCTGGGCAATCTCTACTTGTGGACCCGCTTGGTAGTCGGCAACTCGGGTGGCGCTCGTGAGCGTACTTTTAGCACCGGCGAGGTCTTTGTTGGCGAGTTGGACCCGGGCATAGGTCATCAAAACTGCCAGATCGTCGGGTGCTTTTCCGGACACGCGTTTGATAGCATCCAGCGCGTTTGTGGCACGGTTGCCTCTGAGGTGAAAATCGGCCAGCGCTAAGCCCCAGCGAGTTTCAGTCGGTCCAGACAGGTCGGTGGCTTTTTCCAGCCAGCGCTGCGTTTGAGCGATTTGGCCCGTGCGTTCTGACAACAGAGCCATTTCAAACATGGCTTCGGCGTTCTTCTCATCTGCCTTGAGAATCGCACCCAATCGCTGTGTCGCTGCATCGTACGCTTTGGTGGCAATGTCCAGTCGTGCGAGATGCAATTTGGCGGCAACTAAGTTGGGATCTAGTTTGAGCGCTTGTTCAAAGGCAGCTCTGGATTCGGAAACTCTGGCAGCCTGACCTAAGGACATGCCGAGTAGGTTGAAGAAGCTGGCGTTGGAGGGTTGCTGTTTCACCAGGCTGGACGCCACGTCGATGGCCTTTTGGTTGTGTTGGTGTCGCAAATAGTGCCCGACCAAAGCAGCGCCAGCTTGTGTTTGGCGCGGGTCTCTTTTGAAGGCGGTTTCCAACTCCACCAGCCCCCCCGCAGTTTGGCCGCTGCGCATCAGGCTTAGACCCAGCGCGGAGCGGAACTCGGGGGCCTCCTTGACTTGAAGGGCTTGCTGCATGAGCGAGCTTGCACGGGCATTTTGACCTTTGGACATGAGCGCAGATGCCAAGAGGGTGAGTGCCTGCCCGTCGTTTGGGTTTGATTTCAGGTAGGCTTCCAGTACCTCAATGGCACGGTCTTTGTTGTTTTCACTCAGGTAAATTTTTGCTAGAAGTTTGGATGCAGGCGTATTGGACTGAGCCTGTTGAAATGCCTCAAGGTACTGTTTGGCTTTTTCGCGCTCATTCAGCCCAAAATGTGCCAAACCATTGAGCATCAAAAACTGGGGTCGGTACCGAATGTACGCCATGGGGACCGGGTCAATCAGAGCGGTCAAATCTTTGAGTGCCTTGCGTGCGGCGTCGGGTTGTTTGTTGCGTTCTGCTAGCAGTGCTTGCAGATACACGGCTCGGGGTTCTTTAGGCGCTGTTCGTCGCAACTCGGTCAGGTCAGTTTGCGCCTCTGCATTGCGGCCCAGGTCGATATAGATGCCTGCGCGTGCAATCCGCGCTTCAAGATGCAGAGGTTGCGCCTTGAGTGCGCGGTCATAGGCGGCCAAAGTGGCTGTCAAGTTTCCCGACACATGTGTGATGGAGCCTTTTTGGTACCAGACTTCGGCTGACGTCGGCGCCAGTGCAAGGGCCTGTTCGGCTGCCGCATTGGCTTCCATAAACTGTTTGGTGCGAATGCGCAAAGGTACTTCAGCCAGCCAAACCTCGGGCGATCGGTTGTCCAGACGTCGGGTATCCTCCACCGCTTTCAAGGCGCCGCCCGCATCCCCCAAGTCGGCCAAGGCGTTGGCCTTGAGCAACCCTAGTTGTACCTGTAGGTCCAAAGGCAAATCGGTCGTGTTGAAGGTGGCCTGGTCCAGAACTTGTTTTTGTTTGCCCTGGGCCATCAGCGCCTGGGCCAGTGGCATTACCACCTCCGCGCGGTTGACGCCGAGGTTCAGGGATTGGGTGAGGGCGACCTCGGCGGCA
>Ga0136636_10000892_pt1 | contig 16595 bp, 14 predicted proteins | sample AntDrymUQ8522106_2_FD_104653 | JGI IMG/M metagenome (GOLD analysis project Ga0136636, IMG submission 104653) | Polar desert sand microbial communities from Dry Valleys, Antarctica - metaG UQ852 (21.06) | ecosystem: Environmental > Terrestrial > Soil > Desert | place: Antarctica: Dry Valley... | reverse complement strand
TGCATGGCGATCTGCGCGTAGGCCGGCGACGGGCCGGTGCCGTTGGAGATCAGCACGCCGTTCTGGCGCTGGCCGATCTCACCGTCGGCACGCGGGCCGTAATGGTCGAACACATGGAACAGCAGGCCGGTGCCGGCCGTGATGGTGCGGAACTCGGTCTGGAAGCCGATCAGGCCGCGCGCCGGGATCATGAAGTCCATGCGCACGCGACCCTTGCCGTCCGGCTCCATGTTCTGGAGGATCGCCTTGCGCTCGCCCAGGCGCTGCATCACGCCGCCCTGGAACTGTTCCTCCAGGTCCACCACCAGCGCTTCGATCGGCTCGGACTTCACGCCGTCGATCATCTTGATGATCACTTCCGGGCGCGACACGGCCATTTCGTAGCCTTCGCGACGCATGGTCTCGATCAGGATCGACAGGTGCAGTTCGCCGCGGCCGCTGACCTTGAACTTGTCGGCGTCGTCGGTGTCTTCCACCTTCAGCGCGACGTTGTGCTGGGTCTCGCGCATCAGGCGGTCGCGCAGCTGGCGCGAGGTGAGGAACTTGCCGCCGGAGTGTTCTTTCTGGCCCGCGAACGGCGAGTTGTTGACCTGGAAGGTCATGCTGATGGTCGGCTCGTCGACGGTCAGCACCGGCAGCTGTTCGGGGGTATCGAGTGCACACACGGTGTCGGAAATGCCCAGCCCCTCGATGCCGGAGATCGCGATGATGTCGCCGGCTTCGGCCATCTGCACCTCGCGGCGCTCCAGGCCCATGAAGCCGAGTACCTGCAGCACTCGGCCATTGCGCTTCTTGCCGTCGCGCGCGACGACGCTTACCTGCTGGTTGGGCTTGATGATGCCGCGCTGGATGCGGCCGATGCCGATGATGCCGACGTAGTTGCTGTAGTCGAGCTGGCTGATGCGCATCTGGAACGGGCCGTCCGGATCGACTTCCGGCGCCTTGACGTGATCGACGATGGCCTGGAACAGCGGATCGAGGTTGCCATCGCGCAGATCGGGGGTCATGCCGGCGTAGCCGTTGAGCGCCGACGCGTAGACGGTGGTGAAATCGAGCTGGTCGTCGGTCGCGCCGAGACGATCGAACAGATCGAAAGTGGCATTGAGCACCCAGTCGGGGCGCGCGCCGGGGCGGTCGATCTTGTTGATCACCACGATCGGCTTGAAGCCCATGTTGAACGCTTTCTGGGTCACGAAGCGCGTCTGCGGCATCGGGCCGTCGAAGGCGTCGACCAGGATCAGCACCGAGTCGACCATCGACAGCACGCGCTCGACCTCGCCGCCGAAGTCGGCATGGCCCGGCGTATCGACGATGTTGATCCGCCAGTCGCGCCACGTGATGGCGGTGTTCTTGGCCAGGATCGTGATGCCACGCTCCCTTTCGATGTCGTTGGAGTCCATCACGCGATCCGGCATCACCTGCCGGTCGGACAGCGTGCCCGACTGCTTGAGCAGCTGGTCGACAAGGGTGGTCTTGCCATGGTCGACGTGGGCGACAATGGCGATGTTGCGGAGCTTTTCAATCGACATGCGGGTTCCATTCCGGACGATGCGGTCCGGTGGTGCAGACAACGACAGGGGTGCGCAAGGCGCAAAGACGCGACGCAGTATAGCGGGGACGCCGTTTTGTTGCTGCGGCGCAACGGACTGGGCCAAGCGCGCTTGCTCCCGCTAACATGGGCGCTCCTGATCCCGGAGCGACCCATGGCAGCCCTCAGCGCCCATTTCCAGCTTGCACGCGGCCCGATCCGCTTGAATCTATTCGCCGACAAGGCGCCTATCACGGTGGCGAACTTCGTCAATCTCGCGCGACGCGGGTACTACAACGGCCTGAGCTTCCACCGGGTGATCCCCGATTTCATGATCCAGGGCGGCTGCCCCGAGGGTTCGGGCCGCGGTGGCCCCGGATACACGTTCGAAGACGAGGTCGGCACCGGCCTTGGCCATGACGGCGGCGGCGTGCTCTCGATGGCCAATGCCGGTCCGGGCACCAATGGCAGCCAGTTCTTCATCACCCACACCGCGACTGCGTGGCTGGATGGCAAGCACACCGTGTTCGGCAAGATCTTCGACGCGCAGGACCAGGTCGTGGTCGACGCGGTGCGTGGTGGCGACGTCATTCAGTCGTTGACCATCGAAGGCGACTACGCACCGCTGTTCGCGCAGACCCAGGCCCATCTGGATCGCTGGAACGCGATTCTCGACAAGCGCTGATCGCCGGACTCCAAGCGCACATGGCTGCGGCTGCGGCTGCCGCAACCGTGCGCGGCTAGGGTGCGCGCGGACGCTGCGTGTGTTCGCGCAGCAGCGCTTCACGCGGCGCACTGGACGCGGCCGCATCGCGCGCAAACCAGGCCTCCCAGCGCGAATCCATCAGCGCGCGCCAGCCATCGCCCATGCGCGGTGGGTGGCCGCTGGAGATGCTGAACTCCCACAGTCGCGACAGCCGCTCGGCGATCACCGGGCGCACGCTCGGGTCTGAGTCCGGGATCAGGCCCAGTTCGGCATCGATGGCCGACAGCAGCGAGGTGCCGGCATCCGCGCGCAGTCCCATCTGGCGCAGCGCACCAAGCGCGCGCAGGTCGGCATCGTGCTCGGCGAGCAGCGGATCGAAGTCGGGCAGCGCGCGCTTTGCGAAGTGATCCAGCTCCGCATGCGCCAGCTCATGGGCGATGATGAAAGTGATTTCCGCTTCATCGCGCGCGCGCAGAAGCAAGGCGGTGCGGATACGCAGGCGGCCATCGGGCAGCAGCTCGGCCTGGATCCCATCGTCGACGATCACCTCGACGGATGGCGCACTGGCGCCGGCCAGCGCGCTCACGCGCGCGCCAAGCCAGGCGACGATTGCCGGATCATCAAGTGCTGCGGGTGGCTGCCGGGTGGCGGTCGCGGAGCAGCCGGCGATCATCAGCAGTATCGACAGCAGGATCGCGCGGCGTGGAAGCGATGTTCGCAGATTGGTCATCGCGCGATTGTAGGACAGGGAATGCGCTCGGGTCTCGACCCTGCGCCCTGGGGGTGTCGATGCGAGCATCGTGGTGACTGCAATGTCCCGCTGCAGCCGCGGCTCCGGTCGCTGCCATGGCAGCTCCCACACGCGCTCCCATGACAGGTCCAGCAGCGAGATCGCCCGTCTCGCCTCGATCCCGTTATCTCACTGTGGGAGCTGGCATGCCGGCGACGGCAGACTCCCCACTACAGCATGCTGCGCGCAGGGACGCCGCAGCACCCGGCTCCGGCGCCGCGCCTCAGCGCACCGCCGCCACCCGCGGTCGCTCCGCGAGCGTGCGCAGCACGAAGTGCTCCAGCAGCAGGCGCTCGTTGGCATCGAGCGGCGAGAATTCCACTCCGCAGCGCTGCTGGTCGGGGTCCTCCGTGGCGCTCACGCTGCGTACCGTGCCGACCAGCTTGAGCGCATAGCGCGGGACCGAGCCCGGCAGCACCAGGTCGATACCCACCTGGTCGCCAGCCGCGATCACCGGCGTGGCGCACTCCAGTTGCAGTCCGCCGGCGCTGATGTTGGTCACCCGGCAGGGCAGCGCGGCTGCATCCGGCGCGGTGTAGTTGGTGGCCACCGCGTTGAGGCTGGTCGGTGCGCGCGGATAGCGCCGGAAGCGCTGCACCGACACGTCTGCCGGGTAGTCCAGCACTGCCAGCGGAAACGGCAGCAAGTCCTGCCGCAGCACGCGCGATTCGAAGCGCACGATTTCGGAGCCATGCACGCAGCGGAATGCGACCGGCGCTCCGCTCGCCGCCAGCGGTGCGCGCTCGTCGTTCGCCAGCACGCCCAGATAGATCGCCGCGCGCGGCAGCACGCCGATCAGGGTGGCGGATAGTAATCGTGGCGGATCGCCGTCCTGGCTGAGCTGTACGGTCGCGCCGGACGGCAGACGCAGGGCGGTGAGCAGGCATTCGACGCTGGCGCGCAGTGCCTCGGTGTGTGCGGGCGGTTCGGGCGGCGGCGTCGGCAGCGTTGCCGCCACCGTCGGGGTGCTGGCAGCTTCGATGCGCGCGAGCGCTTCGGCGGTGACCATGCCGACTTCGTGGATGCGTTCGATATGGCGCGCGTTGCGCGGGGCCTCGCCGGGCGATAGCAGCAGGCGGCCATCGGTGTCGTAGATCGCAAACGGCAGCGGCTGACCGATCCGGATCCGGGTCGAGCTCAGGGGTACCAGCGGCAGTGCAGGCATGATCCGACATCGCGGCGAAAGGCCTGCTGGCTCCAGCAAGAATCGGGCCGCATTCTCCATGGCGCTGCAAGCGCGCGTGCTAAACTTCTCCGGTTTCCCGATCGCCCGAACCACTGCGAGGACCCCGATGCCGAAGCTTGCCCAGCGGATGAGTCGCGCGCGCCCCAGCGCGATCATGGCGGTGGCCGAAAAGGCCAAGGCACTCAAGGCCCAGGGCCGCGACATCATCAGCTTCACCATCGGGGTTCCGAACTTCCTGCCCGGCGAGCACGTGTATGCGGCCGCGCGCGAGGCATTGTTGAAAGACAGCGGCCAGTACGGCACCAACCGTGGACCCGATCCGCTGCTCGAGGGCATGCTCAAGCACCTGCGCGAGTGCGGCATCGAAGGTTACGAGCGCAAGCACCTGTGTTCCGGTGTCGGCAACAAGCACGTGCTGTTCAACCTCATGTACGCGCTGCTCGAGGAGGGCGACGAGGTCCTGATCCCGACCCCGTACTGGACCACCTACCTCGATATCTGCGACATCCTCGGCGCCAAGGCGACACTGCTGCAGTGCCCGCCGGAGGCCGACTACAAGCTCAAGCCCGCGCAGCTCGCCGCCGCGATCGGCCCGCGCACGAAGATCCTGCTGTTCAACAATCCGTCCAATCCGACCGGCATGGTCTACACGCCGGCCGAAGTGCAGGGGTTGGCCGACGAGCTGGTCGAGCACGACATCTGGGTGCTCAGCGACGACATCTACAACCGGATGATCTTCGATGGCATCCCCTATGCGCATCTGGTCAACGCGCGGCCCGAGCTGCGCGATCGCGTGATCATCCTCGACTCGGTGTCGAAGACCTACGGCATGCCCGGCTGGCGCGTGGGCTTCGCCGCCGGCCCGGTCGCAGTCGCGCAGGCGCTGGTGTCGCTCAACTCCAACCACATCACCAACCTGCCCGAGGTCGTGATCGCCGCCGCAGTGGCAGCATACGATGGGCCGCAGGATATTCCGCGGCAGAAGGCGGTCGAGTTCCAGCACAGGCGCGACGAGGTGCTCGCAGCACTGCTGACCATCCCCGGCGTGAAGTGCCCCAAGCCTGCCGGCGCGTTTTACGCCTTCCCCGATATCTCGGTGGCTTTCGGCAAATCCTGGAAGGGGCATGCGATCGCCAACGACGTCGACTTCTGCAGCGTGCTGCTGGAAGCCACCGGTGTTGCGGTGGTGCCCGGCAGCGCCTTCGGCGAGCCGCGCGCGATTCGCATCTCCTATACGTGCAAGCCGGCGGAACTGACCGAAGGCTTGCGGCGAATCCAGCAGTTTTTCGGCGAATTGGCCTGAGCTGGCGGAGCACTCCATGTCCTGCGAGATCACAGCGATCATCCAGCGCGTGGGCGACCGGTACGTCGCGCTCTGCCCGGAGTTCGACGTGGCGCGCCAAGGCGCGGCGGTGCAGCAGGCGCGGGCAAACCTTGCCGAAGCGGTCGAGTTGTTCCTCGGGTCCGCTTGCTCCGAGGAGATCGCGCGGCGCACGCACTCCGAGACCTGGGTGACCCGGGTAGAGGTTGGTGTTGATCAGATGGCAGGCCGGCGTTGGCCACGAAGCGTTCGAAAAACCCCGAGCACAGGAGCAATACGTCCATGAAATCCCCTATCCGCGTTGCCGTCACCGGCGCTGCCGGTCAGATCGGTTACAGCCTGATCTATCGCATCGCCTCGGGCGCGATGCTGGGCCCCGACCAGCCGGTGATCCTGCAGATGCTCGAGCTGCCGATGGAAAAGGCGCAGGCGGCGTTGAAGGGCTGCATGATGGAACTCGACGACTGCGCGTTCCCGCTGCTGGTCGGCATGCTCGGCAGCGACGATGCCAATGTCGCGTTCAAGGATGCCGCCATCGCCCTGCTGGTCGGCGCGCGGCCGCGCGGACCAGGCATGGAGCGCAAGGACCTGCTGCTGGAGAACGCCAAGATATTCACCGCGCAGGGCAAGGCACTCAACGCGGTGGCCTCGCGCGATATCAAGGTGCTGGTGGTCGGCAATCCGGCCAATACCAATGCCTATATCGCGATGAAGTCGGCGCCTGATCTGAAGCCCGGCAACTTCACCGCCATGCTGCGCCTGGATCACAACCGCGCGCTGTCGCAATTGGCGTCCAAGGCCGGTGTGGCGGTCGGCGATATCGACAAGCTGGTGGTGTGGGGCAACCACAGCCCGACCATGTATCCGGATTACCGGTTCGCCACCGCGGGCGGTGCATCGCTGAAGGACAAGATCGGCAGCGAGGACTGGAACCGTAACGAGTTCATCCCCAAGGTTGGCAAGCGCGGCGCTGCGATCATCGAAGCGCGCGGCCTGTCGTCGGCGGCATCCGCGGCGAATGCGGCCATCGACCACGTGCACGACTGGGTGCTCGGCAGCCACGGCAAGTGGGTCACCATGGGCATCCCTTCCGATGGCAGCTACGGTATTCCGAAAGACGTGATCTACGGCTTCCCGGTTACCACAGCCAACGGCACTTACAGCATCGTGCAGGACCTGCCGATCGACGAATTTTCGCGCGAGCGGATGAACTTCACGCTCAAGGAGCTGGAGGAAGAGCGCGCCGGGGTGGCGGATCTTCTCGCCTGAAATCAGGCCACGGCGAATGGCCATTCGCCATTGGCCATTCGCAACCCCCGCAACCTCCGAGCACTCGCCGCCCAATGTCTTGCCCATCCCCCGGCACCCGTCTCCGCCACGCCATGCAGCTCGAAAAGCCGCTGCAGTTGCCTGGCGCCATCAACGCCTTCGCGGCGATGCAGGCGCAACGTGCGGGCTTCAAGGCGCTGTATGTCTCCGGCGCGGGGATTGCCAATGCAAGCTACGGGTTGCCGGATCTGGGCATGACCAGTCTCGACAACGTGTGCGAGGACATCCGCCGCATCTCCGGTGCCTGCGAGCTGCCGCTGCTGGTCGACGCCGATACCGGCTGGGGCGCGGTATTCAATGTGCAGCGCACGATCAAGGAGTTCACCAGGTCGGGTGCGGCGGCGTGCCACATCGAAGACCAGGTGCAGGCCAAGCGTTGCGGTCACCGACCCGGCAAAGCGGTAGTGCCGAAGGAAGATTTTGCCGACCGCATCAAGGCGGCGGTCGACGGCCGCACCGATTCCGGCTTCGTGATCGTTGCACGCACCGACGCGTTGGCGGTAGAGGGCATCGATTCCGCCATCGAGCGTGCGGTGGCCGCCGAGGCCGCCGGTGCCGACGTGATCTTCGCGGAAGCCTGCACGACCGTGGCCGAATACCAGCGCTTTCTCGGTGCGGTGAAGCTGCCGGTGCTCGCCAACCTCACCGAGTTCGGCAAGACGCCGTACTTCACGGTCGACGAGTTGCGCGCGATCGGCATCAGCATGATCATCTACCCGCTGTCGGCATTCCGCGCCATGGCCCGCGCCGCCGAGGCGGTGTACGGCGCGATCCGCGCCGACGGCACCCAGAACAACATGGTCGATCGCATGCAGACCCGGATGGAACTCTACGATGTGCTCGGTTACCACGAGTACGAGCGCAAGATCGATTCCCTGTTCGGCGACGGCAAATCGGGCGGCTGAGCGATATGCATGACTGAACCGGCCAATCCGGGCCCCGAGCTGCCGCGTCGGCGCTTTAACTGGGACATGCTCGCAGCGCTGATGGCGGTTTTCGTTGGCATGTGCGCGTTGGGTGTGAGCGTCTATACCGCGCGCCTGCAACGCCAGCAGATCGAGGCGCAGACCTGGCCCTACCTGCAGCTGTGGCGTTCCAACGCCGAGCGCCGCTACAACCTGTCCAATCGCGGCATCGGCCCGGCGCAGGTGCGCGACATGCGGGTTTTCGTCGATGGCAACGAGGTCGAATCATGGGGCGAGGCGTTTGCGAAGCTCACTGGCCGAGCGCTGGAGTGCTCCCGCTCGAGCTTCATCAGTCGGCGCGTTTTGGCCGCCAACGAGGACGCGACGATGATCGAGTTCTGCAATGACATCGACTTCGCCGCGTTCGATGCTGCCGCCGGGCGCGTGCAGCGCGAGTTCTGCTATTGCTCGGTACTCGGGGACTGCTGGCAGCTGAGCGAGCGCGCGGCCAACGAGGAAGATGCCCTGCGCAGCGTCGACCGTTGCCCACTTGGCACGGCGGGGCGATTCCGTTGAGCGGGTCGCCGCACGCGATGCGCGCCATTACACTGCACCGCAAGCCCGCCGCGCGGGCAACCGATCAGCCAACCGCCGAGTGCATCCCATGAGCGAGCCCGTCCAGGTCCTCCCCAAGGCCAAGAAGTCCGTCGCACTGTCCGGCGTGGTCGCCGGAAACACCGCCGTATGCACGGTCGGCCGCACCGGCAACGACCTGCACTATCGCGGCTACGACATCAAGGAACTCGCCGAGCAGGCGACATTCGAGGAGGTCGCCTTCCTGCTGGTTCATGGCCGGCTGCCGAACGCCGCGGAACTGCGCCTTTACCACCAGAAGCTCGCCCGCCTGCGCGGTCTGCCGGCGCCGGTTCGTGCCGCGCTGGAACTGCTGCCTGCCGCCACCCACCCGATGGACGTGATGCGCACCGGCTGCTCGGTGCTCGGCACCGTGCTGCCGGAGAAGGACGACCACGGCCAGGCCGGCTCGCGCGATATCGCCGATCGCCTGCTGGCCTCGTTCGGCTCGATCCTGCTGTACTGGTTCCACTTTTCGCACAACGGGCGCCGGATCGAGACCGAGACCGACGATGCGTCGATCGCTGCGCACTTCCTGCATCTGCTGCACGGCCGCAAGCCCAGCGAACTGCACGCCCGCGCGCTCGACCAGTCGCTGATCCTGTATGCCGAGCACGAGTTCAACGCGTCGACCTTCGCCGCGCGCGTGATCGCCGGTACCGGCTCGGACATGTACTCGGCGATCACCGGCGCGATCGGCGCCCTGCGTGGGCCCAAGCACGGTGGCGCCAACGAAGTGGCGATGGAGACCATCGCGCGCTACCAATCCGCCGATGAGGCCGAGGCCGACATCCGCGCGCGCGTCGAGCGAAAGGAGATCGTGATCGGCTTCGGCCACCCGGTGTACACCATCGGCGACCCGCGCAACCCGATCATCAAGGAGATTTCGCAGCGCCTGTGCGAGGACGTCGGCAGCTTGCGGCTGTTCGAGATCAGCGAGCGGATCGAGACGCTGATGTGGGACCTGAAGAAGATGTTCCCCAACCTCGATTGGTACAGCGCCTCGTCCTACCACGTGATGGGCGTGCCGACGGCCATGTTCACCCCGTTGTTCGTGATCTCGCGCACCTCGGGTTGGGCGGCGCACGTGATCGAGCAGCGCATCGACGGCAAGATCATCCGCCCGAGCGCGAACTACGTCGGCCCCGACGACTGTGCTTTCGTTCCGGTGCACGCGCGGCCCTGAGCCCGAACACGCCGCAGGGCGGCGACAGCCGATCGTGGTCAAGGGCAGCTGACGCGGTCGCGACTGGGCGAGGAGTGGCCCTGTGGGTGGCGAACGTTGGGGTGGTCGCGGCCACGCTGGTGGCCGTGGTCAGCGTGCACTATGAGGGCCTGATACTGCTGTCGCGCTGGAACGCGCACACCGCCGAATGCGAGATCCGCCGCCGCGTGCTATCGGCATGTTCGGCGTGCCGGGCCTGCATGTCGTGGAGATCTGGATCTTCGGGCTTGCATGGTGGTGCCTGGTCCAGTGGCCCGCCTGCGGTCATCTCGCCGGCGACGACCCGCTGCTGCTCGTCGACGCGGTCTACTTCTCGGCCACCACTTTCACCACCGTCGGCTTCGGCGACCTCTCGCCCGTCGGACCGATCCGCTTGTCGTCCGGCACCGAGGCGCTGACCGGCTTCGTGCTGATCGGCTGGACCGCGTCCTTTACCTACTTCGAGATGGAGCGCTACTGGCGCGAGCGGTGATGCGACGCAGCGTGACCGCTGGCGCACGAGTGCCACTATCGGGACGATGCAAGATCCGCCCGCGACCGATCCGTTTGCCGGGCGCTACCCCGAACCCCGCCGCGTCGCCGTCGGTGCGGCGCTGCGCTGGCTGACGCATGGCGCACGCGACCTGCAGGCCGCGCCGGCTGCATCGCTGTTCTATGGCGCGGTGCTGGCGGCGATGGGCTGGCTGCTGGTACGTCATGCGGTCGATGGCGTGATCGGACTGGCCCTGCTGACCGGATTCCTGCTGGTCGCTCCACTGCTGGCCACTGGCCTGTACGCGATCAGCCGCAGCATCGAACGTGGCGGCAAGCCGGACTTTCGGAAGTCGCTGTTCGCATGGCGCGAGAACCTCAGTTCATTCAGTTTTTTCGGCGCGATACTCGCGCTGATGCTGGCCGTCTGGCTGCGGGTGTCGGTGGTGGTCGTCGCGCTGTTCTTCGACGGCCCGATGCCGCACGCGGCGACCCTGCTGGGCGATGTGCTGGCAGCCCCCGACGGCGCGCTGTTCCTCGCGGCCTACCTCGGCGCTGGCGCGGGCTTCGCGGTGCTGGTGTTTTCGATGTGTGTGGTGTCGTTGCCGCTGCTGCTCGATCGCCCGCGCTGCGACACCGTCACCGCCATCATCACCAGCATGCGGGTGCTGGCCGCCAATCGCGCAGCAATGCTGCTGTGGGCGGCGATCATCGTGGCGTTGACCGCACTGGGTTTTGCCACGCGCTTCATCGGTCTGGCGATCCTGATGCCGGTGGTCGGGCACGCAACCTGGCACGCATACCGCGACCTGGTAGCGCCCGCAGAGGAGCCTCGCTAGGGAGCCTCTGTGCAAGTCCCGCACACCGCGTTGTCTCGCCATGCGCCGAGTTTGTTCGGAGGTTCCGGACTGTTCAATCCCGAGTTTCGAAGTCGAAAGACTTGCCTCGCGCCGAGCAGGCCGCGCTTCGATGCAACAAGACTTGCACCGAGCGCACTATTCCACTGTGGGAGCCGGCATGCCGGCGACGGCACCCTTGTGGGAGCCGGCATGCCGGCGACGGTACCCTTGTGGGAGCCGGCATGCCGGCGACGGTACCCCCCGCTACCGCCGCGACCCCAGTCGCTGCCATGGCAGCTCCCACAGATTCAAGCGCGCCATCGCCAGCCATTCAATCGCGTGCTTCGAAACTGCAAGACTGGCCGCGGGGCAGCGACCTCGCTGTGGGAGCCGGCATGCCGGCGACGGCACCCTTTTGGGAGCCGGCATGCCGGCGACCGCGCAACAGCCGATCGCCACGGTCGCTGCCGCTTCGGATTCCGCGCAGCAGCGTATCGAATCGCAACTCTTGGCCGCGCCGGACCTCAAACCATGTCCTGGCGCACCACCAGCAGCGTCTGGTCGTCGACGCCGCTCTCGGCGTCCTGATGGGTGAACAGCGCCTCGCGGACCCGTGCCACGACCTCAGCAGGCTCGTCGCTGCCGCAGGCTATGAGCGACGCGAGCCGCTCGCTGCCGAACATCGCACCGCTGCGGTCGCGCGCCTCGACGATGCCGTCGGTGTAGAACACCAGCAGATCGCCGCAGCGCAAGTCGGTATCGACGTTGTGCCACTGGTGCTCGCGCAGGATTCCCAGCGGAATGCCGGCATCGTCGTCGCGGCCCAGCCAATCGAGCGAATCGCTACGCCTGCGCAGGGCCGGCAGGTGTCCGCCGTTGACGAAGCGGAAGCCGCCGATATCGGGCCGCCCGGCGCCGCCGAACACGGTCAGGAAGTGCGGGCGCTGGCGGCGTGAGAAAAAGTGCCGGTTGGCGTAGCACAGCGCGCCGGCCGGGCCGCCCGGGGGCTCTTTGCCGCCGTAAGTGCGCAGGATCGCGTCGAACTGCACCGCTTCCATCGCCGACGCAGCACCGTGCCCGGAGACGTCGGCCATCATCACGCCCCACGCATCTGCGCCGCGGTCCTCGAAGTCGTCGAAGATGTGGCTCAGGCTCATCAGGTCGTAGTAGTCGCCGGCCGCGGTTTCCGCCGGCTGCCAGTGCACCGCATGGGTGATTCCGCGGATCGCCGGATCACCGGGTTGCAGCAGCCGCTGGATCTCGGCCAGTCCCGTGATCGACTGCTGCTGGTGCTCGATCCGGGTTTCGTAAAAGCCCGCGGCGAGGATCGCAAAGGCGAGCCGGCATTCGCGCCACAGCGCGCCATCGTCGACCGCGTCGAAGCGCGCCGGGTCTGCGCTGGTGAGCAGCAGTCGGTATCCGGTGCGGTCGCGGGCGTCGACCGGCAATGCCAGCATGATTGCCGGTCGGAGCAGCGCCTGCGCCAACGGCAGGCTGCGCTCGCGGTCGGAAGTCAGCACCCGCAGCGGCGCGTCGCTGGCCACGCAGCGGGCGGCCAGCGCATCGTCGAACACCGGAAGCCGCCCGCCGCGCGAATCGGCGTCGTGGCCGGGGATCACCTCGCTGCCGTCGGCAGCGAACAAGCCTGCAAGCCGAGCGCGACCCGCGGCCAGCCCGGTGGCATGCAGCATCGCAATCCCGACGCCGGGCAGCCCGCGCAGGATGCAGGTGTGCAGGGCGCGGAATGCGCCAGGAGCATCGCCGCGAAAGCCGGTGAGGTCGAGCAGACGGTCGATCAGGGCGCGGTCGGACATGCTGCAACGTTACCCGAGCAGGCGCGCAAGCGTCACGCACTGTTGCACCCGCACGAGCACCCCACGACACTCGGCATTCGCTCCCGGAGACCCGACATGCCGATCCGCGCCGTCTGCCTCGCCACCCTGTTCGCCCTCGCCGCGCTGCCATCGGGGACCGCCGCCGCCGCGATCGAACGCGCTGCGATCGAACGCGAGCTGGGTGCCGTGCAGGATCAGCTGATCGCCTGGCGCCGCGACTTCCACCAGAACCCGGAGCTTGGCAATCGCGAGACCCGCACCGCGGCCAAGGTGGCCGAGGTCCTGCGTGGACTCAAGCTCGACAGCGTGCGCACCGGGATCGCGTACACCGGCGTGGTCGGCATTCTCAAGGGCGGCAAGCCGGGCCCGGTGATCGCGCTGCGCGCCGACATGGACGCGCTGCCGGTGACCGAGGCCACCGGGTTGCCGTTCGCATCCAAGGTCACCACCACCTATCGCGGGCAGACCGTCGGAGTGATGCACGCTTGCGGGCACGACACCCACGTGGCCAACCTGCTGGCCACCGCCACCGTGCTGTCGAAGCTGCGCGCCGACCTGCCGGGCACCGTGATGTTCATCTTCCAGCCGGCCGAAGAAGGTGCGCCCGAGGGCGAGGAGGGCGGGGCGGAGCTGATGCTCAAACAAGGCCTGTTCAAAGAGCTCAAACCCGACGCGGTGATGGGCCTGCACGTCACCAGCAACCTCAACACCGGCCGCATCGGCTACCGCAGCGGCCCGCTGATGGCCGCGGTGGATTCGTTCACCATCAAGGTCAAGGGCGTGCAGACCCACGGCTCGCGGCCGTGGCAGGGCGTCGACCCGATCACCACCGCCGCGCAGATCGTCAACGGCATGAACACCATCATCAGCCGCCAGATCGACATCACCGATACGCCGGCGGTGATCAGTTTCGGCGCGATCAACGGCGGCATCCGCGACAACATCATTCCCGACAGCGTGGAGATGATCGGCACCATCCGCACCTTCAAGCCCGAACATCGCGTGCAGATCTTCGAGCGCATCAAGCGCACCGCCGAGAGCATCGCGATCAGCCAGGGCGCCACCGCCGAGGTGCTGATCGACGAGGGCTATCCGGTCACCGTCAACGAGCAGCGCCTGACCGAACGCATGCTGCCAACCTTGAACCGCGTCGCCGGCGAGGCCAACGTGGTGCGCGTGCCGCTGACCACCGGCGCCGAGGATTTTTCCTACTATGCGCAGGAAGTGCCGGGTCTGTTCGTGTTCATCGGTGTCACCGATCCCGCCATCGACCCGCGCAAGGCGCCGACCAACCACTCGCCCATGTTCACCGTCGACGAAGCGGGACTGCCGCTGGCGCTGGATGCGCTGGTGAGCCTGGCGGTGGATTACCTGCAGGCACCGTAGCGTTTGCCGGCGGCTTGCTGCCGCCGGTAAACCAGCAGACGTCAACGCGAAGGCGATGCAGCGGTCTTGCCGCCGAGGTGTGTCGACAGGAATGCGAGCAGGCGCGTGGCGTAGGCGCGGCGGTTGTTCTCGGCGAAGAAGCCGTGGCCTTCGCTGGCGACGTACAGCGTGTCGACCTCGGCACCGGCACGCTGCAGCGCCTTGTGCATCGCGCGCGTGTGCGCCTCCGGCGCGATGCGGTCGCGCCCACCGGCAACCAGCAGTACCGGGTCCTTGATCTTTGCAGCGTGGCTGGTGGCCGATGCCGCAAGCAGCGCGTCGTCTGCACCGACCCACTGCGCCATCCAGGTCTCCACCGATTCGCCGCGGCGTACCCGATCGCCGGCCATTATCGCGAGATCGTAGATCCCGACGTAGCCGACGCCGCAGCGGTACAGATCCGGCTCGCGGGCCAGACCCATCATCGCCGCGTAGGCTCCGTAGCTGCCGCCAACCAGACAGATGCGCTCTGGATCGGCAATGCCTTCGGCGATTGCCCAGCGCGTCGCGCCGGTCAGATCGTCCTGCATGCGCGCGCCCCATTGCAGTGCACCGGCCTCGCGGAACCTGCGCCCGCGGTTGCCCGAACCGCGGAAGTTCAGTTGCAGTACCGCGTAGCCCGCCGCGGCGAGCAGCTGGGCATCGTCGTCGTATGCAAGGCGATCGAACACGCCGAAGGGACCGCCATGCGGCATCACCACCAACGGCATTTTGCCTTTGCTGCCACGCGGGCGGGTCACGAAGCCGTCCAGCACAAGACCGTCGCGCGCTTCCAGCCGCATCGGCTGCACATCGGCCGACAGCGCGGGATCGATCCACGAGCGGCGGCTGAGCAGCCGCTCGGCGCGGCTGTTGCCGGTATCGAACAGGAAAAAGTCGCCGGGGTTGTGTGCCGACCACGACAGCGCAAGCGCATAGCGCGCATCCTTGCTGGCAGACACCGGCAGCACCGGCAGGCCACCGAAGCCCTTCTCCAGGCTGCGTTGGCGCAGCGCCTCTGGATCCTCGGGGTCGAAAAACGCGGTGCGCACAGTGGCACCAGTGTAGGCCACGCCGATCGGCTCGCGGCCCGGTCCGGCCGAACGCAGGATCGTCCACGGGTCGAGCGCGGCATCGCGCAGCAGTTGATTGCGCGAGCCCTCGACGGTGTCGTAGGCGATCACGGCATCCGGGCCTTGCGCGCGTTGCGCTCGCAGGTAGGCCACGCGGCCGGCAGCATCGAAGCCAACAGGAGTTTCGACGATGCCGCTGGCCGCCTCGTCGTTGACCAGTGTCCAGTCTTTGCTGTCTGCCGCTCGGTGATAGAGCTTGCGCACATTGTCGCCGACCATGCCCAGCGCGAATCGCACTTTTCCCGCAGCATCGGTGGTGAAGCTGGCGCGCGGCAGCGGCGCCTCGGCGAGGGCCTTGCGCTTGCCGGTGTGGATGTCCATGCGCTCGACCCGCGACGTGGGCATCAGGGTCATCGGCCATGCCTCGATCAGCACGTGGCGCGGCTGGTTTGGCAGGGTGTCGAGCAAGTAGGCGGCGACTGCACGCGGGTTGAAGCGCTCGCCGAGGATTTGCGCGTCATCCTCGCCGGTGGCGCGCAGGCCGACCAAAAGTTTGGCGCGCGAGCCGTCGACATTGAGCGCGTACAGCTCGCCGGTGGGGATCGGCGTCTCCAGCACGCCGAACTTCTCGGCGATCGACACGATCAGACGATCCGCGCTGACCCAGTCGAAGTTGGAAACGTGGGTGTTCGCGCCGAGCGAGAAGCTGGCCGTGGCCTTGAGGTCGCTACGGCGGGTCACCGCCAGCAAGGTCTGGTCCTCGCGTGCGACGGTGGCCGCGAGGTATTCGCCATCCGGGAACAGTTGCACGTCGACGAAGCCCTCGCGGCGCAGCCATGGTTCGAGGTCGACGGTGTCGGTGGCGGCAGCGGGGGTCACTGCAGCGGCAAGCAGGATCAGCAGTGCGCGATGGATCGGCAGCATGGACGTCTCCTTTCGTCGATGGGCCGGGCTTCGCTGCGACGGACACGGCATGCTCGAACGCGATGCCGGCCCTGATCAACCCATCTGCGACCGCGTTGTCGCGAGCGGTGTCAGAGCCGCGCGGCCAATCGCGTGCCCTGGTCTATCGCACGCTTGGCATCCAGCTCCGCCGCGATATCGGCGCCGCCGATAAGGTGCACCGGCACGCCGCTGGCGACGACCGCGGCGTGCAGCGCGCGGTTGGGTTCTTGTCCTGTGCACAGCACGACATTGTCGACCTCGAGCAGGCGCGGGGTGGTGCCGATCAGCAGATGCAGTCCGCGGTCGTCGATCTTCTGGTAAGTCGCCGCGCCGATCATCTCGACGCGCTTCATCTTCAGCGTGCTGCGGTGGACCCAGCCGCTGGTCTTGTTGAGGCGCGCGCCG
>Ga0136636_10000891_pt1 | contig 16607 bp, 11 predicted proteins | sample AntDrymUQ8522106_2_FD_104653 | JGI IMG/M metagenome (GOLD analysis project Ga0136636, IMG submission 104653) | Polar desert sand microbial communities from Dry Valleys, Antarctica - metaG UQ852 (21.06) | ecosystem: Environmental > Terrestrial > Soil > Desert | place: Antarctica: Dry Valley... | reverse complement strand
GGAATAGTGAATAGGGACTAGGGAATAATGAGGAGTGAGGAGTGAGGAGTGAATAGTGAATAGGGAATAGGGAATAGGGAATAGGCAATAGGGACAGCACACCGGCAGGTTGTCTGATACTGGAAACAAATAAATCTTTTTTACAACAATAACTGAAATTCAGGCAAATACTTACAAATAATCTGAAATAAAATGAACGAAATAAAAACGGCCGAAGACCGTAAAAATTACATGTTGTCCATCACTATTATCGGAGTGCTGTTTTTCATCTTCGGTTTTATTACCTGGTTGAACGGCACGTTAATACCGTTTTTGAAAATATCGTGTGAACTAAATAATGTTCAAGCCTATTTTGTGACCCTCGCGTTTTACATTGCTTATTTTTTCATGGCGCCTCCCTCATCGTGGGTGTTGCATAAAGTGGGTTTCAAAAATGGAATGGCACTTGGGTTGTTTGTAATTGCACTTGGTTCGCTGGTTTTTATTCCTGCGGCTTTAACACGCACTTTTGGACTTTTCCTTACCGGTCTTTTTATTCAGGGTACAGGTCTTGCCTTACTTCAAACTGCATCTAATCCATATGTGGTTGTGTTGGGTCCACGCGAAAGCGCTGCAAAACGCATTGCAATTATGGGTATTTGCAATAAAGTAGCCGGAGCAATCAGTCCGCTGATTTTGGGTGCCATTGTACTTAACCAGGACACAACCAATATTGTAGCACAGCTCGAGTCAATAACCGGCCTGGATCGCGTTCCTTTACTCGATTCACTTGCCAATAAAGTAATTGTTCCGTACATCATAATCGCTATTGCCCTTACTTTGCTTTCCATAGGATTAAAATTCATTCATCTGCCTGATGTTGATACAGATAAAGAAGATGAAACTTCAACCATAAATGGTTCACATAAAACCGCATGGTGGCAATTCCCTCATTTGTGGCTTGGCTTCATTACTCTGTTCCTATATGTTGGTGTTGAAGTTATGGCTGGCGATACCATCATACTTTACGGCCTTTCGCAGGATATACCTCTTGCAACAGCACGCACTTTCACCACATTCACTTTGTTGGCAATGGTTGTAGGATACATTATCGGAATTGCTACTATTCCACGTTTCATCAGTCAGAGTAAAGCTCTTGCAGTTTCAGCTGTATTAGGCATTTTGTTTGCTCTGGCAGCCATTTTTACTTCCGGAATAACCAGTGTAGCATTTATTGCATTACTTGGTTTATCCAACGCAATTATGTGGCCGGCTATTTTCCCGCTTGCAATTGCTGACCTTGGCAAGTTTACCAAAGCAGGATCGGCATTGCTTATCATGGGTATCGCAGGCGGCGCACTGATTCCACTTGGATACGGACAGTTGGTTGAATCATTTGGTAACCAGCAGGCATACTGGCTCATGGTTCCTATTTATTTATTCATCTTTTATTTTGCAGTAAAAGGACACAAAATCCGCAGTTAATAAACACAAAATATTCAAATTAACATGAAACCAACCTTATTAGTACTTGCAGCAGGCATGGGCAGCCGTTACGGAAGCCTCAAACAGATTGATCCTGTAGGCCCGTCGGGTGAAACAATTATCGATTATTCCATTTACGATGCCATCAGGGCTGGTTTCGGGAAAGTCGTGTTTATTATCCGCAAAAGTTTCGAGCAGGATTTTAAAGATATTTTTATCAGCAAATTACAACCACATATTCCTGTTGAATACGTTTTTCAGGAAATCGACAAGGTTCCTGCCGGCTCGTTTGTATCACCCGATCGCACAAAACCCTGGGGAACAGCTCATGCTATCCTTATGGCCAAAGATATTATTAATGAACCTTTTGCCGTGATAAATGGTGACGACTTTTATGGTTCCGGTGCTTTTCAAACAATGGCCGAATACCTTAATTCGCTCACATCAGAACAGCAAACACAGTATTCGCTGGTTGGTTATCAGGTTGGGAATACCATGTCGGAGCACGGAACTGTTTCCCGTGGCGTTTGCCTTGCCGACGAAAACGAATTCCTGAAATCAGTTACCGAGCGTACCAATATTCAATACAAAAACGGTGGCATCGCATACACTGATTCGGATGGTGCTTTTATATTCCTGAAACCGGACACGCTTGTGTCGATGAATTTCTGGGGATTTACACCCGAATATTTCAAACAGACAGAACCCATGTTCAGCGATTTTGTAAAAGCAAACAGCGATTCGATAAAAGCTGAATTTTACATTCCAACTGCCATCGACAACCTGATAAACAGTGCGCAGGCAAAAGTTAAAGTACTGAAAAGCAATGCCCGATGGTTTGGAGTAACCTATAAAGAGGATAAACCAATTGTTATTGAAAAATTGGCACAACTTATAAAGTCAGGTATTTATCCGGCTCAACTTTGGAAATAGAAATATGGAAAGAGACATCAAAAACATTTTATCGCATTTTAACATTGAAGGTCAATACTTAGGTAATGAAAAGGTTAACACCGGTCATATTAATGATTCGTACCTGATAAAAACCAATTCTACTAACCATCCGGGGTACTTCCTTCAATGGGTAAACAATTATATTTTTAAGGATGTTGAAGGACTGATGAATAATATTGCTATCGTTACCGGTCATTTAGCGAGGAAACTTATTGAAAACGATAAGCTCGTATTTAAAGTGCTCGAAATTATTCCAGATAATGATGGTAAAAAGTTTTACATCGATGGTGAAGGAAACTACTGGCGATTATACACGTACATTGACAAAATGCACGGGTACGATGTAGTTGAAAACACAAAAATAGCTTACGAAGGCGGAAAAGCTTTTGGGATTTTCATGTCGCTGCTTGCTGATCTGCCGGCCGATACACTTACCGAAACTATTCCTGATTTCCATAATATGGAGAAACGACTGGAAACATTTTATACTTCGCTGAAAAACAATCCTGCTAACCGTGTAAAAGATATTCCGGCTGAAATAGATTTTATAAAGTCGAGGGTTGAACAAATGCTAACAATTCCGGCACTTATCAAATCGGGCAAGCTTCCGGTGCGGATAACTCATAACGACACCAAATTCAATAACATACTGTTCGATGAAACCGAACATGCCATGAGCATAGTTGATCTGGATACCGTTATGCCCGGAAGTATACTGTTCGATTTTGGTGATGCCATTCGTACCGGAGCAAATACAGCCATTGAGGATGAAAAAGACTTATCCAAAGTTGATATAAACCTCCCGATATACGAAGCATACACGCAAGGTTTTATTAATAGTACCAGACATACGCTTACCGAAGTGGAAATAGAAAATCTTGCTTTCTCAGCACGGTTTATGACTTTTATCATCGGATTGCGGTTTCTTACCGATTTTATTGATGGCGATCCGTATTTCCGCACACTATATCCTCACCACAACCTCGACAGGGCAAAAGTGCAATTCCGGCTGGTAGAACAAATGGAACTCAATGCAAGCAAAATGCATGAAATTGTTTTGCAATCGCTTGAAAAATAGCGAATTCAGGATTATAATTCCCCGTTTTTATGGGTCTGTTACTCAAATTTTCCTACAAACTCCTGCCCGCATAAGGCGGGAGGGATAAGAAAATAGCTTATTCTTATCTCCCACCCTTCGGGCATCTCCTTTTAAAAAAAGGGGGGGGCAGTGCTAACTGAAATCTTACAAATAGGGCAAATAGATCAATCATAATGAACTGAATAAAAACTACTAACGGAAATATACACACATGAAATCATTTGGCAAACTATTTATAATCAGCTTCATCATGCTGTCATTTGCAAATACTCTTATTGCCGGATCAATTAATGTTGTTCCGATTCCTATGAAGGTTACCGAAGGAAAAGGAGTTTTCAATATTCAAAATGGCACACGTATTCAGGTTGACGAAACAAACGGAACCATGGAAATGGCTGAGCTGCTGACAAAAAAAATAAGCAGTTCTTCAGGATTGGATCTAGCTATTTCGTCCTATAATGCTGCTTTCCCAAAAAGCAATACCATTGTTTTTACTACTTTGGGGGCTGATGTAGCTTTAGGTAAAGAAGGTTATTCCATCGAAATCACTGAAGCCAATGTTTTTATCAAAGCCGTTGCAGCAAATGGATTTTTTTATGGTTTACAAACTTTATTGCAGCTTTTACCTCCTGATATCGAAAAATCCGGTTCAGGTGCAAAAGCATATACTTTGCCGGTGGTGATGATAAAGGATATGCCACGATTCGGGTATCGCGGTATGCACCTTGATGTTGGCCGCCATATGTATACTGTCGCTTTTATAAAAAAGTATTTAGACATCATGGCGATGTACAAAATAAATACTTTCCACTGGCACCTCACCGAAGACCAGGGCTGGAGGATCGAAATTATGAAATATCCTCTTCTCACTACCATCAGCTCCATGCGTAATGGTACTCAGATTGGAAAATCCGACGAATCGGATAACATTCCGTATGGCGGTTTTTATACCCAGGCCGAAGCGCGTGAAATAGTCGCTTATGCTGCTGCAAAATATATAAAAGTAATTCCCGAAATTGAAATGCCCGGGCATGCTGTTGCATTACTTACAGCATATCCTGCACTTTCATGCACGGGTGGACCTTTTAAAGTAAGAACTAAATGGGGCATATCCGATGATATTCTTTGTGCTGGTAACGATTCTGTTTTTACTGTCATGCAGGATATCCTTACCGAGATTATGGAAATTTTTCCATCAACTTACATTCATATCGGAGGCGACGAAGCCCCAAAAACGCGCTGGAAAGAATGCGAAAAATGCCAGGCTCGTATTCATACTGAAGGATTGAAAGACGAAGCTGAACTTCAGAGCTATTTTATCAAAAGGATTGAGAAATTCCTGATTTCCAAAAACCGAAAACTTATCGGCTGGGACGAAATTCTGGAAGGCGGTCTGGCTCCGGAAGCAACCGTTATGGCATGGCGCGGGGTTCAGGCTGGTATTGATGCTGCCACCCAGGGGCACGATGTCATTTTGACTCCTGTCGACTATTGCTATTTCGATTATTACCAGGGCGATCCAGCTACTGAACCCGAATCTTTTGGCGGACATCTTACCTTAAAAACAGTATATTCCTTTAATCCTGTACCGCCTGTGCTTACATCCGATCAGGCAAAACATATCATAGGCGTACAGGGAAATGTGTGGACGGAATACATGAAAACATCCGATATAGTTGAGTACATGGCATTTCCAAGGGCTATTGCTTTGGCAGAAGTGGCATGGTCTCAACAGGAGCGGCGTAACTGGGACGATTTTATAAACCGGATGGATAACCAGTTTCCACGCCTCGATAATTTGGGCGTAAAGTATAGCAAAGGCTCTTTTATCGCTGATTTCACTATGAAACGCGATAATAACCATAACCTGATTGTGCTAACCAGCGAAACGAAAGGAATGGAAATTCGTTATACTCTCGATGGCAGCGATCCGGTTCCTGTATCCACTTTATATAATGAACCTTTTGCCCTTAAGAAATCCGCTGTTGTTAAAGCTGCCCTTTTCTCCAAAGGAAAAATCGCCGGTAGCGTAAACCAACGTGAGATAAATGTGAATAAAGCATCCGGCAAACCGGTTACCATCATCAAACCCTATTCTTTTAAATATCCCGGAACCGGCGATCAGGCTATGACAGATGGACTGTTAGGCACTAACGCTTATAAATCAGGATGGCAGGGTTACGAAGGAACAGATATGGAATTTGTTGTCGATTTGCAGAAGCCAGTTAAAATAAGTTCGGTTAAACTCAATTTCGTAAAAAGTCCGGATGATTGGGTTTTGTTTCCGGAGCTGGTTCAATATACGTTTTCATTGGATGGAAAAGTTTGGCAAAACATACAACCGATCAAATTTGATGCAAGCTCACCATCAAGAAAAGAAGAAAAAGCGGCAGAGAGTAAATTCCCGGAAACGGAAGTTCAATTTATTAAAGTAATTGCAATCAGCCCGAAAATACTTCCCGAATGGCACGAGTATAAAGGTCAGCCGTGCTGGATTTTTGCGGATGAACTTATTGTTGAATAATAAAGGAAAGAGATTGTTTCGGTAAGATTAACCACTAAGGCACTGAGAGCACTGAGAGGCACTAAGTGTAGAATTTGTCACATTAGCCTTTTTATCAGAAGAGTTCAATTTGCTGATTTGCAACGAAAAAATCATTTTCAAAAAACAAACTGATTATGAATACACGTCATTTCATTGTTTTGATCATAGGAATTATGCTTTTTGCAATTCCTACTTTTGCAAAGGACAAACCTTTGAAGATCACCGAAAACGGTAAGTCGGCTTACACAATTGTTGTATCTGCAAAAGCAACAGTCAGCGAACAGGAGGCGGCTGAATTGTTGCAGAAATATATTTCCCGCATTTCGGGATGTATGCTCAATATCGTTACCGACCAGGTAAAATCTGCGAAAGCTGAAATTTCAATCGGTTTCACAAACAGATTGCCGTCTGGAATTTCCACAAAATTGGAACCGGACGAATTCAGAATCAACACACAGGGAAAAAAGATTTTTATCCTTGGCGGAAATCACAAAGGAACGTATTACGGGGTTGTCGATCTTCTCGAAAAGCAAATGGGGTGCCGCATTTACGCACCTGATGTTGAGTATGTTCCTCAAAACAAAACTATTGAGTTAAAACCTGTAAACTATTCGGATAAACCTGTAAATACGCTCAGGATCGTACATGGTAAGTTTAACGAAAACTCAGCGTATAAGGAATGGATGCGTGTTGACAATATTCCAGAAGTGTTTGCCGATGGGTATTATGTTCACACGTTTAATAATCTGGTGCCATGGGAAACCTATTTCAGTTCGAATCCTGAGTATTTTGCCTATATGAACGGCAAGCGGATTATCGACCAGCTTTGCATGTCGAATCCGGATGTGTTGAAACTGGTTATCGATAAACTTACTGTTGAAATGGCAAAACAGCCTGATAAGCGCTTATGGTCGGTTAGCCAGGGCGACAATTTCTCTTATTGCCAGTGCGATAAATGCAACGCCGTTCATGCCGAAGAAGGCGCTCCTTCGGGTGCTTTGCTAAGGTTCGTGAACCAGATTGCCGCAAAATTTCCGGATAAAACCATTTCGACACTTGCCTATCAGTTTTCGCGTGCGGCACCCAAAATGACCAAACCCGCTGATAATGTTCAGATTATGCTATGCACCATCGAGCTCAATCGCAGCAAGAGTATCGAAAGCGATCCGACAAGCCAGTCCTTTGTAAAAGATATTTCCGATTGGGGAAAACTTACTCACAACATTTACCTCTGGGATTATACCGTCGATTTCGCCAACAGCGTAACGCCTTTTCCAAACCTGCATGTTTTACAACCCAATATACAGTTCCTGAGCCGGAACGGCGCTTACGAGCATTTCCAGCAAACCAATACCATGAAAGGCAACGAAATGGCTGAGTTGAAAGCGTATATGCTTGCCCGCTTGCTATGGAATCCGGATGTGAACATCGATTCGGTTAAAACCGTTTTCCTCGATGGATATTATGCTGAAGCTGCACCGTTTATGCGTGAGTATATTGATAGACTCGAATCGGAACTCATTAAATCCAACGAGTGGCTCGATATTTACGGTTCGCCGGTTCACCACGAAAAATCGTTTAACTCTGCCGAAAACATGGCCATTTACAACCAACTTTTTGACCAGGCCGAAGCAGCGGTAGCCAATAGTCCGGAGGTGGTTGAACGTGTAAAAGTGAGCACGTTACCAGTTCAGTTTGCAACCATGGAAATAGGGAAAAATGATATGTTCGGACCGCGTGGATGGTACACCGAAACTGACGGAAAATTCATTTTAAAACCGGAAATGAAAGCGATACTCGAAGATTTTAATACCGTAAGTAAAAATAATGGAGTGAAATACCTCAACGAATCGGCGCTTACAGTTGAAAGCTACTACAATGCAACCTTGCGATTTATTGATGTTCAGGTTGACGATAATATTGCATTCCGCAAAAAAGCGACTGCCTTGCCTGAGCCTAATCCCAAATACAGCGGGGGTAATATGGCGGATATAACTAATGGGGTTCAGGGTGCCGACAGTTATAAAGTTCACTGGTTAGGCTGGGAAAATGCGGACCCGCAGATTACACTGGATTTGGGCGAAAACCGTTCGTTCACATCCATCAGCATTGGTTCGTTATGGGATCCTAAAAGCTGGATTTTACATCCCGAACGCGTAACATGCATGGTTTCAACGGATGGAATAACCTGGGATAATGCCGGCACCGCTGAAGTGAAAGGCGATCAGAAAAAAGAAGAAGTTACCCGAAATTATGTGTTTACAGGCGATTTCGAAAACAAGCGGTATATCAGGTATTATATTACGGGCACTAACAAACTCCCGTCGTGGCATCCTTCGGCAGGCGGACTTTCGTGGGTGTTTCTCGATGAGATAGTGGTGAAATAGATTTACAACGTATTGATTATAAGCAATTGTTCCTTCATGACATAACCAAATCGTGAGGGGATTATTGTTTTAAAAAGTGTATGGGAATGTAAAATAGAATTTCTTTTTTGCAGCACTTACCAGGATAATCTTATATCATCTTCTTTGCGAATTGAAAATTTTTACTGAAAAAGTCAATAGATTTGTTATCTTTAGCTTCAAAACAATTAGATTATGCGATCAATCACTTTTTTAGCCAGTATAATTAGCTTGCTTTTTCTTTTTCAACACACTAATGCTCAGCAAGATCCGACAAAGAGAGTTATTTTAATCGGAATTGACGGTGTTTCAGCCGAGGCTTTCCAGTATTCGAATACTCCGGTAATGAATACTCTGATCAGCCAGGGAGCTATTTCAGTAAAAACCCGTGGAGTAATGCCTACGGTTAGTGCACCCAACTGGGCAAGCATTTTGTCAGGCGCGGGCCCTGAACAGCACGGAGTTACCTCGAATGAATGGAGCCTGGTTAACCAGGGGTTTGAGCCTATCGTAAAGGATGCCGATGGATATTTTACTTCTGTGTTTACTCTTATCCGCAAACAATTGCCTAAAGCTTTAACAGCCATGTTTTACGACTGGGACTGGCTTGGTACTTACGTGAATAAAAAGCTGATTAGCAAAGAGCAGTTTATTCAGGGACATGTTATGGTTACATCCATTGCCATGAATTACATCAAAAAAGATAAACCCATTTTCACGTTCATTTATTACGGACTTCCCGATCACGTAGGGCATACCAAAGGTTTTAATACCAAAGAGTATTACGAATCTATAAACGAGATTGACACCGAAATCGGGAAAATTGTTACCGGTTTGCAGGAAGCCAAAATGGTGCAAAATACAAGCCTGATCATTACATCCGATCATGGTGGAGTAGGTTACGGACATGGTGGTGTAAGCATGGTCGAGCTGGAAGTTCCGTGGATAATTTCAGGTCCGGGTATTAAAAAGAATGTGCTTCTCGAAATGCCTAACGACCATGCAAATACGGCATTAACTATCGCGCGTATCCTCAATTTAAAAACGCCTGTCGAATGGATCGGAAGACCTGTAAACGAAGCTTTTATTTCGAAAACCGCAACTCCGAAACCTGCCGTTTATATTCCAAAACCATGGTGCTCGCTCGCTGATGGCGCTTTCCCCGGACCACAGCAAATCGAACTTACCACTACCGGACAAAATTCAGCAATTTATTATACGCTTGACGGAACTACTCCAGGAATCAGTTCAAAAAAATACACCTCACCCTTTACAATCAGTAATAACAGCACGCTCAAAGCGATTTCCATTTCAGGTAACAATCAGAGCCAGGTTATAAGCAGGATGTACACTTTTGTACAAGGCATAAAAACCGCCACTTTAACCACACAACCCAGCACGAAATATCCCGGGCTAGGGGTTTCCGGTTTGTTCGACGGACTGATAGGCTCGTCCAACCCCTTGAACAAGCAATGGATGGGTTACGAAGGCGATGATTTCGAAGTAACCGTCGATCTGGGTGAAGTAAAACCAGTTACAATGCTGGCAATTGATGTACTTCAGTTGCCGGTAAGCTGGATATTTCTGCCTGAGAAAGTTGAGTTCTATTCCTCTGCTGACGGGAAATCGTTTACCTTACTTAACACCTTCTATCCAGCCGAAACTGATGACATCCGTCTGGATGGTCCGGTAATGCTGGCGCGCAATTTCGATAACCTGCGTACACAATTTATCCGCATTAAAGCCACTAACCTTGGCATCTGCCCTCCTACCCATCCCGGCGAAGGACAAAAAGCATGGTTATTTGTGAGTGAAATTGAAATTGAATAAGGAACGTCATAAAATCTAAGGATGGATGGTGCTATTTTAAAGTTGGCTGCATGGTTAGCCGACCACACAATACCTAATCGGTACAACAAAAAGTATGAGACAGAGTTTGCATGACTCTAAAGTGAGAAATGATAAAGAGAATTTATAAACACTTTTCCAAGCCGACAAATTTGGCGATTCTGAATGGGGTTCTAATTGAAGGGGATTTCAAAAGTTATACTTAGGCCAATAAAGGCTTTTACAAATAGCGAACCTGCGAAACTATTGAAGTTTCGTCGCTTTTCCGATTGAATTGGAATATGTCACCGATAAGTAACACAAAATCCGCCATTTGCCGAACCGACCACCAAAAGCTAGAACAACGAGAAGCAGAAAAAATCAAATCTTTATCATTTAGCTTACCTTTGTCACTGAAAACTCAAGCATTATGACATATACAGTAGTTACAGGAGCTGCAGGATTTATTGGTAGTTGTATGGTGAACAAACTCAATAACAAGGGTTTGACCAATATAATTGTTGTCGATGATTTCAGCAACCCGCTGAAAAACCATAACCTTGATCACAAATCTGTTGCCGGTCATGTACACCGCGACGAATTTATAAACTGGCTTCAAAAGCACCATAGCGAAGTAATTTCAGTTTTTCACCTTGGAGCCCGGACTGATACCACCGAATTTGATGTCGAAATTTTCAATCGCCTCAACCTTAACTATTCGAAACATGTTTGGGAAGCTTGTACGCAATATGAAATCCCGCTGATTTATGCTTCCTCAGCTGCCACATATGGTATGGGAGAGCATGGATATATTGATGATCATTCCATTGTGGATAGTCTTCGCCCGCTGAACCCGTATGGCGAATCGAAAAACAATTTCGATAGCTGGGCTTTGAAACAGAAAAAAACACCGCCATTTTGGGCAGGCATGAAATTCTTTAATGTCTATGGCCCAAATGAATTTCACAAAGGCAGGATGGCTTCTGTTATTTTTCACGCCTTTAAGCAGATAAATGAAACCGGGGGCACAAAACTTTTTCGTTCGCACCGATCCGGATTTGCCGATGGAATGCAACTTCGCGATTTTGTATATGTAAAAGATGTGGTTGATGTACTTTATTTTATGATGCACGAAAAGCCACAGTCCGGTTTGTATAATCTTGGTACCGGCAAAGCACGTGCTTTTCTCCATCTGGCCAAAGCCGTTTTCAAAGCCCTCGAACTCCCCGAAAAAATCGAATTCAACGATACGCCTCTCGATATCCGCGAAAAGTACCAGTATTTTACTGAAGCTGATATGGCGAAACTGATTAATGTTGCCGGATATCCGGCATCGTTCTATACCCTCGAAGAAGGTGTTTATGAATATGTTACCGAGTTTTTAGTTGAGAAAAAGTATTTCTAGATAAAATCCATACTGCCATCTGTATCAGTAATTTAAATTAGCGGATTAACAATTGATCGTGTTAATATCTGTTTAGCGTTTCATTATTACAACTCAATGTATTGTACATCAAAAGCACTCTTTTTGGAAAGCTAAGTCCATAGCATATAAATAACGTATAATAATCTGTTTTAATGACATTTAACACTATCGCTAATAGTTAATACCTATTTCCGTCAACCTCATTTAGTTGTATTTCAGGTGGATTCCGATATGGAGAATGTTTTTCCTTCGTGGAAAATATTGAAAATCAACCTTTGAATTTGCTTTGAGGCATAAATTTCATTCTTCCTGATGAAACGTTATTCAATGGCATTCCATGTTTTCACAATTAATAAAACAACATATGAAAGAAGTAGTCATAGTATCAGCAGTACGCACAGCTGTTGGTAATTTCGGCGGATCCCTGGCCGGTTTATCAGCAACGGAATTAGGCATTATTGCAGCCAAAGAGGCCATTAAAAGAGCTGGGATCAATGGAAGCGATATTTCGGAAACCATTATCGGGAATATACTTTCCGCCGGGCTCGGGCAGAATATCAGCCGCCAGATTGCCATTAAAGCAGGTATTCCGGATTCGAAGCCGGCAATGACTATCAACAAGCTTTGCGGATCAGGACTCAGGGCTGTTTCGATGGCTGCGCAGTTTATTATGCTGGGCGATGCTGATGTAGTGCTGGCCGGTGGTACCGAAAGCATGTCGAATGCACCCTATTTGCTTATGCAAGGACGCAATGGTTTCCGCATGGGACACGGCCAGGTTATGGATAGTATGATCCTCGACGGTTTGACTGATGCATTTGAAAACTATCACATGGGCATAACTGCCGAAAATATAGCCGAACGATGGAATATTACCCGTGAAGAGCAGGATGTGTTTGCACTCGAAAGTCAGCGGCGTGCTGAAGAAGCACAAAAAGCAGGACGTTTTGCTGACGAAATAGTTCCTGTTTCGATTCCCCAGCGTAAAGGCGATCCAATCATTTTTGATACGGACGAATTCCCGAAACACGGGCTTAAAGCAGAGAAACTCTCAGCTTTGAAGCCGGCCTTCAAAAAAGACGGAACCGTAACAGCCGGAAACGCTTCGGGTATCAATGACGGAGCCTGTATGCTAATAATCATGTCAGCCGAAAAGGCAAAAGAACTCGGTGTTAAGCCACTGGCACGAATTTTATCCTACGGTAATGCTGCTATTGATCCTGCAATTATGGGTTACGGACCTGTACCGGCTACCAATGCAGCACTTTCAAAAGCAGGTCTTACAATTGACGATATTGACCTTATAGAGGCTAACGAAGCTTTTGCAGCTCAATCCATTGCTGTTGTCCGCGATCTGAAACTTGATCCTGCAAAAGTGAACGTTAACGGTGGAGCTATTGCACTCGGACATCCGATTGGTGCTTCAGGAGCACGCATTCTTACTACCCTGATTTATGAAATGAAACGCCGCGGTGCTCACAAAGGACTTGCAACACTTTGTATCGGCGGAGGACAAGGAACTGCACTTATTATCGAAAATATCAAATAGAGGAATCGGGAAAACGGGAGATAGAATTTGGTAGTTGGTAGTTAAAAAAAATACAATCAGAAAACAGAACTTAATAACCTAAAAATATGAAAAGACTCGAAAACAAAATAGCCGTTATTACAGGTGGTGCCGATGGACTTGGTCGCGCAGCATCAATTAAATTTACAACAGAAGGTGCAACTGTACTAATCTGGGATATGAACGAAGAAAAGGGTCTTCTTACTGTTTCGGAAATCGAAAAAGAAGGGGGCAAAGCTTTTTTTACGAAAGTTAATACCGCATCATACAGCGAAGTGGAAGTTGCAACACAAAACGCTGTCGAAAAATTCGGACGCATTGATATACTTATCAATAATGCAGGAATTACCCGCGACGCTTCTATCAGGAAAATGACGTCAGATCAATGGCAGCAGGTAATTGATGTTAATCTTACCGGGGTTTTTAATTGTGCTAAATGCATCAGTGCCGGCATGGTTGAGAAAGGATATGGCCGCATTATTAACACGTCATCAGTTGTTGCGCTTTACGGAAATTTCGGACAAACGAATTACGTGGCAACCAAAGCCGGTGTAATAGGGATAACTAAAACGCTGGCACGCGAACTTGGTCGTAAGGGAGTTACTGTAAATGCTGTTGCGCCAGGTTTTATTGCAACCGAAATGGTAAAAAAAATGCCTGAAAACATTCTGAAATCAATGGAAGAAAAAGTGCCTCTTGGCAGGCTGGGGATGCCGGAAGAAATTGCATCCGCATACCTTTTCCTTGCCAGCGACGAAGCTGCCTATATCAATGGCGCCACTTTAAGCGTTGATGGAGGAATAGTTAACTGATTTTTTTTGCCAAACTGAAAGAATTACTATACCTTCAACACAACAACAGTGAAAAGCAATATCATCCCATTACCTGAATATTGCTTTTCACAACCTTTTTTACCATTCCAATACCCATTTCAACAAAATTAAACTTTACTGAAAGTATGGCCTCAGCTCAACAAGTAACAGGTGGATGGATACTGATAGCGATATACGCTGCAACAATCCTGTTTTTCGTAATCCGTGGAGCAATGCGTACGAAAAATATCAATGATTACGCCCTTGGCAGCCTTAATTTCTCTCCCTGGTTTGTCGGGTTATCGCTGGCTGCAGCAATGACAAGTGCCGCAACTTTTGTTATAAATCCCGGGCTGATAGCTGCTTACGGAATAAGCGGATTACTTTCCTTCGGAATATTTTTCCCGCTTGCATCGCTGATATCGCTGGTTGTGCTTACTAAAAGTTTTCGCCGCCATGGTACAAACGTGAAAGCACTTACTTTGGCTAACTGGATCGGAAGCAGATATAGCAGCAAAGGATATGCGTTATTCATTGCTTTTCTTTCGGTTCTTCTTCTCACTTTTATTGTACTTATCCTGGTGGCAATTACCAAGGTAATGAGCCATTCCTTGAATGTGAACGAAATATGGATGTTGTTTTTTGTTGTGGTTTTCGTTTTTGGATACATGATGTTTGGCGGAGCCAATTCAATGGTGTACACCAATACTATTCAGGCAGTTATCATGGTAATAGTAGCTGTAATACTTCTTTCTTCCGGTTATGATTACCTCAAAGACGGTGTTTTTGCCTTTTTTGATAAGCTTGCTGCCATAAATCCGGAACTAATAAAACCTACAAACCCTGAAAGTCCATTATTCCGCGACTTTTTCGAAATTATAATCATACAAATGGTGGTAGGTGCAGCGGTTGTTTGTCAACCGCATATTATTACCAAATCATTGTTGCTTAAGAAAGAAAGTGATGTGAACAAGTATTTGATTTCGGCAGTTATCATACAATTATTATTTTACGCGGTAGTATTTACCGGTTTGTATGCCCGCCTTACTTTCCCCGATCTTACTGCCAACGGAAAACCTTTGGGTGTTGACGGGGTTATTCCTGCTTATGTTGTAAAAATATTTTCACAGGGATGGGTCGCAATCAGTATCGGACTTATTGTAATACTGGGACTTATAAGCGCAGGACTTTCTACTATTGAAGGGTTGATTCAAAGCATAAGTACAACCATTACTTCCGACATTATAAAACCGCTATTTGGCAAAAATATCAGCAACGATCGCAACTACATAATAATCAATCGCCTTGTAATCGTCGGAATGGCAGTTGCCTCGTTTTTAGCAGCCCGCTCACAAATACTGTATCCCAACCTGAGTGTGGCCATATTTGCTCAAAATGGTGTTTACTCCTTCTTTTCGATTGCATTTATTCCTATAGTTTTTGGTATATTCATCAAAAACACTTCGTTGAAAACTGCTGTTACCGGCTCACTTACAGCACTTCTAGTGTATTTCCTTGTGTATTATGTATCTCCCTGGATGATAAACACCCTTGGATTCAGCTTGGGATATTTCGACAAATATTTTACAGGTAAAGTGCAGAATCCGGCCATTGCAGCAGCCACCGCCATTATAATATCATCTCTTGTCAGCCTGTCACTGCATTTTTCAACAAGAAACAAGGCTTTAGTTTAAAAAAGAAAAAACATTTCAGTTTATGAAAACGTACGATTCGATATACCGCGAAAAGCTTATCAGCATAGAAGAAGCGGTTGGTTTTATTAAAAGTGATACCGATATTATTGTTGCTCAATGCGCTTCGGAGCCACAGGGATGCATGGCAAAATTTCACCTTGCAAAAGACCGGGTAACCGATGTTAAAGTGTTTTCGGTACTCACACTCAAACCATACAACTTTTATATGCTTCCCGAAATGAAAGGGCATTTTGAGCTTTGCAGCTGGTTTCATGCACCCGGATCGCGGCAGGCTTTAAAAGCCAAAACCGGCACTGTAACGTATGTTCCGAATATGCTGCACCGCGCGGCCACCGACAGGCTTAAAGTTCGTCGTCCACACATGTTTTTCGGTACCTGCACACCGCCCGATGAAAAAGGATTTGTTTCTCTTTCATTAGGTATTACGTATGAAAAAGATATTATTGAAGCTGCCGAAATAGTTATTCTCGAAGTAAATGATCAGCTGCCACGCACATTGGGCGACACGCATGTACATGTAAGCGAGGTCAGTTATTTTGTTGAATTTTCGCAAATGCCACCTACCCTACCCGAACCGCAACCCGATGATGTTGCCATGAGTATCGGAAGGCATATTGCTGATCTGGTTGAAGATGGCTCAACAATTCAGCTTGGCATCGGGGATATTCCAAATGCAGCGGCACTTTCACTTCATACCAAAAAGGACCTGGGCGTTCATACCGAAATGATGGTTGACAGCATGATGGAATTGTACGAAGCTGGAGTTATTACCAACAGGAAGAAATCAATTCAT
>Ga0136636_10000889_pt1 | contig 16640 bp, 11 predicted proteins | sample AntDrymUQ8522106_2_FD_104653 | JGI IMG/M metagenome (GOLD analysis project Ga0136636, IMG submission 104653) | Polar desert sand microbial communities from Dry Valleys, Antarctica - metaG UQ852 (21.06) | ecosystem: Environmental > Terrestrial > Soil > Desert | place: Antarctica: Dry Valley... | reverse complement strand
TTTAAGTCATTCAAAGGTGCATTGAATTTTGCAATACTACGTTCGATTATCGATACCGCAATCAAAAACAACCTTAACCCTCTACAGTCCCTTTCTCAAATTAATGCCCAATAAAAATAGGGGCTGAATAGTTACTAAATAAATAGTTTATTGAAAATGATCATGTTCTAAATTAAATATAAATTATTTAAAACACTGAATGTGTGAGGAATTTGTATTACCTTTACTTTTTTGAATTTCAAGGCATTACGATAGGCTTGCAAAAAAAATAATTATGAGTGAGAAAAAATCCGCAAATTTCGATTCCCCGAATGTAAGTAAATTACAGGCAGTTGAGATAGACCACAAAACAACCATCTATATTGCTCTGGGCGCTGATCCGGTAGAGGCTAAGAAACGTTATCTATTCAGAACCAATTCGAAAACGATAACCCTTTCCTGATCACAGGTTTTAACATTCTACATGCAATTATCTTTCCTGACCGTATGCTGAACATACTGGCCGGGAAGAGTGCTGTGAATCAATAACCGGGAATTATTGTACTGAATTTTTATTGGTTCTTATGAATCCTTTCAGGTGATTCCATTAATCTTACTTTGCTCAATCCTTTCAGCCATCGTTGTTGTTTTCGCATCAGCGTGGCGCGATCTTGCGGATTGATGATAACTTTGTGAACCAGACCGGCGAAAAACTATAGTTTCCTCTTGATGCAGTATTCTTTCGCCAATGGGTTGAATTAATTGCCTGTCATTTTCTTTCGGATTTTTAATCCGGGGATCAATAGGGTAGGCGTTCATTAAATTCGAATCGTAATGGTTCAACATGCTGGTGATAACTGACAATCCTGTACCAGGATTAAGCCATTTCGTCTCTTCGGTATCTGTGAGAATTACCGGCATACGGCGCAATACGCATTTTTGAGCCAGGCTGTTAGCAGTCGTTGTGATGATACTGAACGAATTTATTGTTTCTCCGTCTGCAGGATTGAGCCAGGAGTCCCAGATTCCGGCCATGGCAAATGGATTTTTATGGTTGCGGAGGTAAAACAGAAATGTTATTGAGTTTACATCCGGATATGAACTTCCGATAAAAGCTGATGCCAATACAAGACAGCGTTGGGAGCGGATAGGTTTTCGGAACGCCTGAATTTGAATAATTCCTTTTGCTCCCCTGAAATCGGGATTGTCGATTCTGTTGCTTTCACCTTCACAACGCGCATTGATCAGGAGCATTTCTTTTTTAGCCTGAAAGGGTGTCAGCCCAAATCGAAAAAATTGTAATTCTTTTGGCTTGTTATCAGTAATTACAGCTGCTAAACGGCCGCAACTGATATTATAATCGGGGTTGATAGAAATTTGCTGTGGTGGCAAACCAAAGCGCGATTCGATTTGCTGAATAGTATTTACAAGGATATAGCTTTCGCACATGATTAGTTTTTAATCAGAATTTCACATACAAGATAAGTATAAACGGAATACTTTGATGGAACAGATGGAAAAAATGTTACTTATTTCCGTAAAAAATAATTTTTTGCGAGCTCGTTAGCAATGGACATGAAGCTCTCTGAATTTTAAATCTTGATTCAGATAAGTATCCGATTGATCATAACCAGATGGATTGTTGTTTGAGTTATTCGGTTTGAAATTAAAAATTCCCCCAATCTTTGATAGCCTCCAAAACAGACGTTCGAGTATTTTAGATCAATTCACCAAATTAACCACCATCTGCTTAATCTTCGCCCAGTTTGAAAAGTACTTATTATTCAGGCTATTTCTATTGGTGCGAATTTACTGTCATATCTATTGGCGGCATCAACCACAACCCACAATTGTAATAAACGCTTCCATGATGGAAAATATTTTTGGACGTATAAGTCACTGACCAACTGTCTAAAGCATATAGAAGAATGCGTCAAAAAAAAATCTGAATTATTTTTTCATTTTCGATTATTCACCGAAATGCCTAATATTGCCTTCCTTCGCTTAACGGTTAGGTTGAACGGATATATTTTTAATTTCATTCATGTGTTTGATTTCCAATAAGATATAAGGATTTATTTGTTTAAACAGCATATAGTCAATATTTTATCTGTTTATTTCATTTTTTTTTCTTCTCAAGATTAATTTTTCCAAGGACTTTTATGAATCAAATCAATAAATCTAATAGTATTCTCACAGCAACTACCAGAATAATGAAAAGAGCTATTCTTCTGATTATAATTATGATTTATGTCTGCGGGGGATATTCCCAGACTATCGCGCTGACTTTCAATTCAAAGAATTCGCTTACACAGAACCTGATGAGCCTTGATAGTATTAACATACAAAATCTGGCAGAAAACTTGGATACTACCTTGTATAAAGCAGTTTCTGTTTTTAGCTTGAAAATTATTAATCCAACCAGTATTGGTGCAGTAAACTCAATCGGTTCAGAATCCTTTATCGTGAAACAGAATGAGCCAAACCCCTTTAATGGAAATACTTTGGTAAGAATTTTTCTGAAGAATGCCGGGAAATTGAATTTAGCAGTTTATAACAACCATGGGAATAAGTTGTGTGAATATAGCAATGTGCTGGGAAAAGGATGGCACTTGTTCGCCATAGCGACAAGTGAAACCCATATACCTAGTTTATGCAATAAATTATGTTTGAATGTGTAAGAAATAAGTCGAACGTCAACTAACAAGGACTTGTATATCAGAAAAAGCCGGAAGGTTTACTTTTTATACACTTTCTTCACGTAAATGGCACTGGTCCAAAATGCTTCTTCCTTATTTCATTTAAAAGAGATATAATAATACAATGGAATTATATGTTCATTAAATCAATACCTGGTAGTTTACAGCAAAATACACTTCTTAATTACTATTCAATTTCGTCTTTACGTCTTTATAAACGCCACTTTTTATATTTCTATACTTCTCTTTAACACTAATATATGAATGATTTGATACGTGTCTTTATTTCAGCTGAAATTAATTAAGTCAGATTGATAAATAAAACCCGGTTGCAATAGAATTTATTTTCGTAATATTGAATACCAATAAGTATTTACCATTGCTGAGCAGCTAAGTGAAGATATTAAAAGTTAACAATAGCTTTAAGCCGCGGTATAAACGAAGGTTGTTTTATTACCTGCAAATTGAATAGAATTATGCAACATTTTGAAACGAAATGGAAATCAAATGACGGTATTGACATCTTCGCCCAAGGCTGGGAACCGGATGCTAAACCAATAAAATCGGTAGTCTGTCTTGTACATGGTCTGGGGGAGCATTCGTCACGCTATGAGCATGTTGCTGAAGCTTTCAGCAAACAGGGATACGCTCTTTTCGGTGTCGATACGCGCGGGCATGGCCGTTCGGGAGGAGCACGCGGACATATTCCATCCATAGAAGCTGTAATGCAGGATATTGATCTTCTTTTTGAACATGCAAGGTCACTTTATCCATGCCTGCCACTTATTTTGTACGGTCACAGCCTTGGTGGAATTTTGGTTTTGCATTATGGTTTAAAACGCAAGCCGGATATCAAAGGCGTTATTGCCACCAGTTCAGGATTGAGGACCGCCCTGGAAAAGCAGCCGGCCAAAATACTGGCAGCAAAAGTTCTGGGAGCTATAATTCCAAAAGTGTCGCTACCAAGCGGTCTGGATGTAAACGCCATATCACATGATCAAAGTGTTATAGAAAAATACAAAAACGACCCGCTGGTACATGACAAGATTTCGTTGGGTTTTGGAAAAATTATGCTTGAAACTACCCAATGGACATTAAAGCATTCAGGTGAATTTTCGCTTCCACTTCTATTGTTACATGGCAAGGCCGATGCAATTGCTTTTCCAAGTGGAAGTATTGAGTTTGCTGCGCCGCTTAAAGAGAAATGTAAGCTGGTGTTATTTGATGAGGGCTTTCATGAATTGCATAACGAACCTATAAAAGATGAAGTATTTAAAATAATGACAGATTGGATGGACGAAAGGGTGAAGGAGTGAAGAGTGAATAATGAAGAGTGAATAGTGAATAATGAATAGTGAATAGACTTACACGGTAATTATCGCGCTAATTGGAACTAACCGGAGTAAAGATAAAGCTTAGAAGTGAAGAAAATCGGTCTTTGTAATAGGTTCATATACAGTCGGTTAAATTTAGTTATATGAAAGTGAATAATGAATTGTGAATAGACTTACACGGTAATTATCGCGCTAATTGGAACTAACCGGAATAAAGATAAAGCTTAGAAGTGAAGAAAATCGGTCTTTGTAATAGGTTCATATACAGTCGGTTAAATTTAGGTAGATGAAAGTGAATAATGAATAACGAATAATGAAGAGTTTTAAATCTTTTATCTGGTATGTACTTGATGTGAAGTGTTCAAATACCAAATTTAATCGCAGTACTTTTTAAATTAAAATTCATGATGAAATGCCATCATATATCTTAGCCCTTGACCAGGGCACTACCAGCAGCCGGTCTATATTATTCGATAAGTCAGGACTGGTTATTGCAAGCGCACAAAAAGAGTTTACTCAGATTTTCCCCCAGCCGGGATGGGTTGAGCACGATCCGGTTGAAATTTTTGAAACCCAGCTGGAAACAGCCAGTGAAGTATTGGCAATGGCTAATATTTCAGCTTCTGATATTGCTGCCATCGGTATAACAAACCAACGCGAAACTACCGTGGTATGGGACAGGAATACCGGCGAACCCATTTACAACGCAATCGTTTGGCAGGACAGGCGTACCGCAGCCTTTTGTGATGAATTGAAAGCCAAAGGTTTGGAGGAAACTATCCGGCAGAAAACCGGTCTGGTGGCTGATGCTTATTTCAGCGGTACCAAGGTGAAATGGATACTGGATAATATTCCGGGGGCAAGAGATAGGGCAACAAACGGGGAATTGTGTTTTGGAACTGTTGATACCTGGCTGTTATGGAAATTTACCGGTGGGAAAGTTCACGCAACAGATGTAAGCAATGCCAGCCGGACCATGCTTTGCAATATTACCACCTGCCAGTGGGATGGTGAATTGGAAAAGATGCTGAATGTGCCTGGTAATATGCTTCCGCAGATACGTAGCAGCAGCGAAGTATATGGAAGTACAACATTACTTGATGGAAAAACAGAAGTGCCCATAGCCGGTATTGCAGGCGACCAGCAGGCGGCATTGTTCGGGCAGCTATGTACTCAGCCGGGAATGGTGAAAAACACGTATGGCACCGGCTGTTTTATGCTGATGAATACAGGTGAAAAGATCATTGTTTCCAATAATAATTTATTGACCACCGTCGCCTGGAAAATTGATGGAATCACGCAATATGCTTTGGAAGGCAGTGTATTTATTGCAGGAGCAGTGGTGCAATGGCTGAGAGACGGCTTAGGTATTATAAAAACTTCTGCTGATGTGGAAGCCCTGGCGAAAAAAGTGGATACAACCGATGGGGTTTACGTTGTTCCAGCTTTTACTGGCCTTGGTGCACCATACTGGAACCAGCATGCAAGAGGAACAATCACCGGCTTGACACGAGGCAGTAATTCTTCGCACATAGCCAGGGCAGCCGTCGAAAGTATTGCATACCAAACCATGGATGTGCTGAAGGCCATGGAAGCTGACAGCAATATTCAGATTAAAGAACTGAGAGTTGACGGCGGCGCCACTCAGAATAACCTGCTTATGCAGTTCCAGAGCGATGTGCTGGATACAAAAGTTGTAAGGCCAACTATTACTGAAACTACAGCATTGGGTGCTGCGTACCTGGCTGGCCTGGCGGTAGGTTTCTGGGGAAGCATTGATGAGTTACAACAGCAATGGCAGATTGAGCGGGTATTTTCTCCTGAAATTTCCGGGGAAAGACGGAATGAATTAACCAAAGGATGGAAGACGGCGGTTATGGCGTCGCTTTCGATAGCGTAGGGTTTGGAATTGTGATTGATGGGATTGAACGGATTGATGGGATTGACGGGATTGATAGGATTGATGAGTTTCAGCATCTTCATCATACTTTATCCTTTAACCTTTATTTATCCTTTAACCTTTTCTTACACCTTTTTTCCTTTAACTATTTTCTATTAACTAATCTCACAATGAACAGACATACAGAACTAGATAAACTCAAACTCGAACAAGAATTCGACATCATCATTATCGGTGGTGGAGCAACCGGGCTGGGCTGTGCCTTGGATGCTGCTTCGAGGGGTTTGAAAACACTGCTGCTCGAGAGATACGATTTTTCCAAAGGGACTTCCAGCCGCTCGACCAAATTAGTTCATGGGGGTGTACGTTATTTAGCCCAGGGAAATGTTCATTTAGTTAGGGAAGCATTGTTGGAGCGCGGCAGGCTATTGCGCAATGCGCCTCATGTTTGCCATGCCTTGTCATTTGTGGTTCCTGCCTACAAATGGTGGCAGAAATGGTATTATGGATTTGGCTTATGGTTTTACGAATTACTTTCAGGCAATTTGAGTTTGGGTAAAACCAAATTGCTCTCAAGAAGTGTCGCCTTACAGGATCTTCCCGATTTATCTCCAAATCATCTGACTGGTGGCGTTTTGTACTTTGACGGACAGTTTGATGACAGTCGGCTTGCAATTAATCTGGCTCAGACAGCCATTGAACAAGGCGCAATTGTAATTAATCATGTCAATGTTACCGGATTCAGTAAAGAGGGTAAAACAATTACCGGCGTAACTGCAAAAGATGAAATAAGCGGGGATGAATTTACCATTAAAGCAAAGGTAGTTGTAAATGCAACCGGTGTTTTTGCGGATGCATTGCTGCAACTTGCCGAAGGTCATTCAGAGCAGACTATTGCACCTTCGCAGGGAATTCACCTGGTTATTGAAAAGCATTTTTTTAAAGGAAATGCTGGTATGATGATTCCAAAAACAGACGATGGACGGGTTCTGTTTGCAATTCCCTGGCATGATAAACTGGTATTGGGTACAACCGATACGCCGGTTGAGCATATCACACTGGAGCCAAGGCCGTTAAAAGAGGAAATTGATTTTATAATCCGGCATTTTAACCGGTATACTACGGCAGAAATAGATTATTCGGATGTTAAAAGTGTCTTTGTCGGCTTGCGGCCGCTGGCAAAAGTAGGTTCTGAAAAGAAAACCTCTGTGATGCCAAGGGATCATGTTATTAAAGTTTTACCCTCTGGCCTGGTTCATATTACAGGCGGAAAGTGGACAACCTATCGCAAAATGGCAGAAAAAACAATTGATAAAGCGATTCAATCGGCTGGATTAAAGTTTTTTCCTTCCAAAACAAAAGATCTGAAAATTCACGGCTGGCAGTATTCTGATACTGAAAATCATCTGTCTGTTTATGGTTCAGATGCTGCAGCTATCCAGCAAATGATGGTGTCAGATATCTCTCTTGCTGAAAAAATACATCCTTCCTATGCATTTACGAAAGCTGAAATAAAGTGGTTTATTGAAAATGAGATGGCTACAACCGTGGAGGATATTTTAGCCAGGCGACTCCGCTTGCTGTTTCTGGATGCAAAGGCCGCCATGGAGTCAGCACCGGTTGTTGTCAGCATACTGTCAGCCTGTACCTGCAAAGATCAATTTTGGGAACAGCAACAGCTTGATGCATTCAACGAACTTGCAAATGGGTATTTATTAAGTGAGTAAAATGCTAATCAACAGAAAATAAATATTATGAATTCATATTTCTCCATAAAGTCCTTGCAATATTATTTATTGGTTTTCTTAACGGTTGCACTTTTTTTTGCTTCAAAAGCGCAATCTGTTTCATTGCCACAGGAATGCAAATTTAAAATTGGTGATGATATGATCTGGGCAAATCCATCCATTAGCGATGCGGATTGGGACATTATACAATTGGGGGCAAGTCGTAAGGATACAACCATCAAAGAAAACATTTTTGAATGGTATAGGATTAAGATTATTGTCCCTTCATGCATGAAAGCCCTGGCCGAAAAGGGGAAAGGGATACTTTTGAAGCTTGGAAGGATTGATGATATCGACCAGACGTTTTTTAATGGTAAGCTGATCGGGCAATCCGGTTCATTCCCGCCCAATTACCAATCTCAATACCAGGCAGAAAGATTGTATATTATTCCTTTAGAAGATATACTGTGGGATAAGGAAAATTTAATTGCAGTAAGGGTTTTTAGCCCCGATAGTTGGGTTGGCATGTACCAGGGACCTTATACTTTTGCGCCTGTTCAATGGTCTGACTTTATATCAATTCAACGCAGTATTACTCAAACTGCCAACAATGGGTTTATAACAAAAATAAAACTAACAAATAATAATGCAGAGGCTTTTGCTGGGACAATAAATTATCGGATAGCAGACAAAACCGGTAAAAAAATGGTCGAAGAAACAATGCAGGTGGAGATACCCGCCGTGAAAGGTGCTCAGCAGGAAATGGTTTTCTCGGATTATGTTCCTGTTGATGAAAGTATTTTTAAACTTAGTTACCGGATTAAAGAAAAAACAGGTACGGCTTATGTTACAGATGAACAAATTTATTTAGCTGACATGCAGATAAAGATTAAAGTTGCAGAAGATCCAAAGCCTATGATAGTAAATAAGGTTAAAGATGTATTTATTTCTGTTCCTTTTCAGAATCAAACTCAAAATGGGTATCTGGGTAAACGCATGATTCAGAATTTAGAGGAGCGGTTATTAAACCTTGATGAAGAAGGCGTTTTGGATGGATATATCCCTCGACCCGGGCATCATCCATGGGCAGGCGAGCATATCGGCAAATACCTGGAAACAGCCAGCAATGTCTGGAAAAACATCAGCAACAATCGATTAAAAATGCAGATGGACAGGCTCATGTATCAGTTAATAAACACGCAGTTGCCGGATGGATATCTGGGAACCTATTCTCAAGATGAATATTGGACAAGCTGGGATGTGTGGAGCCACAAATACAATTTGTACGGGCTGTTGGCATATTATAAGGCAACCGGCTACCAGCCTGCCTTGGAAGCCTGCAAAAAAATGGGTGATTTATTGTGTAAAACCTTTGGTAATAACCCCGGGCAGAGAGATATTATTAAATCAGGTACGCACATAGGCATGGCGGCAACAAGCGTATTGGATCCGATGGTGGAATTGTACCGATATACCGGCGACAAAAAGTATCTTGATTTTTGCTATTATATTGTTGATGCATGGGAGCAACCCAATGGACCTAAAATTATAAGTTCCTTGTTGGCAACCGGCAAGGTAACAAAGGTGGGTAACGGTAAATCCTACGAAATGCTTTCCAATTTTGTAGGGCTGGCAAATTTATACAGGGTTACCGGCGATTCAGCTTTTTTGAAACCGGTATTAATTGCCTGGCATGATATTGTTGACAACAGGCTTTATATTACCGGAACCACCAGCACTCACGAATATTTTACAGAAGAAGAAATGTTCCCTGCCGGAACAGATGCCAATATGGGTGAAGGTTGCGTAACCACAACCTGGATTCAATTCAATCAACAGTTGCTTGCAATTACCGGTGATTTAAAATATATGGAGCGGATCGAAAAAACCATTTATAACCAATTACTTGGATCCGAAAATCCCGAAACCGGTTGTGTTAGCTATTATACTCCGCTGATGGGCAAAAAGCCGTATTCCTGCGATATTTCCTGCTGCACCTCGAGCGTGCCAAGGGGAATTGCCATGATACCCTACTTTACATTCGGTAACGTGAAAGATGTTCCGACATTAATGATGTATGAACCAGCATCATATAAAGAGACAGTTACGACTAAGGATAACAAAACCACTGATTTAACCTTAACTGTAAAAACACCTTTTCCTGAATCCGAAGGAGCAGAAATTACAGTTAATACTTCAAAATCTTCAACTTTTCCGGTTGCCCTGAGAGTTCCATCTTGGTGTACTTCTTTTGCCGCAACGGTCGGGAATAATACATATAAAGGAATTGCAAATCAATATGTAGAAATAAGCCGACTATGGAAATCCGGCGATATGATACATGTTTCTTTTAAAATCCCCATTCAGATTATCGACGGCGGTAAAAGCTATCCTGGGCAATCAGCATTCCAGAGAGGGCCACGAATACTGGCTTTTGATGATTCATTAAACATGGAATTCCTTAAAAAAATCCCGGCAGACCCGGATCAAAAAATACAGGTTGAAAAGGCAGAATCTAAAAGTAACCCTGCTTTATTGCCTGAGCAATGGATAGGGAAACAGGCATATTCTGTTAGCATCATAGAAAATGATAAAAGTGGCTCAAAACACAAATTCATACTGGTTCCCTTTGCCGATGCCGGTCAAACCGGGGGAGCCATCAAAGTATGGCTGCCGCTGATTTTAACTGAAAAGTAAAAATTCAGACTTAATAATTTACGATTTTGGATTTACGAGGTACGATTTGGGGGATTTAGATTTCTTATTCGTAAATCATCCTGATTATTCGTAAATCGTCATTCGTAAATCGTAAATTTATTTTTCCGGCAGGGCTTTTTCCTCAAAAGGAGAATTTAGTATCTAACAGCTCATTTCCCCGGCATTTTTCTTTGCCGAAAGCAGGTTGTACGCGCCTTTTATCACGGCTTTCACTGTTTTTATATCCACATCTTCCTGTAAGGTTATTTCGGTAAAGCCGCCATCCGTAACGCCTTTCGTCACAGGTATCATACGATACTCGGTAAATGGCTTGCCGCTTTCCACCTTGTTTTTGTCGAAGATGAAGATATAATCTTTATCATCAAAGCTTACTATTGCTTCGGATGGTAAAGTAGTTACTTCGTTCGAAGAGGCTTCAATAACAGCATGTACATACATGCCAGGCAGGATGTTTTTGCATTTACCGGGAACGGCAGCATAAACATTATAGGTCTTATCTGAATTTATTGATTTGCCAGTCTGGTAAATTACAGCTTCGTGCTGCTCGGTTTCGTTATTGATAAAGAAGCGGATTTTCTGCCCGGTAGAAACTTTATCTGCATCTTTTTCGAACAGGGTAAGTTCAAGGAAAAGTTTATCACTGTTCTCAATTTCAAATAAGATATCAGACGAAGAAACGAACTTGCCGATATTTATATTTACGGTTTTTACATACCCGGCTATAGGGGATACAACGGCAACCGAACGCGTAATATTATCTTCGTTCAGGCTGGTAGGATTTATGCCGATCAAAGCCAGTTTTTGCTCCAGTCCTTTAACCTGCGCTTTCAGATTTTTAAAGTCAGAAGTAACCTGTTGCAGGTTTTGCTGCGAATAAACATCTTCCTTGTAGAGATCCGTGTGCCTTTTGAATTCTGCTTCGGCAAATGCCAGCTTATTTTTAGCTTCCAGGTAGTTTTGCTGAACATCAACGAATTCCTGGTTTTCGAGAATAGCTAGTGTCTGGCCTTTGCTTACTGAATTTCCCGGTATGGCCACAATGCTTTTTATAAATCCGCCAAGCGGCATACAGACTGTGGCAAGGTTCTGAGGCGCCACAGTTACATGTCCGTTCACTTTAAGCGTTCCGCTGAGGGAGCGCATCTCGATTGCGCCTGTTTCAATATTGGCGAGTTTTACCTGGTCGTCGCGCAATTCCACGATATCATCGGGAAGAACTTCGGCTTCTTTTATTTCGCTTGCTGATTTGCCGTTGCTGCATGAAGCAAATGCGACAAGCAATGATGAAATGATAAAAAGAGATTTTATGTTATACTTTTTCATACTGATTTTATTTACAAGGTTTTACCTGAAATGTATTCGATGTTGATAATGGTATGTTTGTAACTGTTGAGTGCATCGAGGTAGTTTTGCCTGATGGTCAGCGCCCGGTTAAGGTTGAGCACATAATCAAGGTAATCCATAGCCCCGGCTTTATAGCTGCGACCGGATTGCTCAATAATATAATTTGCTTCGGGAACTGCCTGCAACTCATAAAAATCTACACTCTTGCTGTATTTTTCATATTCATCCAGCAATGAGCGGTAGTCAGAGGCAAGTGTTTTAGAATACGCTTCGGCATTAGTTTGGGCAATATTCTGCCTGATGCCGGCTGCTTTTACCTTTGCGGAATAAGGCTTATACCATAAAGGTAAAGTGATTCCTGCTTGCACACCTGAGAAACGGTTGCCGGGGCCAAATGTGGTTGGTACCGAATTTACTTCCTGTACACCCTGCATAGTTTGACTGAAATATCCTATCGAAAGATCGGGCAAGGCGCGATTTTGTTCCAGTTTTTTTTCAGCTCCTGCAACCTCTACCTGTTGTTTTACTAAACCCAGGGTGGGATTTTCGGCAATAGCACTGGAATCGGGGAGGAGAACCAGCAATTGTCTCTTCAGTAGTGTATCAGCAGGATACCAGCTTTCATCCGTATTTAAAAGCGTTTGTAACTTGCGCACATAAATACCGACATCCGTATTAATTTGCTGGAGTTGGTTTTTTACTTCAAAACTTTGCGAACGTGCAGTGATCATTTCGAGGCGGTTGGTTTCGCCTGATTTTGCACGGAGTTCTGCGGCTCGCATGAATCCCGAAAAAAGACTATCCTGGTAAACCAGCAGTTTTCCCCTTGAAAGCAGGTATGCCAGCTGCCAGTAAACCTGCTTTACCTGGGTTGCAATTTCGAGCTGCGATTTTTTCAGTTGCCATTCGCTGCTTTTAATTCCTGCCACTGCCAGCTTATTCTGGTTGCTGTATACAGTCGGAAAGGCAATCGATTGTGTTAAGGTAAAACTATTATCACGGGTATAGGAATTAAACTGTCCATACTGTGCATCGACTGCCGTTTTCGGAATATCCCAGGAAGCACCCTTCAATGCTTTCTGTTCCTCCAGCATATAAACCGACGAACGAACCGAAAGATTATTGTCCAGAGCCAGCTTAATTGCTTCCTGAAGGTTGATTCGTTTAACCTCTTGTGCCTTAATGGTATATATAAATGAAGATCCCACTAAAAGCAAAACCAGAAGTGCCATAGTTTTTGCAATTTTCTTTTTAAACATGGATTTGATTTTACCGGATGAAAAGATGATGTAAAACACGGGAAGGATTATTAATGTCAGTAATGTTGCAGTAATCAGCCCACCAATAACCACCGTTGCCAGTGGTTTCTGAACCTCAGCGCCGGCAGAAGTTGACAAAGCCATAGGCAGGAAACCGAAAGAGGCAACTGCCGCTGTCATGATCACAGGGCGTAAACGAATATGCAGGCCTTTCAGAACACGTTCTGCAATGTCGGTAATGCCTTCCTTTTCGAGCCGGTTAAATTCAGCTATCAGCACAATTCCGTTCAACACCGCCACACCAAACAAAGCTATAAAGCCAACTCCTGCAGAAATTGAAAAATTCATTCCCCGCATCCAGAGGGCGAACACACCGCCGATAGCTGCCATCGGAACAGCCGAAAAGATAAGCAGGGCCTGCTTAACAGAATGAAAGGAGAAGTAAAGCAAGACAAAAATGAGTAGCAGCGCAACCGGAACAGCGATAGAAAGCCTTTCCTTTGCCGCCAACAGATTCTGGAATTGTCCTCCGTAAGACAAATAATAGCCGGTTGGCAATTTTACCTGTTTGTCAATCTTAGCGGTAACTTCATCAATTACACTCTGAACATCACGGTTGCGGACATTAAATCCAACTGTAATTCTGCGCTTGGTATTTTCGCGCGAAACCTGTGCCGGTCCTGACTTTATTTCGACTTCAGCCAGCTGTTCAAAAGGAATTTGACCACCACCGGGCAAAGCAACTGACAAGTCCCTGACATCTTCGATATTTTTCCGGAAATCTTCATCCAGACGGATAACCATTCCAAATCGTTTTTCACCATCATAAACAACGCCAGCCTGGCTTCCTGCAAAAGCTGCCCGAAGAACACGATTCACCTCTTCGATCGAAACTCCGTACTGGGCAAGCCGGTCACGGTTGTAAGTTACCTGCACCTGGGCAAGCCCGGTTACTTTTTCAACATTCAGATCTTCGACACCTTCAATTCCCTGTATGATCTTCTCCACATCAGTAGCCTTTTCGGATAAGACGGTGAGGTCATCGCCGAATATTTTAACGGCTATATCCTGCTTTGATCCTGAAAGTAATTCGTTGAAGCGCATCTGTATCGGCTGCTGGAATTCAAATTTAACTCCTGCCAGTACTACAAGCTTTTCCTCCATTTTTGCCACCAGTTCTTCTCGGGTTGTGGCGCTGGTCCACTCGCTTTTATCTTTAAGTGTGATAATATAATCGCCTGTTTCCATGGGGGTTGGATCGGTAGGGATTTCACCTGCACCGATTTTACAGATGGTATGCTTTATTTCAGGGAAATTATCGAGAAGTATTTTATTGGCTTTCTGAACCATTTCAACCGTGTTACTGAGCGAACCACCTTGCAGAGTAATAACTCCTGCCGCCAGGTCGCCTTCTTCGAGCTGTGGGATAAACTCGCCACCCAAACGGTTAAACTGAAAAATGCTGAAAAGGAAAAGTACGATGGCCGATATGGAAACCAGCAATTTGTGGCTGAGCGCAAAAGCAATAACCGGGGTAAAGCCTTTATGAATTCCATCCATCAGCTTATCGGAAAAATTGCGTTTGTGCTCTGTTTTTTTACTCAGGAAAAGAGCCGAAGCCATAGGAACATAAGTAAGTGACAGAATCGCAGCGCCCAGCAATGCAAAAGCTACCACTTCAGCCATAGGCCGGAAGATTTTACCTTCAATTCCGACCAACGCCATAATCGGAATATAAACGATCAGTATAATGATTTGCCCGAAAGTGGCCGAACTCATCATCCGCTTGGCTGACTGAAATACATTGTCGTCCATCTGGTTCTGCGTAAGCCTTTCCGCACCAACATGATGGTGCTTACTCATTGTGATCCGGTGTACCACACTTTCAACAATAATAACCGCTCCATCCACTATAAGCCCGAAATCAATAGCTCCAAGGCTCATCAGGTTGCCCGAAACCCCGAAAATATTCATCAGCGAAAAAGCAAAAAGCATGGATAACGGAATTACCGATGCAACAATAAGCCCTGCCCTCAAGTTTCCCAGCAACAGAACCAGGATAAATATAACGATAAGTGCCCCTTCGACCAGGTTGCGTGAAACCGTGCCGATTGCACGGCTCACCAATTCGGAGCGGTTAAGATAAGGCTCAATATTAATTCCTTTGGGTAATGATTTCTGAATCGATTCAATCCGGGTTTTAACGTTATCAATAACTTCGTGAGCATTTGCACCTTTCAGCATCATCACTACACCACCAACAGCCTCAGTTGTATCAACAACCAAAGCCCCGTAACGAGTAGCATTCCCGAATTGAACAGTTGCCACATCCCTGATCAGAACAGGAACTCCTGAAGCACTGTTTTTAACTACAATCTTTTCAATATCCTCCAGCGTTTTCACCAGACCGATGCCGCGGATAAAATAAGCTGTAGGTTTTTTATCGATATAAGCGCTGCCTGTGTTTTCGTTGTTTTTTTCGAGGGCCTGGAAAATATCGGTCAGCGTGAGGTTCATTCCTCTTAGACGCTCGGGATTAACGGCAATTTCATATTGCTTTACAAAACCGCCATAGCTGTTAATATCAGCTACACCGGGTGTGCCAAGCATCTCGCGGCGAACCACCCAGTCCTGTATGGTGCGCAATTCCATCAGCGAATACTTTTTTGGTGATGCTTTATCAACAGAAAGCGTGTATTGGTATATTTCACCTAAACCGGTCGAAATAGGAGCAAGCTCAATTTTTGCCATACCGGCAGGAATTGCCTCCTCGGCCTCTTTCAGCCGCTCACTCAGCTGTTGCCGCGCCCAGTAAACATCCACACCATCTTTGAACACAACCGTCACAACCGATAAGCCAAGTCGTGAAATGGAGCGCAGCTCAATGATATCCGGGATATTGGCTACAGCTACTTCGATAGGTGCCGTAATAAAGCTTTCGACTTCCTGCACTGCAAGCGAAGGGGCGAGCGAAATAACCTGTACCTGGTTATTGGTAATGTCGGGTATTGCATCGATTGGCAGGCGGGTGAGCGAAAAGGTTCCCCAGCCAATTAATGCAACCACAAAAAGCCCGACAATGAATTTGTTTTTTATTGAAAAATAGATGATCCGTTCAATCATAATTACTTCCTGAAAAAGTTAATACTACACATAAACCGTTTCCATTGCATTGGATGAAAATGCAGGAACCAGCAAATACCTTTCGGCTAGTATTAAGAAATTTTAGGAGGTTGCCAGATGGAGGCTAAAGGATCAGAGAAAAAGTTGGAAGAAACAGGGAAATACTGTTTTTCATAAAATGAATAGCTGTTAAGCTGTACCAGGTATTCCTGGAAAATTACTGAAGTAGCGCAGCAATTGCAGGTACAAAAGGGTGAGCAACGATCGGTATCACCATGATTGTGGGTATCCTGAGTTTGCGATGAAATCTCAATTTGATGGCTTGCCAAATCCTTGTTTACTTCAATGCAGGGAAGTGCAGTGAGTGCAAGTACATAGAAGGATAATATGATGGCAATAATTTTCATACGTAAATTATGCGGCAAATGTACTATAAAAATTATTACAAGCAAGTTGAAAGGCTTACCCGAGAGAATTCCTTTCAGCCAAATAACGTCAATAAGCCGGAATAATTATATTTCACTTTCAGGAGAATCATTTATGCCGATATAGCCGGA
>Ga0136636_10000887_pt1 | contig 16657 bp, 16 predicted proteins | sample AntDrymUQ8522106_2_FD_104653 | JGI IMG/M metagenome (GOLD analysis project Ga0136636, IMG submission 104653) | Polar desert sand microbial communities from Dry Valleys, Antarctica - metaG UQ852 (21.06) | ecosystem: Environmental > Terrestrial > Soil > Desert | place: Antarctica: Dry Valley... | reverse complement strand
TGGGGCGCACCTCAAGCACGGAAGAGTCGGCCTTTTTGAACGAGCCGGGGGCTTCGTTCTGATTCTCCTGGCGACGACACCACCCAGCGCATAAAAACCCAGCCGTCACTGCGAGCGCAGCGTATGAGAAACCCGCCGTCGTCGCGAGCGCACCGCATGAAAACCAGCCGTCACTGCGAGCGTAGCGCGGCAGTCTAGGACTTGCGAAGCCATGGTTTGCTTCACTGCGTTCGCAATGACGGCTGTGGTTCACGTTAACTGTCATGGCGACGATGCAACCCAGCGCATAAAAACCCGGCCGTCACTGCGAACGCAGCGCATGAGAAACCCGCCGGACTGTGGTTGCCCTTGCTTTGGGTGGTGTTGGCCTGTGGTTCGCCTGCCCACGATAGCCCCAAGAAAACCAATGAAAATCAAATCGCCACACGCGATTTGCATGAAGCAGCTACAGTCTTTCAGACATGGTTGTGCTGTGATCTTGTAGGCCCCTTGAAAAAACAGAGTTTTTATATCACTGCGCATCACATTAATATAAAATGGGAGTGAAAATTGTTTGATTATATTTTTGACAACAGATTTATGCCGCATGGCTATTGCTTTTTATGGCGCAAAGATTTGCTTTCCATGATGGTGGTTGGAAATTTTTTGACCGCTGTTTCTTACGCCTTGATTCCATTTTCATTGGTATACATCGTTAGAAAGAGAAAAGATTTAAAGTTTGACAGCATCTTTTTGCTTTTTGCCGCTTTCATTGCATTTTGTGGAATCACCCATTTTATGGAAATCGTCAATATTTGGCAGGGTTATTATTTCTTGCAAGATGTCATGCAATTGACGACAGGCTTAGTCTCGGCATTAACGGCGTGGACTCTCTGGCAACTGATGCCCAAGATATTGACCATCCCGAGCAGAGAAGCATTGAATGCGCAGAACGAGCAACTGAATAAAGCGCACGCGGAGCTTGAAAGTGCCAACCGAGATTTGGAACAAAAGGTCAAAGATCGCACCGAATCGTTGCAAAAACTTGCCAATACCGATCCGCTCACCCAAATCAAAAATCGACGGGCCATCATGGATACATTGGCGTATGAAATACATAAATTTCAACGTCAACCCCGTTGTCTAACGGTTTTAATGCTGGACATTGACCATTTCAAGCTGGTGAATGATACCTATGGACACTTAGAAGGCGATATTATTTTATCCAAAGTGGCCACGGTGGTTTCCGGGTCTTGCAGGCAGTCAGATTCTGTAGGTCGTTATGGAGGCGAAGAGTTTTTAGTGGTTTTGCCTGACACATCGATTGACGATGCAACGGACCTTGCAGAAAGAATTCGCTTGGCAGTGATGACGTGCTCGAAAAAAGACGGCGAGGCCATCACTTGTAGTATTGGGGTTGCCGGTTTTTATGAGGAGCAAGGTATTTTGCAACTGATCAAGGTGGCCGACGACAGGGTTTACAAAGCCAAGAATCAAGGACGAAACCAGGTGGTTTTTGAAAGCTGAGCCATGCTTCTAGGCAACTTCTCTTTCCAAGAACCTGCGCAGAATCACCCCAGTTTCCACCCAACCCCAACACACCCGATGCACACCGTTGTTCCCTCGCCCACCCCGTCTGACAACGCGTTGATGTTGAAGTGCGTGAACGCTCATGTGCACAGCGTCCACCAATCCGATGGCACGCACGTGGGCAACCTCAAGCGGGTGGGTGATATCTGGAAGTTCAAGGCCGTGGGCTATGAGACCGATGGCGCCGTGGTGCCCGGCGGCGGGCCGTTTACTGAGCGTCACAACACCGCACTGAATGAACCCGACGCGGCGCTACTCACCGCCAAGCTGCTGGGTAGGCCTTGAGCCGAGCGGCCACAGCCTTCACCGCAGCCGCTGCACCCGAAAGCCCTGGGCGCTGAGCCGCTTCAACAGCCCGTCGTCGCCCAGCAGGTGCAGCGCGCCGACGATGACCAGCGTGTTGCCTTGTGTGTTGTCGGCCAGCAGCGCTTGCAACTGCGGTAGCCAAGCATTGTTACGGTCAACCATGATGCTTTTGTACAGTTGAGGGTACTGTTTGACCCAGTCTTGCAGCCCAAGGCGCAGCAGCGTTTTGTCGTCACCCTGGCGCCAAGCGGCGTGGAGTTTGTCCAGAAACACTTTGGACTGGCGCACTCCATCGAGCCCTTCTTGCAGCATCTGCTCTTGCACCGGCGCATCCATCGCATCAAACAGCTCGATCTGAGACTGAAAGGTTTCAAGGCCTGCAGTGGTCTTGCCAGCCTTCTTGGCACGCTGCATGAAGTGCAGGTCCAGACCCAGCTTAGGTTCCAAGCCTTGCTTTTGCGCCTCATGGATCTGTATCAGCATGCCCGCCATCCACGGTTTGAACTGTTGCAGCGTTTGCACCGGAAACTGGTTGCGCTCGCCATAGACCTGCAGCGCCTTCCAGGTCTTGCGTGACAACGTTTCTTGGAGCGTCTTGCCGTTCTTTTGGGTGCCAGCTTGCATGAAAAGCATTGAATCTGCCAGCTCATCTTCGCTGGGGGCGACCTCAAAAACCACCTTCGCACTGTCAGCAAAAGCCGCCTCCACATTGGGCGCCAGCGGGTAGTCACCGGGCTTGAGCATGTGAAACGAGCCCAGCAAATAAATGCTGTTGTCGGCGTCGCTCACTTTCCACAGCGAAGGCACCGGGGGCTTGGCCCAAGCAAGGGGAACGCACACCCACAACAACAGGCAACACAGATATTTCTTCATTCCGACAGTCCTCTAATAAAACGGCCACTCGGCGCGCAACGTACCATTTCATCACACCACAGAAGCTATATTTTTCATAGCTGTCAATACAATGAATACGGGGGCTTAACGCCAATTCCACACGTTAACAATGGTCAAATGTTCACCCCCTAGAATTTCCCGCTCTGAACCTAGGAAACCCTCATGCCACAACTCAAGCTAACTTACTTCGATTTTCACGGTGGACGCGGCGAGCCAGCGCGCTTGGCCATGGCCATTGGCGGCATTGCCTTTGACGACCACCGTTTTGCCGGACCCGACTTTGCAGAGGTCCGCAAAACCACGCCGTTTGGCCAGGTGCCCACGCTGCATGTGGACGGTGTGCAAGTCACCCAAAGCGACGCCATCACCCGCTACGTGGGCAAGCTCGCTGGGCTGTATCCCACCGACCCCTACCAGGCGTTGCTGTGCGACGAGGTGCTGAGCGCGGTGGAAGATGTCAGCATCAAGCTCGGCCCCACGTTTCGCATGACCGGCGAAGCCCTCAAGGAAGCCCGCACCGCGCTGGTCACCACCACCTTCCCGCTGTACCTGGGATGGCTGCAAACGCAGCTGCAGGCACGCGGTGGCGAGTTTTTTGCCGACGGCCGTCTGACCATTGCCGACCTGAAGGTGTTTGTAGAAGTGCGTGGCCTGAACTCTGGTCGCCTAGACCACATCCCCACCGACATGGTGCAAACGTTGGCGCCCGCACTGAACGCGCACCTGCAGCGCGTGGCGCAAACACCCGCGATTGCGCAGTATTACGCCAAGTTCGCCGCCTAAGCATCAGCCGGCTAGCCGCTAGGTCAACCCTAAAATGGGGCATTGCATTGGTTTGCATGCCCCATTTTTCGTAATTACTCAGGTCGAAATGGAACGCTGCACACTATATAAATCAATGACTTACGGATTTTTGGGTTTTGAAACAATCGAAAAATGGTCAACACTACCGTAAATATGCTCATTTTTGGGGCAGCTTCAGATGTGAATGCGCCCTAAGTTGTTGATTCATAAGACCTGAGTAGTTACCATTTTTCTTTGAATTCGAAAGATTTTTATGCCGTCAACACCGCGCACCAGTTTATTGAACGCTCGGGATGCCGTGCTGGCCATTCAGTCCAGTTTGTCAGCCTTGGACGCGGGCAGTTATGTCAGTAACCCCAACGTGCAAGCCGGGGTCACGCAGCAGTTTGACCACATTGGCAACGCACTGACCAGCCTGTCCGGGCAAGATGCTGCATTGGCCTTGCGCATTCGCGATGTGCAACAAATTTTGGCGTTTCGCAGTCACCTGATGCACGCCAACGCGTCCGTCCATGCCGACATGGTTTGGAACGTGTGCCACAACGCGCTGCCAATTTTGCTGGAAGACATTCAATCCTTGTTGGACGAGCTGCCCGCCAGCTAACGGGAAGTTGCACGCGTGACGCGGCACTTAGAACCGAAACTTCTCAGCATCCTAAGCGCCCGGCGGGTTAGGCGTTCTTGTAGAAACTTCGGATTTTCTGGCTGCATCGCTTGCCACGTCGCGACACCCCTCGCCATGACGATGTTTGCAACTGCGCCTAAGTTTTGTTGATTGGGAACTCCTTGAACATCCGTCAGTGGCAGCGCGCTCAAAACCCGCTGTCGCGAACGCCCTCAGAGCCCGCTATTGCAAACGCATTCAAAGCCCGTCATTGCCGCAAGTCGGACAAGGCGACCAGCGTGCGGCTCGGTCGCTATTGCAAACGCATTTAAAGCCCGTCATTGCCCGCCTTCTAAGCCCGTCATTGCGAGCGCAGCGCGGCAATCCATGCCTTCGGATTTTCTGGCTGCATCGCTTGCCACGTCGCGACACCCCTCGCCATGACGATGTTTGCGGCGCGCAAAGTTTGGTTTCTTCTGAGACCTTACGGGGCACAAGCGGGCACACGCGGGCACAAGCTACCGCGCGAGACAGGAATTGCAATTTGTTTCACATTGGAACAGGCCGAAAGCGCCTGGACGCCACTAGACTGACAGGGCCACAACGCAAAATTTCAAATCAGGGGAGGCAACCACATGGCCCAACACATCACCCGGCGCAGGCGTCGCCACGCCCTTCACCATTTGCATGACCAAGCCATGGGCCTTTGCGCCTTGGGTGCCGTGCTGTTGATGGCAGCGTATGTTCTCAGTTCGATTTCGGGCGCGCTTCAAGCGGCGGCCCCTGGGATGCAAATTGCCAGTGGGCTGGCGTGGGTAGCGGGCATCACGCTCTTGGTGATGCACAGGCGAGCCAAAGTACGCGCTCGCCATCGGGACGCTGATCGCAACAGCGTGCGCGTGCGCCACGGCCACCACACCGTCAAGCTCACCCAAGTTTTGCCCGGCATCGACCCGAAACTCCGTGCCGCGCTGCACCAACCTCACCACATGCAATTGGCCCAGGCTTTTTGTCACCCACCAGGTGAGCAGCCACTGCATTGGGGAACCGAGGTATTTGCAGCGATCGAGTGGCGCCGCTTTGAGGCCGTGTGCAACATGCTGTTTGCGCAAGCGGGGTTTGACACCCGCTCCCAATCACACGGTGCACAGGGCGGCATGGACCTCTGGTTGCATAGCCGAAACGGCCATGGACTGGTGGCATTGATGCACTGCAAACACGCGCGCAACAAGCCCGTGGGCGGGCGCGATTTACAAGAGTTTCTGGCCGTCATGGCGGTGCACCACCTCAAACGCGGCACCTACGCCACCACCACCACGTTCACAGCGGCGGCGCAGCTGTTTGCACAACACAATAGCATTCACATTCTGGACGCCCAGGGTCTGCTGGCCTTGATTGCCAAGCGCACGCCCGAACAACAACGCGCTTTGCTGGCCGTGGCTTTTGAGGGTGAGTACTGGCGCCCCTCCTGCGTGCGCTGCGGCGACAAAATGCTGGCCCGCAAACCCGTGGAAGGCCGCACCGGATTCTGGGGCTGCAGCCACTACCCCCACTGCAGAGAAACCCTGCCACTGGCAGGTGCGGACAACGACTCAGTCGCTTCGTATTCAATAGCAGCATAGTCACTATTTATATATCCTTCAAAGCATTTATAGTCATCACAGCACCGCAATTTAACAACTGACAGACCGCCTCAGCGCAGAGTTGGCGCAAGGTGCAGGCCTAGAATGAAACTTTCTATGCCTCAAGATTGCCCCATGTCTGCCAAACTGATTCGTCGCCTGTTACTTGTCGTCTTGGCCATTGGTGTGTTGGGGGCCGCAGTGGTGTGGCTCAAGCGCCCCAAACCGGTGTCGGTGGTATTCACCACCATCGACCTGGGCCGGGTGGAGTCCAGCATTGCCAACACCCGTGCAGGCACGGTTGAAGCGTGTTTGCGCACCAAGTTGTCGGCCACGGTCGGCGGGCGCATTGAGGTGCTGGCCGTCAAGGAAGGTGATCGGGTCAAGAAAGGCCAGTTGCTGATGAAGCTGTGGAACGATGACCAGCAAGCCCAGAGCGCTTTGGCCCAGACCCAAGTTGAAACCGCCCGCAGGCGCCAGACTGAGGCGTGCACCGTGGCAGCCAACGCCGAGCGCGAGGCTGAACGCCAACATGCGCTGTTCAAACAGGGCTTTGTATCCATCTCGCGCAACGAACAGGCCCGCACCGACGCCCAAGCCCGCCGCGCCAGCTGCGAAACCGCCCGCTCCGATGTGGTGCAAACGCAGGCCAAGGTGCATGCCACGCAGGTCGAGCAAAGCCGCACCGTGCTGTACGCGCCATTTGCAGGCACGGTGGCCAAAATTGTGGGCGAGGTCGGCGAGTACTCCACGCCTTCCCCGCCGGGCGTGCAAACCCCGCCTGCCATTGACTTGATCGACGACAGCTGCGTCTATGTGCGCGCACCTATGGACGAGGTCGATGCGCCTAAGATCAGCGCCGGGCAGCCCGTGCGCATCAGTTTTGACGCCCTGCCCAAGCAAACATTTCCTGGCACCGTCAAACGGGTGGCGCCCTATGTGTCTGCTGCCGAAAAGCAAGCTCGCACCGTGGACATTGAGGCCACACTTGACCCCGCCAAAGCGCCCACGCGCCTGCTGGTGGGTTACAGCGCCGACGTCGAAGTGGTGCTGGCGGTGCGGGAGAAGGTGGTGCGGGTTCCCACCTCTGCCCTGCAAGAAGGCGGCAAGGTTTTGGTCGCAGCGCCCGATGGCACGCTGCAGCAGCGCCCCATCAAAATCGGCCTGACCAACTGGGAGTTCACCGAAGTGTTGGGGGGCTTGGCCGCAGGCGACAAGGTGGTGACTTCACTAGAGCGCGAAGGTGTCAAACCCGGCGTGCGTTATGTGGCTGACGACGCCGACAAAAAATGAGTGCCACACAGATTGAACTCGAGCGGATCGAGCGCGTGTTTCACCTGGGCGACTCCGAGGTCCACGCCCTGCGCGGGCTGAACCTGTGCATCAACGCCGGGGAGTATGTGGCCGTGATGGGGCCGTCTGGTTCTGGCAAATCCACGCTGTTGAACCTACTGGGTTTGCTGGACCGGCCCAACACCGGTGTGTACCGACTTGAAGGCCGTGATGTGACCACGCTCTCGCCCGACGAGCAGGCACGCGTTCGCAGCCAGCGCATCGGGTTTGTATTTCAGAGCTTTCACCTGGTGCCGCGCCTGACAGCTGCCGAGAACATCGCCCTGCCAATGGTGCTGGCGGGCCTGCCTGCCGCGCAGCGGGCCGAACGGGTGACACAAGCCCTCAAAGACTACGGCCTAGAGCACCGCGCCGACCATAAGCCTGACGAACTCTCGGGCGGGCAGCGCCAGCGCGTGGCGATTGCCCGCGCCACCATCATGCGCCCGGCCATGATTTTGGCCGACGAGCCCACAGGCAACCTGGACCGCGCCACGGGGGAGGAAGTGATTCGCCTGCTCGAAGGCCTGAACGCAAGCGGCGTGACGCTGATCATGGTGACCCACGACAACGCCTTGGGCGCGCGCGCCAAGCGCCAGCTGCTGATGCAAGACGGCGGGGTGCTGGCCGATCAACTGCAGACCGCAACACCCCCAGCAGAAGCCGCATGATGGCCCAGCCCCATGCGCGCCCTTGACCTGATCCGTTTTGCCCGAGAAGCCGCCACCGGCAACCCGCTGCGTGCCGGCCTGCTGGTGCTTGCCATGGGCATTGGGGTGGCGGCGGTGGTGGTGCTCACCGCCTTGGGCGACGGTGCGCGGCGGTACGTCATGAACGAGTTCTCATCGTTGGGCAGTAACCTGGTCATCGTACTGCCTGGTCGCTCCCAAACCGGGGGTTTTAGCCCCGGCAACGCCATCACCAACACCACCCGTGACCTGACCATTGCCGACGCCCAAGCGCTGTTAACCGCCAGCGCTGTCAAACGCGTGGCACCGCTGACCATTGGCACCTCCGAAATCAGCGCCGGGGGCAAGCTGCGCGAAGTCATGGTGGCAGGTACGGTGTCGCAATACGCGCAAGTGCGCCAGATGGCTATGGCGCAGGGCCGATTTCTGGCAGACGGAGATTGGGGTCGCGGAGCCAACGAGGCGGTCATTGGCGCCAAAGTGCGCCAAGACATTTTTGGCACGGGGCCTGCGCTGGGTCAGTTGGTGCGCATTGGCGACCGACGCTTTCGCATTGTTGGCGTGCTGGCAACGGCTGGACAAGGCCTCACGCTCAACACCGACGAACTGGTGCTGGTGCCGGTGTCACTGGCGCAAGCCATGTTCAACACCAACACCTTGTTTCGCATCATGATCGAGGCGCACGACCGCAGCGCCATCGAGACCGCCAAAAAGCAGGTGGCCGACATTCTGCAAACCCGCCACGACGGCGAGCAGGACGTGACCGTCATCACCCAGGACGCGGTGTTGTCCACCTTTGACCGCCTGCTGGGCGCGCTGACGCTGGGCGTGGCGGGTATTGCAGCCATCAGCCTGGGCGTAGCGGGTATTTTGGTCATGAACGTGATGCTGGTGTCGGTGAGCCAGCGCACCTCAGAGATCGGCCTGCTCAAGGCACTGGGCGCCACACAAGCGGGTATTCGGATGATTTTTCTAACCGAAGCCGCCATGCTATCGGTAACGGGCGCGCTGCTGGGTTACCTGCTAGGCCAAACGGCGGCGGCGCTGATCCGACTGATGTACCCCACATTTCCGGCCTATGCGCCCAACTGGGCGGTGCTGGCCGGGCTGAGCACGGCCTTGGTCACCGGCATTGTGTTTGGCATGCTGCCGGCGCGCCGGGCGGCGGCCTTGGACCCCGTGCAGGCGTTGTCCAAGCGCTAACCGACACGTTTTCCCATGCTATTCAAAGACGCGCTGTTTCTTGCCTTGCGGGCCGTGTTGGCACAGCGCCTGCGCAGTTTCTTGACGCTCCTAGGCATCGCGGTGGGCATTGCGTCGGTGATTTTGCTGACCTCCATTGGTGAAGGCATTCACCGCTTTGTGCTGGCCGAGTTCACGCAGTTTGGCACCAACATTGCCAGCGTGGCCCCCGGACGCGTCAAAACCTCGGGGCCTGCACCCACGGGCATTCCGTCATCGGTGCGTCCGCTGACGCTGGACGATGCGCGGGTGCTGTCTACCCTGCCCCACATCACCGGCATGACCGCCACCGTCTGGGGCAACACCGAGGTCGCAGCCAATGGCCGCTTGCGCCGCACCACCGTCAACGGCGTGGGCGCAGACATGCCTAAGGTGTACAACGTCCGCGTCCAAACGGGCCAGTTTTTGCCCGACGATGCACTGGAAAACGCGCGCGCTTTTGTGGTTCTGGGCGCAACACTCAAGAAAGAATTGTTTGGCAGCGACAACCCGCTGGGCGCACGGGTGCGTGTGGGCAGCTCGCAGTTTCGCGTGATTGGCGTGCTGGAAGCCAAAGGACAGTTTCTGGGCACGGACCTAGACGACGCGGCCTACATCCCTACTGCCCGTGCGCTGGAGCTGTTTAACCGCGAGGGGCTCATGAAAATTGACCTAGCCTACCAAGAGGGTGTGAGCGCCGCGCGCATCGTGGCCGCCGTCAAAACCACCTTGACCGCGCGGCATGGGCGTGAAGACTTCACCCTCACCACGCAAGAAGACATGCTGCGCAGCCTGTCCAACATTTTGAACATCTTGACCATCGCGGTGGCAGCGCTGGGCAGCATTTCGCTGCTGGTGGGCGGCGTGGGCATTGTGACCATCATGACCATTGCGGTGAGCGAGCGCAAAAGCGAAATCGGACTCTTGGTGGCGCTGGGTGCGCCGCGTCGAACCATTTTGGGTCTGTTTTTGGGCGAGGCGGTCATGCTGTCGGCTCTGGGTGGCCTGATGGGATTGATTCTGGGCTTTGGGCTGGCGCAGCTCATCCACCTGGCCCTGCCCGCCCTGCCCGTGCACACGCCCATCAGCTTTGTCCTGGCAGCCGAAGGCATCGCCGTGTGCATTGGCTTGGTGGCAGGCGTCATGCCCGCGCGCAGTGCTGCACGACTGGACCCGGTGCAGGCGCTGCGATCGGATTGATGACTGAGGCCCACCCACACTCATTGACGAGTGGTAATAACGCTGGTGGGTAAATGGAGGCAAATTCAACGTCATCAATGCCAAATTTCGGACACATCGCATCCGCCAACATATTGGGAACGCCTTCAATAATCTGCATTTACCCCCCCGATAATGGGCGCTTTGAGCACAACTCAAGAAGTGTGCTGATCGTGGTCTTTAAAGATGGGCGACATGGAACAGCAACACATCGCGTTCGTTCGACAAGCCCAAATACGGCCGCATTGCCGTGAACGTGAACGATCACCTAAGCGATGAGGTCATGAAGGTGTTTAAGAATGCTTGAGGAGTACATGCTATGGCATTGATTGAAGGCTTTCGAGTTCAAAACTACCGCGCCTTGCGGGATGTGAAACTCGGTAAGCTGTCCACCGACCAAGGGGGCGAACCCTTGAGCCCGTTCACGGTAGTCATCGGCAAAAACGGTGCGGGCAAGAGCACGCTGTTCGATGCGTTTGGCTTTGTGGCCGACTGCCTGATCAAAGACGTGGAAACGGCTTGTGACGACTCACGGCGTGGTGGGTTCGAACGCATGCGTTCCCTGGGCACATCCGAGTCCATCAGGTTTGAAATTTATTACCGCGAGGCAAAAGGCGAGCGACCCATCACGTATCGCTTGGCCATTCAAGCGGACGAAACTGGACGCCCTTTTGTCGAATCGGAGTTTTTGGGGCAACGCAGAAAAGGTCAGAGCCATGGTCGCCCTTATCCGTTTTTGCGGTTGAACAGCGGTGTCGGTACCGTTTGGGCGGGCGACACAGCTATTGAAGGCCAAGGTGACGAAGAGCCCAGCACTAAGATGGAGGTGGAACTGACCGACCCCCGGCAATTGGGCATTGCCACGCTAGGCACGCTCAAGGAGCATCCGCGCATCAAGCGGTTTCGCGATTTTTTGAAGGGATGGTATTTGTCTTACTTCCACCCCGATGCAGCTCGGGGCATTGCCCCAGCGGGGGCCCAAAAACACCTGAACATCCACGGCGACAACATCGGAAACGTGGTGCAGTACATGCAGCGTGAGCAGGGCACTCGCTTCAAGACGGTTCTAAAACGCATTGCCACCAAAATTCCCGGCGTAACGTCTATTACTGCCGAGGTCACAGCCGACAAACGGGTCGTTTTGAAGTTCAACGACGGTGCATTTGTAGACCCGTTTTATGCTGGCCAAATGTCGGACGGAACGCTCAAGGTATTTGCCTATCTGTTGCTGATGGAAGACCCTGAGCCCCCACCCTTCATTTGCATTGAAGAGCCGGAAAACGGGTTGTATCACAAGCTTCTGGAGTCGCTGGCCCACGAACTACGGACGCACGCATCCGGCAAGCGTAACGCACCCCAAGTGTTTGTCACCACACATCAACCTTATTTTGTGGATGCCTTGCAGCCCCGTGAAGTGTGGCTACTAAAAAAGGGTGTCGATGGGTTCTCACACATCAAAAGGGTTTCAGACATTGCTTTGGTTAGCAACATGGTCGAGCAAGGTTTGCCTTTGGGTGGACTGTGGTACAGCGACTATTTGGATGCGGAGTAAAACATGCACATCGAAGTGCTGGTCGAAGACAGTTCGGGTGCTGCGCTGATGGCGCACCTGATGCCCAAGCTGTTGGGAGAAGTAGTCCGTGCACATACTTGGCGCATCCACAATTACAAAGGCATTGGACGCATTCCGAAGAAGATGACTACGCACACAGATGCCGCCAAAAAAACGTTGCTGGACAATTTGCCCCGGCTGTTGGAGGGGTACGGAAAAACGCCTGGGTATGACGCGGTTCTGGTTTTGGTTGACACCGATGACCGAATGGTTGCGACCTTTCGCCGCGAACTGGAGCAGGTGCTAGCCCAATGCCCAAACGCCCCGAAAACCGTCTTCGGCTTGGCCACAGAAGAAATAGAGGCGTGGTACCTGGGAGATAGGATGGCTTTGCTGGAAGCCTACCCCCGTGCTGACAAGAAAGTACTAAACAGGTATCAGCAAGATGCCGTTTGTGGCACTTGGGAGTTGCTTGCCGATGCCTTGGTCAAGGGTGGGGCAGCCGCCATCAAAAAGCAGGGCTTTTACAAAGCGGGGGAGTTCAAACATGAGTGCGCCCAGCGCATTGGTCCGCTCATGGACGTGATTCGAAACCAATCTCCGAGCTTTGGGAGCACCCAACAAGGTGTGCAAAATCTGGTTGCGACTCACTGAGCATGGGATTCCGAATGTCGACACCGCACCGTCGCTGGCCCTCTCGCAAAACGCACGGGCGATAAACGCAAGGCAGTGAGGACTCTGGGCGTCAATGTTCGTGGTTGGTCGCCAACTGTCACCTTGGATCAGCCTGCCATGCGGCTGCCCAGACGGTGCTGCCCTGCAGCGGGCGTGCAACACCGATGACTTGGAAATGGAATAAGCTCTGCCTACGTCACTCTTTCTGTTTACCCAAGGAAACCCATGAAGAAACTCAACGTCACCATCAAGCTCGAAATGACCGTCCCCGACGACTGGGAGCTGGTAGAAACCTCCGAAGGAACCCAAGTGCTCAAACTACCCAACCAACAGTACCTAGACATTGCGATCGAGCCTTTGTTCGCCAGCGACCCGGAAGAAACGTGGAGCAGTTCAGAAGATGATGACGTGTTGAACGACTTGCTCGACATGGTCGAGAGCGAAGAGGTCAGCTACGAGTTTGTCACCCACTGATTCCATTTCTAAATCATCCGTGTCATTGTTGCATCGCCTTGTCGTCCCACCGAATTTCCAGGTGCGTTGGGACAACGCTAAAGCGCTGCCTTGGGCTTGGCGCCTAGACACCCATGATTTAAAACGAAACAAGTAGTCAGTCCAATGCGTTGTACACGCGAATGGCGGCATAGGCGTCATTGGCGGCGTACACCAGTTGTGCCTCGGTTAAGTGCGGGTTGGCCCAGTTGCTGGTGGCGGCTTTCTTGGACTTGATGAAACGCTGCCCAAACAGCACCGCCACCGCGCCTTTCACGCCCATGTCTTTGCGGTAGCCTCGTTCGCGAAACACCGCATTGAGTTCAAGCACATCCACAGGCTCAACGCCCAGCTTGTGCAGAATGCGTTTTTTATCGTCCCCCAGACCAAAACCGGCCTTGGCAATACCGCCCAAGGTCAGCAGTCTGGCAGCCACCGCCCGGCAACCGGGGTCGTGTAGCACAAACACCCAGGCGTGCGTTGAAGTTGCCAACTGCAGCACATGGGGTCCATCTGACACCTCCCCGACCTTGAATGTGGGCTTGGATTCAGTATCAAAACCCCAGGCAGGTGCGCCCACCAGTTCCGCCCACGCCTTAAGCGCCTGATCCTCCTGGGTGACCAGCGTGATCCGGTCCAACCCCAGCCGCTCAAACGGCGGCAACAGGGCAATGGCGTCTTTGTCAGGGGTGTCGTGTCGGGTGTGCATGTCCCGATCATCGCTGGTTTCTGATGGCCTCAAGGGTTCCTTAGGCCTCCACCCAATCAAACCCCGCCATGCTTTCGACGTGCGCGGTGTGGGGGAACATGTTCACCACACCAGCGGCGGTACAGGTGTAGCCGGCGCGATGCACCAGCTCTGCGGCATCACGGGCCAAGGTCGACGGGTTGCAACTGACGTACACGATGCGTTTGGGTGGCGTCCAGTTGTGCGCGCCCGGTGTGGGCGGCGTGTCGCTGGCGCCGATTCTTTCCTGGTGCAATTGCGCCAATGCCTGGACCAAGGCAAACGCGCCTTCGCGGGGCGGGTCCACCAGCCATTTGTCGGAGACACCGTCTGCGATGAGCAACTCCGGCGTCATCTCAAACAGATTCCTAGCTACAAAATTTGTGCCACATAAGCTTTGATTTTCTTGGGTCAGAGCCTGATTTTGCACATAATTTTCTTGCGACCGCTTGACCAGTGTCTCGCTGCCTTCAATGCCCAGCACCTCACGCGCCTGGGTGGCAATAGGCAAGGTGAAGTTACCCAAGCCGCAGAACCAGTCGATCACGCGGTCGGTTTTCTGTGCGCCCAACAGCCCCAATGCCTTGGCCACCAGCACGCGATTGATGTGTGGGTTGACCTGGGTGAAATCGGTCGGCTTAAACGGCATGGTGATGCCAAACTCTGGCAGGCTGTAGCTCAAGGTCGGGCCGCCTTCGTCAAGCAAACACACCGTCTCGGGTCCTTTGGACTGCAACCACCATTGCACGCCTGCATGGTCCAACGCAAACTGACGCAGCTTGGCCAAGTCGCCCTTACTCAAGGGCTCCAGATGGCGCAACACCAAGGCCGTGACTGCATCACCACAGGCCAATTCGATTTGCGGGCAGGTTTCCGCCGCGTCTAGCGACGCGATCAGGGCACGCAAGGGCATGAGCATGGCGCTCACATGCGCAGGCAACACCGGGCAGACCTTCATGTCGGCGACGTAGCGGCTTTTGCGCTCGTGAAAACCGATCAGCACCGTGTCTTTTTTGCGAACGAAGCGCACTGACAGCCGGGCGCGGTAACGGTAACCCCACTGGGGCCCCTCAATGGGGCGCAAAATCTGCTGCGGCTTGACCTTGCCCAAATGCCACAGATTGTCTTCCAAGGCACGCTGCTTGACGGCCACTTGGGCGCTGGGGTGCAGGTGCTGCATTTTGCAACCGCCGCAGGCACCGATGTGCAGTCCGAAGTTGGGACAATGGGGGTCAACGCGCTGCGACGACTCACGGTGCACCTGGGTCAGCGTACCCTGCTCCCAATTATTTTTGGTACGGTTGATGTTGGCGCTGACGTACTCGAACGGCAACGCACCGTCGATAAACACCACCTTGCCGTCAGCCTTGTGCGCCACACCTTGGGCATCGAGGTCAAGCGATTCAACCAGCAGCCAGTCAGCAGGAACAGAACCCGGTTCGGATGCTTGGATAGTTTCAGTCATGGATATTCAATAGTTGGACAAGAAAAAACAGCGCCAAAGGCGCTGTTACCCGATCTCAAAGGGCTGTATCAACGTTCTGGCAAATACTTAATGGGGTCTACTGGCTTGCCTTGCTTGCGAACTTCAAAATGAAGTTTGACGCGGTCGGCATCGCTGCTGCCCATTTCGGCAATCTTCTGGCCTTTACGCACCGCCTGGTCCTCCTTGACAAGCAAGGTTTGGTTGTGCGCATAGGCGGTCAGGAACACATTATCGTGCTTCAAAATGACCAGATTGCCATACCCGCGCAGCCCGGCACCCACGTACACCACGCGCCCATCGGCGGCAGCAACAACCGGCTCGCCAGGCGTGCCTGAAATATCTAAACCTTTGTTTTTGACTTCATCAAAACCAGCCAAGACCGCGCCATTGGCGGGCCACACGAGATTGATGTCACTCTCTGCAACTGCTGGCTTGGACACGGCACTGGCAGGCGCGCTTGCAACCGCTGCCGGTGCAGATGCCCCAGGTGCGACCGCCCCGGCGGCAGTCGAGTTGGCCAAGACAGGCGCTTTGGCCACGGGCCTGGTAGCGTCAGACGCCACAGGTGGCATCACCCGCAGAACCTGCCCGACTTCAATGCGGTCTGCATTCTCCACCTGACTCCACCGCGCAATGTCTTTGAACGACTGACCGGTTTCCAAGGCAATGCGAATCAAGGTGTCACCGGGTTTGACCGTGTAGTAACCCGGTTTGCCAGCGTTTTCATAGCCTTGCGGCAACTTGACCGGCGGCAGGTCTGTGGCGGGTGGCTGCATTGCGCCCCCCGTCGAGTTTTGCGGCGCACCACCACTGTGCGTGCCATGGTCTTCAACTGGCGCCCTGCTCAAGGAGGTTGAGCTACACCCCACCACCAATGACGCTACCAAAGAAATTCCGAGAATCCAACCCCGACGACGATTCAAACTGTTCATATCCGGCCCTTTCAAGCAACGCCAGATTTTAAGGGCACGAAGTGAACGGCCTCCATGACGGTCTGGCGCAGGCCGTCGGGTGTCTTTTCAATCATCACCAAAGCTTGACGCCCCGGACTGGTGGCGCCTGCCGCCACGGGTGCCACCAGACGTGCGCCCACTGCCAACTGATCGAGCCAGGCTTGCGGCACGGCCTCGCCACCCGCAGCCGCAATGATCCCGGCGTAAGGAGCACCTTTGGCATAACCCAACATGCCATCACCAAATAACAAGTGAACGTTGTTCAAACGCAGGTGCCGAAGGTTATCGCGCGCCTTATCGTGCAGCCCGCGCAGGCGTTCAATCGAATACACCTCAGTACACAGGTGGCTCATCACCGCTGCTTGGTAGCCACAACCTGTGCCAATTTCAAGCACCCGGCCCAGTTTTCCGGGGCTACCCTGACGCAACAGCTCCAGCATGCGTGACACCACGCCGGGCTTGGAAATGGTCTGGCCCAAGCCAATCGGCAAGCTGGTGTCTTCGTAGGCTTGG
>Ga0136636_10000886_pt1 | contig 16670 bp, 14 predicted proteins | sample AntDrymUQ8522106_2_FD_104653 | JGI IMG/M metagenome (GOLD analysis project Ga0136636, IMG submission 104653) | Polar desert sand microbial communities from Dry Valleys, Antarctica - metaG UQ852 (21.06) | ecosystem: Environmental > Terrestrial > Soil > Desert | place: Antarctica: Dry Valley... | reverse complement strand
GCTTTGTTAACTCTAAAAGGATAAATGTTTGTTTTCATAATTATTGTCGAAAATTAAACCACTTTGACAATCCGTCCTTCACGCAAATCACTATAAATCAAATTTGAATTGCGGCTAGTCGCTGACAATTTAGTCAATTAAACAGGGTTTGATCACCACCATTGGGTAAAGCACAATGAGGCTGCGAATACCCTAGGATAAAGAAAATCGATTCGATATAACAAATACTATATTTCAAAACAATTAAATTATTAATTATGTATTCTATAAAGACAACCTTCTCTTCTTTGCTGGTTATTAGTCTGGTCCTTATAAGTTCTTGTGCACCTGTAAAAGACATTGCTTATTTTCAAAGACTTGATGTTCAAACAAAGAAAAACGTAAAACAACAACGAAATATTGACATTGTATTCGATGCGCGTATTAAACCTAAAGATTTACTGAGCATTACTGTAGTAAGTTCAGAACCAGAAGCCTCACGAATTTATAATCTGGTAGTGCCACAAATTGCTGGACCTACTAATCAAAACAGTGTTTTTTCTCAACCTACCCTACAAACCTATTTTGTAGACAATAATGGGAATATTGAATTTCCCGTATTTGGAAAGATAAAAGCTGCCGGATACACGCGTGCCGAATTGGAAGAAATACTTCATAAAAAGTTGGCGGCTGCATTTAGTAAAGAGTCACCCATTATTACCATCCGCTTTACCAACTATTCTGTCAATATTTTAGGGGAGGTTCAACGACCAGGAAAATTTGAGACAACTAATGACCGGCTAACCATTTTTGAGGGTATTGCTCTGGCTGGCGATCTGACAATTTATGGCCGACGCGATAATGTAAAAGTATTGCGAGAAAGTGCCGATGGTACCAAACAATACATAACGCTTAATCTGAATGATAAGAATATTATTTACTCACCGGCTTATTATTTGGAGCAGAACGATGTAGTGTATATTGAACCGAATAAATCCCGCTCCAGATCATCGAACTACGGAGCTGCAGAGACCTTCGGCATTTCCTCATTATCCGTTTTATTAACGTTGACAAGTTTAGTTTTCACTGTTCTCAGAAAATAAAGATAAACAGCAATTACAATTTTATATAAGGTATAAATGATTTTAAATAGTAAGTGATTTATGAATAAATACCCTGACTCTGAAGAAGAATTCGAGCGCCCAATAGATTTTCTTGGAACAGTTATCAAATATCTTTCCTACTGGAAATGGTTTGCTGCATCGATAATTGTATGTCTGACAATTGGGTTCATTTCTTTGAAATTTGCATTGCCAACCTACGAGGTTAATACAGCCATTTTGCTTAAAGATGACCAAAAAGGGGGCGGTACGGCGGAGATAAATGCATTTAAAGAAATGGGGCTTTTCACCCAGAAAAACAACGTTGATAACGAATTGGAAGTATTGAATAAGTCCATATTGGTTCAACAAGTGGTACATGAACTTGGTCTATACGCCACTTACACGCAAATAGGAACATTAAAGTTTCTTAGTGCAATTGGAATTAATACCAGAAATGCGAGTTTTGCAACCTACGACGAGAAAATTCTTTATGGAGCTGAGTGTCCTGTTTTGGTGAGTTTGCCCGAAGCTGTGCTAAAGAATATGACTGCTGCATACGCATTTGAAATTTTAATACATCCTTATGGCGAGTATGAGTTTTCGGGAATATATAATGATCAAAAATATCTAGTAAAGGCTTCTATCTCCGATCGTGAAGTAAAGTTGCCTTTTGGAAAAATCAATATTACAAGAGGAAAATACAAACCTACTGAAGATATGGTGGTGGGCGTTATTCTTCAAAGTCCAATCAGTAAGGCCGGTCAACTGTTGACGCAAATGAAAATGGAGCTAACTTCCAAAACTACTTCGGTAGTGAATATAAGTTTCATCTCTACAAACGTGCAAATGGGCAAGGATTTCTTGAAGAAACTGATAGAGGTCTATAATCGTGAAGATTTGAAGGATCAAATGGCAATGGCCAACAAAACAGCCAATTTTATTGATGATCGCCTTATTTCCATAACAAAGGATTTAGGTAATGTTGAGTCGCAAGTTGAAAATTACAAGCAAGATCAAGGGATTACCGATATTAAATCGCAAACAGATATGTTTATTAAACAAACAGGCGACTTTACTCAAAAGCGCATGGATGTAGAAACTCAGCTTGCCATAGTTAGCGATATAGATAATTATATTCATCGAAAAGAAAACAGATATCAACCCTTACCGGCAAATACCGGCATTCAAAGTCAAGGGCTTAATGAGCTTATCAACAATTACAACAAGTTGCTGATGCAACAAAGTAGACTTTCGCGTATCGCTTCGAGTAGTAATCAGGCCATGATTGATTTAACAAATCAGATTGAATCTTTATTTAGCACTGTACAATCGAGTGTGCGAAATGAAAAGAATAATCTACAAATTGCTCAACGCGATCTGATGAGTAAAAACAGTGAGAATGCAGCTCATATCAGAGCAATTCCTCGTCAGGAACGCGAGTATACAGAAATTAAACGTCAACAAAGCATCAAGGAAGCGTTGTTTTTGTTTCTCCTTCAAAAGAAAGAAGAAAAATACCTGAATGGTGCCGTTGTGGAGCCCATTGCGAAGTTAATCGATATCATTGGCAGCAGTGGCGATCCAGTATCACCAAAGAAACCGATGATCATGTTATTGTCCTTTGTCATTGGATTGATTATTCCAATTATGGGCATTAAGTTTTATGATTTAATGCGTTATCAAATAGAGACAAAAGAAGAGTTGGAAGAGATGACGAATGTACCGGTATTGGGTGAAATCATGAAAACCGACCAGACTGGGCATGTGATAATTCAAGAAAATAACACTGATAGTTTCACTGAATTATTCCGTTTGTTGCGTACCAATCTATTGTTTGTAATGGACAGCAGTGATAAAAAGGTTATCAATATGGTATCGAGTGTCAGTGGCGAAGGAAAAACCTTTGTGACCATTAATTTGGCTATGAGCCTTGCGCTGCTCGACAAAAAAGTATTAGTTATCGGATTAGATATTCGGAAACCCAAGTTGGGCGATTACCTTAATTTGAGTAATGATACCGGTATAACAATGTATCTTTCCGGTCATCTCTCAAAAGATAAACTGATTCGTCCATCGGGCATTCATCCCAATCTATCAGTTATAACATCAGGACCAATACCTCCTAATCCAAATGAATTGCTCGCAAAAACGTCCTTAGACCAGCTCATTGAGGAATATAGAGAGCAGTTCGATTATATTGTAATTGATACTGCCCCAATTGGTGTGGTTTCCGATAGTTTTTCATTAAATCGTTTTGCAGACATGAACCTCTATGTGGTTCGCGCAGACTACACTCCTAAAAAGAATATTGCAGACGCTACCGATCTATTCAAACACAACAAACTGACAAATTTGTACTTTGTGCTGAATGCTGCCGATCATGCTAAAAAGATATATCGTAAAGGATATGGAAAAAAGTATGGTTATGGCTACGGTTTTAGTAAACAACACGGCACTTACGGGTATGGAAATGAAAATGAAAAGAAGAATAAGTAAAAAAAACTTTCGAAGTTGGTGGAAGCAGGTTAGAAATAATAGGAAATTACTATTGAAAGGTTACTTTGCAATAACTTTCAGATAATAAGTCTTGTAACTTGCAACTATATACTTGTAACTTCTTAATAATACAAATCAGTCCATTTTCAAGCATCTTGACATATGAATAAACTAAAAGTGATGCTAAAGCTAAATTGGATAGCTACGCTTTATTTCAATTTTCATTATTTGCCATTTAATCAGGCGATAAAGCTGCCCATATTATTGCATAAGGCTAAGCTTCTGAAATGTCTTGGTGAAGTAATTATTGAAAGCGCTGTGATTAAGACTGGTATGATACAATTAGGCGATTATGCTGTATCACTTTATCCGAATAAAGGTATCGTGTGGGAAAATCATGGAGGAAAAGTCATTTTCAGAGGAAGATGCGATATCGGCAACTCTAGCGCCATCTCCATTGGTCCAACTGGTTACTGCGCATTTGGAAGTGATTTTAAGGCAACTACTTCATTGAAACTCACGTCGTATTGCCATGTAGAATTTGGGGAGAAAGTGCTCATTGCATGGGATGTGATAGTAATGGACAGTTCGTTTCATCGATTGAAAGACAGAAAGGGCAATTTTAAAAGCAAGGGGTATGCACCTATAATTATTGGCAAAAGCAATTGGATAACAGCAAGATGTATGATTTTGAGTGGAACAAAAACGCCTGATTATTGTACTATTGGAGCAGCATCGGTGTTAAGCAAGGATTATTCTGCTTTCCCGACGCACGTCCTGCTGGCCGGAAACCCGATAGAAATAAAGGCAAAAGATGTGTGGTTGGATTTTGACGATCACCATATTGTTGATTATATATGATGATTTATTTATTAAAAGTAAGATGAAAATTAAAACCAATTTTATATATAGTAGTATTCTCACTGTTTCAAATTTTATTTTTCCATTCATGACATTCCCTTATATTTCGAGGGTTTTAGGCGTGAGTAATGTGGGAATATACAACTGGGTGGGTGGAATTATTCAATACTTCATCTTGTTCTCGATGATGGGGATTGCGATAGTGGGAATCAGAGAAGTAGCAAAGAATAAAAGCAATCCTGCCGAGTTAAGTAATACATTTTCATCTCTTTTAGTACTAACAGTTGTCACAACTATAATTTCACTAGTTGTGCTTTTTGTTTTAATGGCCTTTGTGCCCAAATTTGCCGAATACAGAGTGATGTTTTATATTGGTGCTGCCAATGTTTTTGTCAATCTTTTTTTGGTTGAATGGTTTTTTAAAGGCATCGAAAATTTCAAATACATTACCATCCGAAGTATAATTGTAAAAAGTTTGTATGTCATTTCGGTCTTTGTTTTTATTCGACATGCCGATGATTATGTGACTTACTATTTGCTGACAGTTGCTGCAGTGGTTCTTAATGCTCTATTTAACTGGATTTATTGTCGAAAATTTGTTCATTTTACATTCAAAAACATAAACCTAAAACCATTTATAAAACCGTTTATGATCTTGGGCATCTATCTACTCTTTAACTCTATGTATTCTACTTTCAATGTAGCTTATTTGGGTTTTGTTGGTGGTAATGTTGAAGTTGGATATTATTCTACTGCCACCAAGTTATATGGCATTCTGCTCGCATTTTTCTCGGCTTTTACGGGTGTTATGTTGCCACGTATGAGTGCGTTGGTGGCCGAAAATAATTTTTCGGAGATTAACCGGTTGATTGGAAAATCGTTTGACATCTTATATACTTTCTGTTTCCCTATGATTATTTTCTTTATGTTCTTTGCTCCCGAAATAGTGAGAATAATAGCTGGTCCCGGTTATGAAGGCGCCATTTTACCGATGCGAATTGTATTACCATTAATGCTGATAATTGGGACTGAAGAAATTCTTATCATCCAACTTCTAATGCCGTTGAACAAAGACAAGGCCATTTTTATAAACTCGGTGATAGGGGCTTTTGTGGGGGTTGCATTGGCCATTGTTCTTGTAAAAGATCTACATAGTGTAGGTTCGGCTATTGTTTGGGTTTGTTCGGAGCTATCCATACTTATTTCGGCAAGTTTCTTTGTAAAAAAATACGTAGGTATTCGCATTCCTTACAAAATGGTTTTAATAAAATTCTTATACGCAATACCTTATATACTAATCTGTTATTTAGCTATAAATTTATTGAGTGATTCGATAATTAAACTGGCGGTTGCTGGAGTTGCTTGCTTAATCTATTTCTTGATTGAGGATATGTATATTTCAAAGAATAATACTATCAGGAGTTTATTACCGAAGTGGAGATAGTATTTTAAATAGTTGGAAATCATGGAAAGAGAAAGACTAAAATATTTCGATTTAGTGAGTGGATGGTTTATGATACAAATCATAGTTATGCATATTCTCCAGTTCTCCGAAAATTTTACCACTAGTAGTGTTTTTTCTGTTATCATGCATGTTTCTTTCTTTTTTATGCCTTGGTTTTATTTTAAGTCGGGATATATGTACTCTACACCAAAGAGTGGAAGCAAGCCGTACTTTACGAGTAAAGCTAAAAGTTTGCTATTGCCCTTTGTGTTGTTTACTATCATAGGGTTTATACTGTATTTTCCATTCGAATTGATAGAATCGGAACGTTCTTTGGCGAGGATATTAATGTCACCTGCATTTGCCATAATCAGATGGGGAAATGGTGGTGTAGGCAACCAGCCAATATGGTTTTTGCTATCTTTGTTTCTAGCATTGGGCGGATTCTTTTATCTGGATAAGTTGAAGTTGAAATGGATAATCGCTTTATTTCCACTGTTCGGATATGGTCTATATTATTTCAACCTTAATTTGCCACTACCACTAGGACTTTCGAACGCGTTTCTGGGCATTTCCTTTTTGTATGCGGGATACATTTTTAGAAAGTATGTGGAGAAGTCAAAGTATTCTACAGCGACTCTACTGCTTTCGCTACTAATTTACAGCGCTGTTCAAGTTTTTTGGTTTAGCAGTTTGGATATGAGAATAAACACTGTGACTTCGGGAAATTATTTTGTTTATCTGGTGTCGGCACTTTGCGGTCTTGTTGCAATCTATTTCCTGGGCAAGAAAATCGACTACATAAAACCAATAAATTATGTTGGGGAAAACTCGATGGTTTATTTTGTAGCTCATTGGCCAATATTGTTTTTGATAAAGAACATGATGGATTTGATGGGCTTAAAAACCACCGATTATGCGTTTGCAGGCATACTCACGGTTGCTGGATTTGGGCTACTACCTCTGTGTGTTTTGGCATTAAATGGAAAACTTAAATTTCTGATTGGAAAATGAGTCAGACGATCTGATCTGAATAAAAAAGTGTTGCTCACTATAAATAAGGCTAATTGTTTATGAATAAATCTCTTTATATATTTATCTGTCTGGTGCTCTCAGTAAACTTTTGGGATTTGTCGTTGGTGGTTAATGTGCTGAAAGCTGACATAGCCTTAGCACTTACCTGGATATGGATATTGAGTGGAATTTATTATTTCAATGAAAATAAAAGGCTAAAATCGCTCAATAGCTACATCTATAACAAACCGTTGGTACTCATCTTATTGGGTGTATTGATATCCATGTTCTCAGCATATTTCTTTGGCAAACAGTCATTAATGACTACATTGATTGCGCAAAGACCTATCTACTCATTTATGTTTTTACCGGCTATCCTTTTTGTGCAACCTACCGAAAAGGATATTATTAAGGCCTTGAAATGGGTTTCGATGGGCACCATTGTGGTATGGATTCTAGTTCATTTCAAAACAGATATAATAAAGTTGGATAAAGAAAAGATAGAGCAATTTCAAATGAATAATAAAGATTTATCTGCCAAGTTAGAATTCTATGTGAACGGAATTCATCTTGTAATTCTTTATACTTACATCAAAATATACCAATACATAAAGAAATTTTCGTGGGACGCCTTTTTGGAAGCCTCACTCCTACTGATATTTATCATCTTGTATCAAAACCGAAGTATGGTATTAGGCGTAATACCAGTTTTTATATATTCAATGTATAAATTTAAGTCTACATATAAATCCACTATCATTTTCGTGTCATCAATTGCTATAATAGCCGGCGTTATTTACACTTCGGATGTATGGAAGTTGATGATAGAGAATACTCAAAATAATTTGGGAGAGTCTGATTATAATCGTTGGAAAGCCTTGTACTACTATTTTGGTTATTATTCATCTAACTGGTTTTGCTATATTTTTGGAAATGGTTATCCAAGTGGAGGAAATTCGCCTTTGGGAAATTTGATGTGGTCCAACTTTGAAAAAGGGATTTTCACAAGTGATTTAGGTATGATTGGCATGTGGGTGGACTATGGAATTTTGCCATTAATAGCCATTTATGGAATTATAATAAGTATTCTTCGAAAAAAAATTTATCCATTGTATTTAAAATTCATTTGCCTGCATATCGTATTTGTACCAACAATATTTCACTTCTGGTCAAATCCGGGCATCACCTTTTTCGTACTAATTATATATATGCATGCTTATTACACAGATCGAAACAAAAAAAAGATTCAATATGCTGGGAGTAATAATAGTTAATTACAAAAACGAGGAGAAAACTATTGAATATGTAAAAGAGGAATTGATAAAGATTCAGACTCAAAATATTATAGTAGTAGTAAATAATTCGGCAACGAACGAGAGTAACGGCCGGATGCAGAAAGCTTTGTCGGCTGAAGTAGTTTACGATATAAGTAAAATTGAAGACAAAAGTCAACGTTGCTTTATCGTCGCTCATTCCGATAATCTCGGTTTTGCAAAAGGGAATAATCTCGGAGCTGAATTTTTAATGAAGCATTTCACGGTCAATTATTTTCTGTTCTCCAATAACGACATTCGGTTTATTGATAGCAATGCCGTGGAGGCTTTGATTGAGAAGGCCGATTCATTACCAAATGTTGGAGTTATCGGGCCAAATATAATTGGAGTGGATGGGCGCAAACAAAGTCCGGATCCGTATTATTCATTTTGGGCAAGGTACTTTTGGATGTATTGGCTCACCCCTTTTATGCCGAAGAAAGTAAAAAACAACTTGTTCAAACTGAATTATACACAACAGGCTCTGGAGGGTATTCACTATCGGGTTATGGGATCCTTTTTTTTGGCGAAAGCAATCGATTTTATTGCTTGCGAAATGATGGATCCGAACACCTTTCTTTTTTCGGAAGAAATGATTTTGGCGGAAAGAATGAGGACAATAAAGCGTGATGTATATTTCTATCCGGCAGTGACTATTTTGCACGAACACAACCAAACAATTTCAAAATTTATTGTCGATAAAAAGAAATTTATGCTCCGTTTCGAAAGTGAATGTTATTATTACAGAACTTATAGAAGCGTTTCTTTGTTAAGTACATATATTGGAAAACTTTCTTTTCAATTTTATCTGGCACTCGGAAAATTTGAACGCAAAAAAAAATGATTATGGCAACGTCAAAACATGCTTACTTAATCTTAGCTCATAATAACTATTACATTCTGGAGAGGTTGATAAAACTACTGGATGATGACCGAAATGATATTTTTATTCATGTGGATAAAAAGATCGATAGTTTTGATGAACAATACTTCTTGAATCTAGTTAAAAAATCATCCTTGAGTTTTATACAGCCTAGAGTTGATGTAAAATGGGGGCATGTAACTTTTGTTCAAGCAGAGTTTTTATTGTTTCGCCGAGCCTACGAACATAGTCAATACGCATATTATCACCTTATTTCGGGGGTAGATCTTCCTATCAAATCACAAGATTACATCCACCGCTTTTTTGAACAAAATGCTGGAAAAGAGTTTTTAGGTATTTCTACAGATAACCTTCGAGATGTAGAGTACAAAGTGACGAAAGTGCATGTTTCTACGTCATTTTACAAATTGAACATCAAATGGTTGCGTAAATTTCTCTTTCTTATAGACCGAACAATTGCTTTTGCTCAGCACTTGGTGGGGTATAATGTAGTGAAGCTGGATAAAGATTTTTCATTGAGCAAAGGCCCAAACTGGGTAAGCGTAACGCAAGATTTTGTAGCATATTTATTAACTAAAGAGGTGGAATGTCTGAGAATATTTAAACACTCGGTCTGCCCAGACGAGATTTTCATACACACCGTACTTCACAATTCACCATTTAAAGATAAACTTTATGATATTGATGACGAGTACACAGGCTGTATGAGGTTGATTGACTGGAAACGAGGTAATCCTTACACTTTCAGAAAAAATGACTTTCAAGAACTAATGTCCTCCGATAGACTGTTTGCCCGAAAATTTGATGAAAAAGATTTGGTTATTGTGAACATGATATATGAAAAGCTAACAGAAAAATAGGAATTTAAAGGCGGAGGAATTGTTTATGAGAGTTTTATTTTTTACCCATCATTATTTGGATGATAACAGCGGAGGCAGTTTTGCTTCACGAGCTTACATTAACGCCTTTTCGGAAATTGCTGACGCTTGTATGTTGATGTATCCAGATAGAGGTATCCCGATTACTAATTTCATCCACAAAAAATGTATTTTAAAAGGAGTTAGAAATGAACGCAACAAAGTTCAGAAAGTAATTGATATCTATAGAGGGAGAATTCACCGATATGCAGATGTAATGATTCCGCAGATTCAAGAATTCAGACCGGACATGGTCGTATTTGACAATAGTAGAACTTCAGCAGGAATGCTCAAAAAGGTGAAGAAGCTGGGAGTAAAAACCATTATTATCCATCACAATTATGAGATGGAATATTATAGAGGAACAAAACCGTTCATTGCTTGGCGGTTTCCATTTATGCATTACATGGAAAAGGCCGAGCGCACTGCCGTTCAACAGGGCGATATGAACTTGACACTCACCGACGAAGACAAAAGTTTATTGCAACTACACTATGATCCTCAGCAAATAAGCAGGATTGCAAAGTTGGGCACTTTTGAATCGATGCCAGAGCACAGAGTGATTCCAAAGGAGGATAAAGGTAGTTCTAAGGTATCAAAAAGCGATTTGTGTTTTGCCATAACCGGAACCCTAGGATCCTACCAAACCGAAGTTTCTGTCGTGCCATTTTTAGAAGAAGACTTCCCTGAATTGTTGAAAATATTGCCAGAGAGCAAACTTATTATTGCGGGACGTAATCCATCTATAAAAGTAATAAATACTTGTGCAAAATATCCTTCAGTACAATTAATAGCAAATCCTAAAGATATGCAAGAGGTGATAGCGCAAGCCGATGTATATATTTGTCCTACTTGCGTAGGCGGAGGATTAAAGTTGCGCGTAATGGATGGGTTAAAAGCCGGTTTGCCGGTGATTACACATGCAGTGTCGGCGAGAGGGTACAGTGAATTCAGAAAAGCAAATTGTATGTTTGTTTATCAGGATAAAAATAGCTTCAGAGACGGTTTGCAAGAATTGCTACAGGAAATAAAGAAGGGAAAACTGGATACGCTATCCGTTAAAAATATTTACAAATCAATATTCTCGTTCGAAGCCGGTGTGGAGCGTCTGAAAATACTATTGGCTGAGAATAAACTATTTTAATACAGAATTAAAGTGCGGCTTATGAGTAATTTGATTATAAATGCGGATGATTTTGGAATAAGTAAAGCTGTGAACTATGCTATCATGGCAGCAATGGATTCTAATATTTGTACAGACACTACGCTTCTGGTCAATTTTAACGAATCTGAAAATGCTGCTAAACTGGCAATTTCGATGCATAGAACCGACAGAGTAGGCATTCATCTGAACCTTACCGAGGGGCTTCCGTTGAGTACTAAGATTAGAAACGAATCTCGTTTTTGCAATCAAGAAGGTTTTTTTCATAATAAAAAAGACAAGAGAATTGTACTAGTTTCTAAATCAGAGAAGGTAGCTGTACGTGAAGAGCTTACATGTCAGATACATCTTTGCCGCAAGTTCGGAATTCCCATCTCACACGCCGATTCGCACAATCATATTCACGAAGAACCTGGTTTGGGTCTGTTAATTATGGATATTTTGAAAAATGAACATATCCCCTATCTGAGGCTTACCAACAATATTGGAGAAACTTCATTTGTGAACAAAATGTATAGAAGTACCTATAATCTTGTTTTAGGCTTCAAAGGCCTTACGCTAAGTAAACATTTTGGAAGTATTTCAAATTTAAATGATTATACAAAAAAGTTGCGAGAGAATGCAGTAGTTGAGTTAATGATTCATCCAGGGCAGATAGTAAATAATCAAATTTTCGATGTTTATTCAAAAGAGAATTTAAGTTTGCTCTTACCCCCGATAATTGAGCGAAATAAATTGATGTCTTATCGTAAATTAGGGCTATGATAATTTGTGGGTAATAACATGAGACTTTTAGAAAGGTAAAGATCATTTTGGCATAAATGATTGGCTTCCTTACCTAAAGGAGTTTGCGCAAATAAAGTACAAGTTTGAAAAGGATAAAAACAACCCTGATCTAATAGACTCATATTTGCAATTAAAGGAGTATTTAAACTGCAAATAATACAAGTTGTTGGATTTCGAAGTTATAAAAAAGAAAAGAATAATGAAGAAAAAGTTATTGATAATACATCCAGCATTAGCACCATATCGGATTGATCAATTTAATGCTATAAGTCGGATGTTTGATTTGGAAATTGTTTTCATTTTTGGAAATGTTTGGAATCATAAGTTCAATCAAAGCAAGTTACTATCACAGTTAATATTCAAAGTGTCATTTTTGATGAAAGGACCCCGTTATAAAGGTCGCGTTTTTCGATTCGGGATGTACAGATCAATTCGTAAAATGAAGCCGGATGTTGTTATAGGTTATGAGTATTCATTCTCAACTCAATATCTTATTTTTTTGAAGCGACTAGGTCTAATTCATCAAAAAATTGGGACAACTATCGATGATAGCATAGAGATTTGCAATCATGTACAATCCAAAACACGTTATTTTGCGCGAAAGCAAACAGTCAAACATCTTGATTTTCTGGTTGTACTGTCAAATGAAGTTTCTGAATTCTATCAACAAACATTTCATTTGGATGCAAGTAAGATAATTGTTTCACCAATTCTGCAAAATGCTGAACGGCTAAGAAAAGATGGTGATAAATTAGAAGAAATTGCCAACCAGTATGCCCAACAATATCATTTGAAAGGGAAAAAAGTATTGCTGTTTGTGGGTCGATTTATTCCGGAAAAAGCGTTACCTAATTTTATAGCCACCACTCGTTCTCTATTGAGTACAAGCAAAGATGTAATTTTAGTTTTAGTTGGAACTGGTGATGAGAAACAGAAAATACAAGATCAGATAACAAAAAATGGTTTGGATCAGAAAGTGCTTCTGCCGGGAAGATTTGAAGGTGAAGAACTTTATGCATGGTATTTATGTGCATCGGGTTTTGTATTGCCAAGTACCTATGAACCTTTTGGCGCAGTTGTAAACGAGGCTTTAATTTTTGGATTGCCGGTTTTCTGTTCAAAATATGCAGGGGCAGCCTATCTTGTTACCCCTGACAAAGGATTACTTTTTGATCCTCAGAATGTAAATGACACAACCAATGGATTATTGAAGTTTATGCCTACAATTCCTGCTGTAAAAAAAATAGACATCAAAAGTAGACCATCATTGATGCCTACTGCTCAGGATATTTTTATCAGTGAATGGAATAAGATAACCTGCGAATAAGTGATTCGATTCCACAAAAAACACAATTTAACGTCAGACTACTCTCCCATTAAAAACGAAGAGAAATTATGAAAAAATTATTAATATTTCATCCAGCTTTAGCTCCTTATCGAGTCGATCAATTTAACGCTTTAAATCAATTATATGATTTGGAAGTTGTTTTTTTATGCGATAATGTATGGAATCATAAATTCGATCAAAGTAAATTACTTCCATTATTAGAATTTAAATACTCATTTCTGATGAAAGGGTTGTTCTGCAATGGAAGAGTTTTCCGCTTCGGGATGCTTAAGAAGATAAGAAAGGTCAAGCCAGATATAATTCTAGGGTTCGAATATTCATTTACTACTCAATACTTAATCCTTCTAAAACGGCTGGGCTTAATTCATCAACGAATCGGATCTACAATTGATGACAGCATAGACATTTGCCATAACATTCAATCAAAAGGCCGTTACGAAGCCAGAAAGCGCATTGTGCATCATCTTGACTATCTGGTGGTGCTTTCAGAAGAGGTTTCAGAATTTTATCAGCAGGTTTTCAAAATAAAAAAGCAACAAATAATTGTTTCACCGATATTACAAGAGCCAGCCAGATTGAGAGGTAATTCCGATAATTTGGAAAGAATTGCTAGAAAATATCAGCAGGAATATCATCTCGAAGGGAAAAAAGTATTGCTTTTTGTCGGACGCTTTATTCCTGAAAAAGCATTGCCCAGATTTATTACTAACATCAGTTCCTTGCTTAATGAACATGAAGATTTAGTGTTTATTTTGGTTGGCGATGGACGAGAAAAAGAATCTATTGAGGCATTGATAAAAGATAAGTCTTTGGAAAACAAAGTACTTCTACCTGGTCGATTTGAAGGTGATGAGCTTCATGCATGGTATGTTTGTGCCAGCTGCTTTACCTTGCCAAGTCTTTCCGAGACTTTTGGAGCTGTAGTAAATGAAGCGTTGATTTTTGGTCTAAAAGTTTTTTGTTCTAAATATGCCGGTGCATCAAGTCTTATTCATTCCGGAAATGGAGTGATATTTGATCCATTAGATGAACTAGGGACAAAAGAAAATTTGAATAAATTTTTAGGGCTGCTGGATAAATTTGATTTGATAGGCATAACAAATAGGCCTTCTTTGATGTTAGATTACAAAGAGTCATTTATAAAAGAATGGAGGAAGTTAGTATATGCTTAAAGTGTTTCAGTTAGTAAGGTCTGTACATTTGGGTGGTGCAGAGATGGTTGCTTTTAATCTGGCAGAATTTTGCAAGGATAATTATCCCGATAAATTTGAATTTATTGTTGTTGAGCTGCACAAGACCAAGAATGCTTATTCCAAAGATAAAAAGAGTAGCTTAGGTTCTAAAAATATAAGAATAATAAGTCTTGGTGATACATCGAAAACAGCAAGCTTATTGTTCGGTCCATTTGTACTGGCCTATTATTTACTAAAGGAAAAGCCTGACATTGTTCATTCTCACACAGATCTTCCTGATTTGATGCTTTCTAATACCAAGCGAATTTTCTCACTACTACATTTAAAATTTCCAAAGGTAATCCGAACCATTCACAATACTATGCTGTGGCCAACTCATAGCAAATTAGGAAAATATACCGAACGCAAATTTGTGAATGATTGGGTGGTCGGCGTTTCTGATGGCGCCTTGGAGGCCTATAAAAATCTGAGAAAAAAATTTAATTTAGAGAGTTCACCCTATCAATCGATTATCCACAACGGTTGTGCGCTACCTCAAAAAGTTGAGCACGCATTTAAAATTGATAACACAAAGATAAACATAGCTTTCTGTGGTAGATTTGAGGATCAGAAAGGGATTGATGTTTTGATGGAACGTATTCGGCTTATAAATGGTAAGTTTGCCAACAGTTTTATTTTCCACTTGATAGGTAGTGGGTCGTATCAAAATGAAGTTGAGAAACTTGCACGAGAAAATTCAAATGTACTGGTATACGATACGGTTTCAAATGTTGCCAATAAACTCTATGCTTTTGATTTTCTGATTATGCCATCGAGGTTCGAGGGATTGGTGCTAATTTCAATTGAAGCATCGTTTGCCAAAGTACCGGTTATTGCAGCTTTTGCTCACGGACTTAGTGAAACCTTACCGGCAAACTGGCCTTTGAATTTTCATCTGCAAAAAGAGGATTCTCTACTGCGGATAATAGAAAAAATTAAAAATAACGAATTTAACCTTGTCGCTCTGAAAAAACAGGCTTACTCTTACGTATCTGAAAATTTTTCGCATAGCTCTATGGTCAATTCATATTCAAAACTTTATTTAGAAATCAATGGATAAGATAAAAAAAACACTTTTTATTCTTTACGTTCCACCACCAGTACATGGTTCTTCAATGGTTGGACAATCTATAAAGAAGAGTAAACTAATCAACGAGTCGTTTGAATGTGATTTTATTAATTTACTAGTATCCCGTTCCATTAATGACACAGGGAGGTGGAGTCTAATGAAGGCATTTCGGTTTATTGGCATTTGGGTGAATTTATTGCTGAACATCATAAAAAATAAGCCGGAGGTTTGCTATCTGGCACTTTCCACTACAGGCTTATCATTTTACAAAGATGTGTTGTTGGTTTTTTGGTTGCGGTTGTTTCGTATCAAAAGGGTGTATCATCTCCACAACAAGGGAATTAGTAAAAGACAAACCAACAAAATACTCAGATTTTTTTACCAGTTTGTTTTTAAAGGTGCTGACGTTATTTTACTATCAAATTATTTATACAAAGATGTTGAAACCTTTGTTCCTTTATCAAAGGTGCATATCTGTCCCAACGGCATTGAGGACTTATTCTCAACGACAAAACCACAACAGCACTCGGATGAAAATCCAGTGAAAATTCTTTTTCTGTCCAATCTTATCGAATCCAAAGGAGTAACTGTTCTACTAGATGCTTGTGCCATTCTGCTAAAGAAAGGAATTGACTTTGAATGCAATTTCGTAGGTGCTGAGGGCAACATAAATGCTATTCAATTTGATGAAAAGGTAAAGCAATATGGAATGGAAACAAAGGTTAAATATCTCGGCCGTAAGTTTGGGCAGGATAAGCAAACAGTACTTTCTGCTGCTGACATTTTTGCATTCCCCACCTATTATTCCAATGAATGTTTTCCTTTGGTTCTTTTGGAAGCAATGTCAGCATCCAAAGCTGTTATATCAACTTTCGAAGGTGGAATTCCTGATATTATTGAAGATGGAGTAACCGGCTTTTTAGTTCCGCAGTGCGATGTTGAGATTATGGCAGAGAAACTGGAACTGTTGATTACGCAGCCAACACTACGTCAACAAATGGGAAGTGCCGGCCGACAGAAGTTTGAATCAGAATTCACTCTTGAAATATTTGAGAATAACTTG
>Ga0136636_10000885_pt1 | contig 16675 bp, 12 predicted proteins | sample AntDrymUQ8522106_2_FD_104653 | JGI IMG/M metagenome (GOLD analysis project Ga0136636, IMG submission 104653) | Polar desert sand microbial communities from Dry Valleys, Antarctica - metaG UQ852 (21.06) | ecosystem: Environmental > Terrestrial > Soil > Desert | place: Antarctica: Dry Valley... | reverse complement strand
TGAAGTTGGAATACTGTCGGCACTGGCCGGATAACAAAGGCTTTTATTTTCGCTTACCAGAGCCGCTGTGGTATATTGTGTAATCATAAACCCGGAGTTTAAGCCTGTTTCTTTCATCAAAAGTTTGGGCAAGCCTGGAATTTTATCATCCAACGAAAGGTAAATTCTTCTGTCGGAAATATTGCCCAATTCAGAAGCAGCCAGGGCAGCATAATCGATTGGAAGTGCAACAGGCTCCCCGTGAAAATTACCACCGCTTATGGCTTTGTCTTCACTAAAAACTATTGGATTATCAGTTACAGAATTCATCTCAATTTCGAGCAACTCTTTCAAATGAAGATATGCATTGCGCGAAGCACCGTGAACTTGCGGAATACAGCGCAACGAATATGGATCCTGAACACGGGAGCAATCTTTATGCGATTGGTTAATCTCCGAATTACCCAATAGAGTCCTGATTCTTTGAGCTACGTACATCGATCCTTTATATGGACGAAGGTTATGCAGTTCTTCATCAAAAGCCCTAACAGAACCCAGAATAGCTTCCAACTGTAATGCTGCAATTATATCGGCATTGTCCAAACAATTTTGAAATTTAACCAGAAAGAAAATTGCGTTAGCCACAATGAACTGAGTACCATTTATCAGCGCCAAACCTTCTTTTGGTCCTAATTCCAAAGGAGCTAAATTGTGCTTTTTCAAAATCTCCTCTGAGGCATGAATTATCCCATTTGCATAAACTTCACCTAATCCAATTAAGGGCAGAAATAAATGGGCAAGCGGGGCCAAATCGCCCGAAGCACCAACCGACCCCTGAGAAGGGACGTATGGAATGATGTTATGGTCGATGTGCCAGATGATCCGGTTTAAAGTTTCGATGTTGATACCTGAATAGCCCCGTGCCAATGCATGAACTTTCAGAATCATCATCATTTTTGAGATTTCAGGTGCAATTGGTTCGCCCACGCCAACACTATGACTGGTAAGCAAATTATATTGCAACTGACGAGTATCTTCTTCGGAAATTATTGTTGTGCACAGTGGGCCAAAACCGGTGTTAATGCCATACACAATTTTTTTACGATGAACTATATTCTCAACAGCCTGCCGGTTAATATTAATTTTTTCTGCGGAAACTTCATCGATCACGCCATTTATTTTGCTATAACAAATGTCCATAGCGATTCCTGCACTTAAAATATCTAATCCGTATCTGAACACCTTTTGCATATTATTTTACTTTAAATGAATAGCCTGATTTTATAAGAACTTTAATTAGATCAAGATTTGCCTCTTCAATAAGAAAGCAGGGCATTGAATTATTAATAAACAAATACTGAATCATTTTTAACGCAATTCCCTTTCGCCGTTGAAAAGGATTTACATAAATAAATTCCAAAAAAAGTAAATCGTTAAGATTTTTATAAGATGAAAAACCTATTATATTATTCCGGTGTAAGGCCAAAAGGATTAACTTATCGTGAATATTGAAATCCAGATTTTCGTTCCTGAGCCATGATTGAAATTTTTTCATCAGGGCAGAATCGGGAGAAATCAGTTCAATCTCCGGCGATTGTTCACTAATAAATTTGATGGTGGTTTCAGATAAAAAATTAGTAGCAAGTTTTTCTTCTATCTGCGAAAGTAAATTTAAAAATAATACTGAATCCTGATCGGGCGGAAACACCTGAGAAAGGCTTTTATGCAGTGCTTCCCAAACAGGATGTATCTGTTCTGTCAGTTTCTTCCCTTTGGATGAAAATACAATTTTCTTAACCCTTGCATCGGAGGTATCCTGCTGAATTTCTACAATTTTTTTATTGAGAAGTTGGGTAATCATCTGACTGATTGCTGAATGACTGACCTCCAGCTCTGAAGCTATTTCGGTAAGAGATAGGGAACCTTTTTTATCGAGAAGAAAAAATATAGGAAACCATGTAGGTTCGAAACGTATATTTTGATTTTTATAGATCAAAGACACCTCATTTAAAAAACGGTCGCTTAATCGTTTTAAACGAGTTCCAATGATTAACAAACCTGCATCCTTAAAGATACTCATATTACATTAGCACTTATATAAGTTATTACAATAATACAAATTTATTCTTTTATACAAATTTATTTTAACCTGTTCTTTAAACCATTTTTACTTTTTTACATCAAAGGATAAATTTTAAAAATGTATTTAAATAATCACTTAAAAAAATTTAATATGAAAAAGACTTATGTAATCCTAACCGCTTTTATCTTACTTATCGGAATGACTCTTATAAGTTCATGTACAAAAGATAATGATGAAACATCTGATCTCGCTACTCTCAATCAGGAACAATCGAGTGATGAAGAAAATGTAGGTGCTTCATCAGATGCCATAGATGACGATTTAGAAAATATCATGTCATATTCGTCATTAAAAAGCACTGAATCAGTTGTTCTTCCTTGTCACCTAAATATTGATTCATCTTTAATAGCCAGCAAAAAATTCACTATCACTTTTAATGGTGAAAACTGTAATGGAACATTTACACGGACTGGAACTATGGAGATAACATTAACGGGCAATCATTGGTCAGACGCCGGAGCCGTTTTAACAGTAAAATATACCAACTTAAAAATTACACGTATTGCAAATCAAAAATATGTGATTTTAAATGGAACAAAGACACATACCAATGTTTCCGGTGGCCTTGTAAGATGGTTGGGTCAAACGGGTACACCTGATGCCATTGTGCGTAAAATTGAATCGAATGATATGAAAATCACTTTTACAAATGGTACCGAAAGAAACTGGAACATATCCCGCACACGTTCTTTTTCAAAAGTTGAAGGTAATGTAAAATTAACCGTAACAGGGTCGGGGACAGCCGATGGTAAAACTAATCTTGTAGAATGGGGTACTAACCGAAGAGGTACTGCTTTCTACAGCCAGATTACAAGTCCAATTGTAATGTCGCAGGCATGCGATTATAAACCATCGGCCGGTGAGAAAATCCACTATGTAGGTTTACGCACTGTAGATGTAATTTTAGGAACCGATGAAACAGGTACTCCTGTAAATAATGGTTGCGCCACTCATTATAAAATTAGCTGGACAGGAGTAGGCGGAGAAAAAACTGCTATTTTGCCTTATTAAAAATATTCCATAAAAAGAAAGAGGTGCTGATCAATTGACCGGCACCTCTTTTATTTTTACCTCCATCAAGTAGATGGGATTATTTAATTTTACTTCATATTATGAAAAACCACATTCACATCTTCATCTTCCTCGAGTTTTTCAAGAAGTTTTTCGAGGTTAGCAACCTGTTCTTCATTTAGTTCTTTAGTATCGGTGGGTATTCTTTCGAATTCAGCACTGATGATTTCAAAATTGTTTTCTTCCAGGTATTTCTGAATTGGCCCGAAAGATTCGAATTCGCCATAAATAATGACAGCATCTTCTTCGGCAAATATTTCAGAAACTCCACAATCGATCATTTCCAGCTCAAGTTCTTCCAAATCCAATCCATCTTTTGGCTTTACTTTAAAAATGCATTTATGTTCGAACATAAATGCAACACTTCCCGAAGTGCCTAAAGAACCTCCATATTTATTAAAGTTCATACGTACATTAGCAACAGTACGTGTAGGATTGTCGGTTGATGTTTCAACCAATACAGCAATTCCATGAGGGCCATAGCCTTCATAAATCATTTCCTTGTAATCAGCCTGATCTTTAGAACTTGCTTTTTTTATAGCTCTTTCAACATTCTCCTTGGGCATATTAGCTGCCTTGGAATTCTGGATTAATACCCTTAACCTTGAGTTGGCATCTGGATCAGGACCACCCGCTTTTACAGCAATGGTAATATCCTTACCAATTCTGGTAAATGTTTTTGCCATACTACCCCATCTTTTGAGTTTCCTGGCCTTGCGATATTCAAATGCTCTTCCCATTTTTTTAAGTCGTAAGTAGTAAGTCGCATGTCGTATGTCGTAAGTAAAATCTACTTACGACTAAAGACTTACGACTTACTACTAAATTTCTATTCTTCAAATATTTCTATTTTCTCAATTTTATCACCCTGACAGATGGCGTCGATTACTTCCAGTCCTTCGTAAACTTTACCAAAACAAGTATGGTTACGGTCCAAATGACTGGTATTCTTACGACTGTGACAAACAAAGAACTGGGAACCACCGGTATTACGGCCAGCATGTGCCATGGATAATACTCCCCGATCGTGATATTGGTTTTCGCCGGTTAATTCACATTTAATGTTATATCCCGGGCCACCAGCTCCGGTACCATTAGGACATCCTCCCTGAATTACAAAATCAGGTATTACCCTGTGAAAGGTAAGTCCATTGTAAAAGCCTTGTTTTGATAATTTTATAAAATTGTCTACAGTATTAGGTGCGTCATTTTCGTAAAAATTGACTTTCATTACACCCTTTTGAGTATGTATTTCAGCACGTTTCATTATATGGTTTTTAATTTTTTTAGAGCGACAAACGTACAGGTTTTTTAGGAATTGGGCAAATTTAAATAACTGTTAGTTTTCGGACTGTAATAGATGGCTGATATTCAGAGTTCAATCTAATCCTGTATTGAAAATTCCAAACTGGTAAATATTTCATTACCCAGTTTAGAGCGACCCGAAGAGTCTTTCACAAAAACAAGCCTTTCGGTCATACTTCGACTTCACTATCTGCATGACCTGGGGCAATGGGTATACTTCAACTCACAGACTTTAGCTTTCTACTTTTCTTTCTCCTCTGTTATTTCTATTATCAGGTTTGGTACCTTTGTTTCTGTTGAAATTGTTCCCTTTTCCTCCGGGCTTTTTGAAATTTCTTCTATTATTGCCGGGTTTAAAAGTGCGTGGGTTATAAATTGGAACTTCTCCCAACTCTTCCGGAGCGGACATTTTAGCCACTTCAATTCCAATTAATCTTTCAATGGCAGCAAAACGGTTTTGTTCCCTTTCATTAATAAGTGTAATTGCAATTCCATCAGATTCTGCTCTGGCTGTGCGTCCAATACGATGCACATAATCTTCGGCATCGTGTGGCACATCATAATTAATTACCAAATCAATGTCTTCAATATCAATTCCTCGCGAAAGAATATCGGTAGCTACCAGAATTCTCAATTTGTGATTCCGGAAATTAAGTAATACCTGTTCGCGTTCATTTTGATCGAGATCAGAATGTATTTCACCAGCCGGAAGATTAGCTCTTTTTAAATCGCGCGACAACTGCTTGACAGCGCTTTTTGTAGAACAGAAAACAAGTATACTCTTTAATTCTTTGGTTTGCAGAATATGTTTTACCAACTGTATTTTCTGTGTTTCATAAATTATATAAGCTTCCTGGCGTATTTTTTCCGGAGGGCGCGACAATGCAATATTTATCTCAACAGGATTGGTTAATATTTTTCTTGCCATTTCCCTGATCTTCATCGGCATAGTTGCTGAGAAAAGCAAATTCTGGCGTTTTGCCGGAAGAAAAGAAATGATTTTCATGATATCGTCATAAAAACCCATGTCGAGCATGCGATCAGCTTCGTCGAGTACAAGAAATTTCAACTGCGACATGTCAACATATTGCATGTTGAGGTGCGAAATCATGCGGCCCGGAGTGCAAATCACCACTTCAGTACCTTCGATTAAAGCCTGTTTTTCGCGGGTAAACATTGTACCATCGCCACCACCATAAATGGCAATGGAACTAACCGGAGTAAAATATGAAAATCCTTCCATTTGCTGTTCTATTTGAACGGCAAGCTCACGTGTTGGCACAATTACCAATGCCTGAACGTGTTCATGAGGATGGTGCGATGCTATTTTATTGATGATAGGCAGAAGAAATGCTGCTGTTTTACCGGTTCCGGTCTGGGCTGATGCAATTATGTCGCGTCCTTCAATAATTGGTGGTATTACTTGTTCCTGCACCGGAGTTGCTGTTTCAAATCCTATTGCCTCAATACCTTCTATTAATCTTTTATCGAGGCCAAATTCTGTAAATTTCAAATTTTATTAAATTAATTAAATATTAAAATTGCAATTTTAATGCAAATATACGCATTAGATCACAACTAAGCTTTTTTTCATGCAAATGGATAAAAACCAAATATGGCATGTCATTTTTAATCTTCATGCAGGTTCGGAAAAAGGGTTAAGGAACCGGGAAGTAATAATTAGTATTATCCGCAATTCCGGACTCAGGTTTTTCAATAAATGAATCGCTATATCCCGGACATGTAATTGTTCTGGCTAAAGATCTTGCTAATAACGGAGCAACTCATTTTATTATTGCCGGTGGAGATGGAACTTTGAATGAAGTTTTAAACGGATTTTTGAAGGCCGAGGTTCTGTTCCCGGAAATATCGTTGTTGGAGTAATTCTAATCTTCTTCCCGGTATTCTTGGAATTTATCACTTCCTTCTACTCTCTCCCATTCCGATCCAAACTTCGATTTTAAATAAGGTACTATGGCAGGATCGTAATTTGCAACCGTATTTACAGTTATTATTTCGCTATTTTTATAATCGTCAATATAGTCCTGTTCTTCGGTACCTGAGAAAAACCTCCATCCGCTATCATTTTGGATATCTTCATCGGGCTTTTCACGATACATAAAACCGATTTTCATACCTTCAACAGTAATTTTATCAGTGGCAATACATCCACGCTCATCATTTATTACCTGTTTTAATTCTACAGGTTTTATTTTGAATATTTTTTCTGACATAATGAATTATTTGGCGATTTCAATTTTAACCTTTTTCTTTTTTATTGTCGAATTGCGAACAAGCTGAATTAACTGTTGCACTTTGTCGGACGCCACAGCTGCAAACGAAGAATAATCGAGTACGTCGATCCTTCCCAATTCTTCCTTTTTAATATTTCCCTGTTGTATTAAAAACCCCACGACATCAATTTTGTTGATCTTATCCTTTTTCCCTGCAGCAATATAAACAGTAGTCCATGGCGACAATTCCGGAACTGCTGTTTCAACCGGAAGTTCTTCGAAAGCAGGTTGTTCTTCAATGTAATCGGGAATACTTTCGCCCGGCGATAAAATCAGGTACATAGTTCCTGAAGCATTCATACGGGCAGTGCGGCCGTTACGATGGATAAACGCATCTTTGTTCAGCGGCATATGATAATGAACGATGTATTCAATTTCGGGAATATCCAGACCACGCGCTGCAAGATCGGTGGTAACCAAACAATAAGTGCTTCCATTCCGGAATTGAATCAGTGCTTTTTCCCTGTCGTCCTGTTCCATCCCCCCATGAAAAACGCCATTAGGAACCTGGTGTAACCATAAAAAATCGCTGATGCGCTGAACCGATTCACGGTGATTACAAAATATCAGCATCGGTCGGTTTCCCAACATGCAAATCAGGCGAAATAAGGTTTCCAGTTTGTCCTTCCCGTCTGCCAGAATACATTTTTGTTGAAGTTTTATTGCCGGAGCATTTTCAAGAAAGTCAAGCTCATAAGGGTTTTTTATTCCGGTAAATTCAGGAATTTCGATGCCACTTGTGGCGGAAGTGAGAATTCTTTTTTTCGGTCGCAGGTTTCGGATTATATTCGACATATCTTCCTGAAAACCAAACTCGAGACTTTTATCAAATTCATCAAGAACAAGTGTGTGGATTGAACGCGGATTTATTCTGCCATCTCTTAAATGGTCGGCAATTCGTCCGGGTGTTCCAATTAAAACAGCGGGTGGATGTTTAAGATTATTTTTTTCGGTTGAGATGGGATGGCCTCCATAACAGCAGTTTACTTTAAACCCTGACGCCAAAGATTTAAAAACACTTTCGATTTGAAGCGATAATTCCCGGGATGGGGCGAGGATTAATACCTGCACATCGTCAATTTTGCTGTTAAGTGTTTCGAGCAATGGCAGCAAATAAGCCAGGGTTTTTCCTGAACCTGTGGGCGACAATAAAATTACGTCTTTGTCGGAATTTATTGCTGAAATGGCTTTTTCCTGCATCTCGTTTAATGCGCTTATGCCAAGCTTATCTAAATATTTTTTAAAAGGATTATGTTTTGTCATGCTGCAAAGGTAGATATAGTATTCCGTATTTAATATTTAGTTTTTAGTTTTTAGTTTTTGTTTTTAGTAATGCGAATTAAGGTTTAAACATTTGTGTTTGCAAAATATCGCCTGTCCCGGTTCTATGGGGCTTCGCCCAAGATTGCGATGTCTCAGACTTTTAGCCTGAAGAATACAAGCAAGGGCCCCTGGAACATATTCCTCAACTGCAACAATGCACTCATTTAATTCAGTAATTTAATTTTTAATTACCTTGTTCAGGTTCATAAAATTGAGTATCATTAAACCTCAATACTAACTTAACATTCTGTATGAAAATAAATATATTACTTATTCTGGCATGTCTGCTTCCAGCTTTGCTAATTGGGCAAAGCGGCAAAGTATTCGACAACAAAACCATTCCAAGTAAAATCCTTAAAATGGACAGGAAGTATTCCGTTTACCTGCCACCTGATTATGAGACTTCCGACCGTACTTATCCGGTTTTATATCTCTTGCATGGCAGTGGCGACGACCAAACCGGATGGGTCACATTTGGTGAAGTATTAAACATTACCGATAAAGCGATAAGAGAAGGAAAAGCAACTCCGATGATTATTGTAATGCCGGATGCGAATACAGGTCAAAGAGGCTATTTCAACGATATTAAAGGTGAATGGCGCTATGAGGATTTCTTTTTCCAGGAGTTGATTCCATTTATTGAAAAGAATTATAAAGCTAAAACTGAAAAACGGTACCGTGCCATATCAGGTTTATCAATGGGTGGTGGCGGAACATTTATGTATGCCCTGCATCATCCTGAAATGTTCTCTTCGGCATGTCCGTTAAGTGCTGCTGTTGGCCCGTTAACATTGGCAGATGCCAAGGATTACTATGAAAAAAGAGGAATACAAAAAACGAATGATGCGGATATCGAAGCTTATTTCAAACGTCATAGTGTTTTGCAACTGCTTGATAAAGTACCCTTAGACCAAATAAAAGCAATCCGCTGGTATATCGATTGTGGTGACGATGATTTTCTTTATGAAGGTAATGCTTTGGTGCATATTGCCATGAAAAAGAAAGAGATCCCTCACGAATTTCGTGTCCGCGACGGAGCACATAACTGGACATACTGGAGAAGCTCCCTTCCTGAAGTATTATCGTTTGTATCGGAGGCATTTCATCAATATTAGCATTTTATAAAGTAAAATATTTTATTTAACTTTAATTAAATAGTTAAAATTCAGATATGCCCAAATACCAAAAGCTTCACAATACTTATATTTTTAATGTTTTAATAATCAATTTAATCACCATTATTTTTTTGGGAAGTATATGGATTTTACATGAGTATTGGCAATATAAGGATGAGGTAAAAACCCTGAAAACTGAGTTTGTAGAAGATCAAAAAAATACAATTAAAAATGAAGTAGAAAACGCAATCATATATATTGATAACATTAATCAGGATTCTGAAAATGACTTAAAACTTTTTTTGCAAAAAAAGACCGACGAAATTTTCAAAATAATCAAAACAGTATATCTGAATCAAAAAGCAGGACAGTCGGATGAGGAAATTCAAACTACCATCAAGGACATTCTTAGAAAAATAAATTTTAGCAACGAAAATAATCCCATTTACATTCTCTCGGAAAATGGTAAGAATGTTTTTAATCCTATACCGAACCCAAATGACTCTGAAAACATCAACTACAGCAATTTGCAAAACGAATTTTTATTGGCAAAAAACAAAGGTGAAGGATTAATAAAGCAACACTATAAAAGTACAAATGCAATTGTTCATAAAGTTTCGTATGTGCGTTATTTTAAGCCTTATAGATGGGTTATTGGCTCAAGCATTAATTTCAACGAATATATAGAATCGCGTCAGCACGATGTCATTCTGCGACTCTCACATATACGTTTTGGCAAACACAGAGAAGGATATATTTTTGCGAACACTCAAAATGGTGAGCCTCTACTAACTAATGGTACAATCACGATTGGTCAGGCAAATAACTGGGAATTAAAAGATCCATTTGGCATTCCAATCATTCAGGAACAATATAACGCATCCCAAAAACCTGCAGGCGATTTTATCTATTATTCATGGAGAAAAATATATACTGTTCAGGAAAAAGCATATAAGATTGAAAAGGAAACCAGTCCAAAAATGTCGTTCATAAAAGGATATCAACCATGGAGCTGGATGATAGGTGCAGGATTTTATATGGATGATATTGACATTGAAATTGCTAAAAAACGCGAAGTGCATTTCGATACGATAAAACAACATATGCTTGTAATTAGTCTGTCACTTATAGTATCCATTTTAGTTTCCCTAATTTTAGTAAGGATAATTGAATCCAAAATTGAATTTAGCTTTAATAAGTTTATAAATTTCTTTAAGAATGCTGCTGTAAGTAAGGCAATTATTGATTTGGATGATTTAAGTTATCAGGAGTTTGTTGATCTTGCCATAAACGCAAACAATATGGTAGAACAACGGGAGCTGGCTGAACAAGGCTTTAAGCATATCGTTGAAGTATTTCCATTCCCCATTTGTTTATATTCAGAAAAAAAGATATCCTTTTTAAATACACAATGGTTAGATACTATTGGATATAATTTAGATGACATACCAACCTTGTCCCGAGCTTTAATCAAATGCTTTCCTGAACCGGAGGAAAGAAAAATAATACAGCATTTATCCAGTGCTGATATGCAATTGGGTAAACTCGATAATCTTTTTAAAGTTTCATGCAAAGATGGCCAGCTTAGATATATGAAACTTAATTTTATCGAAATGAAAGATAAACGTTCGATGATTACCCTTGAAGATTATACTTACCGCAAAAAAGTGGAAGACGATTTAAACAGCGCACGTTTAAAAGCTGAAGAATCAGACAGTTTAAAATCGGCATTTTTGGCCAATATGTCGCATGAAATCCGCACACCAATGAATGCCATCATTGGTTTTTCCGATTTGCTTCAAAATGATAATTTACCCGAAGAAAAACGAAAAAAATATCTTTCACATATAAGCAGAAGTTCCGAATCGTTGCTAAATCTTATAAACGATATTTTAGATATTTCCAAAATTGAAGCGGGAGAATTAAATATTTACATTTCACCCGGAAGTCTTAGTGATACATTGTCTTCGGTAGATGCCGAAATTAAAAGTATCAGATCTACAATGGGTAAAAATAATATAGAAATAGTTTCAACTTATGGTTTAACAGTTGAAAGCGGTATTATAAAGACTGATTTATTAAGGTTAAAACAGGTACTGATGAACCTGCTTAGTAATGCCCTGAAATTTACAGAAAATGGCACTATTGAATATGGGTGCTTTTTAATAAATAGTAAAACACTGAAATTTTATGTAAAAGATAAAGGTATTGGAATAAAACCCAATAATATTAACGAAATTTTCAACCGTTTTATAAAGATTGAAGATGATAAAACCCATGTTTTCAGGGGTGCCGGTTTAGGACTGGCTATCACCAGAAAACTTGTAGAAGCTCTTGGGGGAACAATCTGGGTAGAATCCAGGTATGGCGAAGGTTCAACATTTTATTTTACACTACCATATATTCAACATCATCAGCCAATTCAGAATTTTCAGAAATTAAACGGAATTATTTCAAAAAATAGATGGAAAGGGAAAGTAGCTTTAATAGCAGAAAATGAAGAATTGAATTACCTTTTTATTAAGGAAGTGCTTACTAATACTGGTTTAGAAACTATTTGGGCAAAAAACGGCCAACAAGCAATTGAAACTTGCAACAATCATCCATTTGATTTATTAATGATGGATATAAAAATGCCTGATATAAATGGAGAAATGGCTATAAAACAAATTAAAAAGCTGCATCCTGAATTGCCTGTCATTGCATTATCGGCATTTTCCTATCCCGAAGAACATATTCATTTGATACAGGCAGGTTTTGATTTATATATTGCCAAACCAATAAATCCAAATAAATTAATTGAAGCTTTACGCATTGTCTTTAAATAAGCACAAAGTCTATGAATTCTGTCCAGTCGCTATCGTCGATAACCCGGGAAAATAGTTCGCTCATTGAAGAAATTGGAGTCGATGCCGAAATTCTGGCGAATCATTCTGAGCTTCTTCTTAAAAAAGTTCAGGAATATAAAATATAGGAAATAGTTTTAGTCAAACTTTAATTTTTTATTTGGCAGAACATTCTTTAATTTTGGGATAACTACTATCTCAAAAACTATGAAAAAACTGCTGATTCTATTTGCGTGTCTTATCCTTTTTATTATGAATCCTTTATCATCGCAACCTAAACCAGGTGAAAAACTGCATATTATCATAATCGGTGCTCACCCTGATGATGCCGAAGATGTTGGTGGAACAGCTTATAAATGGGCCCAAATGGGACATGATGTTTTAATGGTTTCACTTACCAATGGCGATGCAGGTCATCAGTCGGTTAAAGCTGAAGAGCTTGCATTAATTCGGCGCGAGGAAGCCCGCAAATCGGGTGAAGTAATCGGAATTAGATATATAACCCTGAATAACCACGATGGCCAATTAATGCCCACTTATGAAAACCGCCTGGAGGTAATTCGAATTATTCGGGAACAAAAGGCTGATATTGTGCTGTTTCCACGTCCATACGATTATCATCCCGACCACCGTTACACAGGAGTGCTGGTTTGCGATGCAGCGTATATGGTTACCGTTCCGACTATTTTGCCCGAAGTCCCATTTCTGAAGAAAAATCCGGTTTTTTTATATACCAGTGACGGGTTTACTCATCCCGAAGCTTTTAAAGCCGATGTTTGTGTAGATATTGACGATGTTGTGGATAAAAAAATAGAAATGTATCATCAGCATAAATCACAGATGTACGAATGGTTGCCATTTAATCAGGGAAAACTGGATGAAGTTCCTGCTGATGATAATGCCCGTCGTGAATGGCTGGCAAAAAAATTAAAGCCTAATTTCAGTGCATCGCCATATCGCAACAAGCTTATAGAAATTTACGGAAAAGATCGCGGCAATGCAATAAAGTATTGTGAAGCTTTTCAGGATTCCGAGTATGGTACCCGACTTACCCCTGAAAATATGAAAATTTATTTTCCATTTCTAAACAAATAAAACCTTCATCATGTATTCCTGAAATACAAATTGTAGCAGTTGCCGAGCCTGTTAAGGAAGATACCCGTTATCTGAACTGGGGACAATATGAATTACGTAATAATATCCGCAAAGCCAAAAACCTGCCAGAGCTACCTTTGAATTTGCAGCTCCAATCACTGAAACACTCTGTTTGTGCAATATTGCCATGCGCGTTGGAAAAAAAATCAGTTGGGATGCTGCTGCTATGACAACCAATTTTGGAATCTGCAAATAAACTAATAATACCTAGTTATAGGGAAGGCTGGGAAATATGATTTATGCAGATTTCATATCCTGAAGTTTCTTCCTGTTAACCAGGTAAATTCCGACTAATACTACAGCGCCTCCGGCCATTTCGGTGTAGGTCATATATTCGCCGAGAACTGGTATTGAAAATATAGCAGTAAATACCGATTGTGCCAATAAACTTACTGAAGCCATTGTAGGCTTAATATAAGCCAATGCATAATTGATGGTTAACCAGCCACCTAACTGAGAAATCAATCCCAGACCTGCCAGTGACATCCAGGAATGTAGCGAACTAACATGTAAATCTGTTCCTATAATCAGGCAGTAGAAAAAAAGCACAACACTACTGGTAATCATTGAAATGGCTGTAAATGAAATGGTATCGAGGTTCGACCTTCCTTTTCGAACTATTAAAAGGTAAGCACCATAAAAAACGCTGGCAATAATTGCCAAAAACTGTCCTTTAGTAAAACTAATTTCCGAAACATTACTCAATCCAACAATCATAGCTGTTCCAAACAAGGCTATTGCTGTGCCTGCCCAAAAAATCAATTTAGGTTTTTCTTTCATCAGAAACAAAGCTCCTAATCCTACCCAAACAGGTGCCAGGTTAGCCAGAATAGTCGCAATGGATGCTTTCGACAACACAATGGATGTATTCCACAATGCAATATCAATAGCAAAAATTACCCCGCAAAGAATGGCAACCCAAACCGATTTTTTATCATAAATAGGTTTTTTGTAAATTATCCAAATAGGAATCACTCCCAGCGATCCAATAAACATGCGGTAAAAAGCCGAACTTATCCCTGAGACTCCGGCAAGTTTTACAAATATAGCCGACCATGCAATGCATAATATCCCCAACAGAAGCATGGCATATTTTAAAAAAGCTTGTTTTGGAATTTCTTTCATGAAAATAAAATCGCAATTTACACACAATGGAAGCAAGATTAATATTCCTTGTTACCTTTTTATTGTTTTTAATTTACCATACTAAAATTAAGGGAAAGCTTGCGCGCATTTGCAATGCGTGCTTTGGTACAGCATCTTTTTTATATAAATTATTTAACTACTATGTAAGTATACTTTAACTTTCCTATTTTTACTTTGTATTTTCTTAACCGAATTCTACAACACAATGAACTTAAAACTATCTGGTCCGATTTTCATTCTGATTATTTTGAATTGTTTGCAGTTGTTTGGACAGGAAACCGGATTAATACCCTTAGATAAAGCTTACAAGCGAAAATACAATACTGTTAAGTTAAAAGGTGAAGCTCCTGCTATCGATGGAAAGCTTGACGATGCCTGTTGGACCAATGAAGGAACCTGGTCGCAGAATTTCATTCAGAATACACCTGTTGAAAGAGGCATTCCCACTTACCCAACGAAAATAAAAATACTCTACGATAATAAAAATATCTACTTTGCTTTAAGGGCATGGGATCCGGAACCCGGGAAGATAAACCGATTTGTTGGAAATCGTGACGACAATTCCATTGGCGATCTTATTAGTGTTTGCTTTGATACCTACCACGATTTCAGGGCCGGTACCGAGTTTAATATCAATGCAGGCGGAAACAAAACCGATCTGATTGTCTCCGATAATCTTACAATAAATTTGAACTGGAATGCCGTTTGGGAAGGAAAAACTGTAGTTAACGATTCGTCATGGACAGTGGAGTTCAGAATTCCCTTGAGTCAATTGAGATATAACCACAGCGACAGCGGAATGGTTTGGGGTTTGCATGTGCGCCGCATTGTACGACGGATTCAGGAAACTGATCAATGGAGTTTGATTCCACGTAAAAACAGTGGTCATGTTTATTCTTTTGGAGAGATGCATGGATTGGAAAGTATTCGAAAACCCCGCCTCATTGAGTTTTTACCATATGTTTCGGGAAAAATAATCAGTGAACCACGCATCCCTTTAAGTCCTTACTCAAAAGGAACCCGCAAGAACGGAAATGCAGGAATCGATGCAAAAGTAGGACTTGGCGATTTTACCCTGGATTTAACTGTAAATCCTGATTTTGGACAGATCGAAGCGGATCCTTCTGTAATGAACCTCACCGCTTTCGAAACCTTTTATGAAGAAAAAAGGCCCTTTTTCTTGGAAGGAAAACATATTTTCGATTTTTCGCCCGACCAGAACATGATGTTTTATTCGCGGAGAATTGGACATGCTCCCTCCCACTCTCCTGCAGTGAATAATGTTACCTCCTTTTCCCGCTTGCCTGAATTCACTAATATTCTGAACGCTATTAAATTAACAGGCACTACCCGTAACGGAGTTTCAATTGGCATTCTTCAAAGCACAACCCAACAGGAAGTTGGAATGTTAACCATCAATGGATTTGAGTCCAAACCATTGATAGAACCATTAACAAATTATCTGGTGGGACGCGTCCAAAAAAATGCCAATAAAGGCAATACTCAGATTGGCGGTATGGTTACTTCTACAAACAGGCTATTGGAAGAGTCGCAGTTAAATTTTCTCAATCAGAATGCATTAACTGCCGGAATTGATTTTCTTCAGTATTTTAAAGGAAGGGAATATTATATTGATGCCAAAGGAATTGTGAGTTTTATTGATGGAAAACAAGAGGCTATGCTTGCATTGCAGCAAAATCCTCTACATTATTATCAACGTCCTGATGCTAGCAGTTATTTGGGAGTTGACTCGAGCCGCCGTTCAATTGCAGGTTCAGGCGGTTATGTAAGCTTTGGCCGAAAAGGGAATAAACGATTTATATTTTCAGAAAAATTTAACTGGTGGTCGCCGGGATTTGATTTGAATGATATCGGTTATTTATATATGGCCGATCTTATTGAAAATCATGTTAAATTCTCATACCGGCAAACTGAGCCTAAAAGTCTTCTCAGAAATTATACCCTTTCATTGGCTCAGAACAGTTATTGGAATTATGGCGGAACCAATACCCATAACAATATTGGTGCAGAATTTATTACCATGTTTAGCAACCGTTGGGAAATTGCAATTAATGAAACGTATATCCTTTCCGATCTTGCAACCCGATTATTACGCGGAGGACCAGCAATGGCAATTTCGCCTTCGTGGGATAATTTAATAATATTTAATACTGACAAATCACGACGTGTTTCCTTTAAATTGCAAAATAACAGCACTATAAGTGGTGATGGCATCAGCAAAAAATTGACCTTAAGGCCCGGATTGACATTCCGATTAGGTAATCACGTGTATATGAT